>OCAK01001871.1_pt1 | contig 10047 bp, 6 predicted proteins | sample 1538301 | NCBI WGS metagenome assembly OCAK01 (sample SAMEA2580285, study PRJEB22360) | human gut metagenome | biome: human gut; feature: human-associated habitat; material: faeces | place: Denmark | collected 2008/2010 | reverse complement strand
GCGCAAGTAACATGCTCGTCGCGCGGTAAGGCGAGACGAGTTTGGGCCCCGAGCAACTACACTCGGGGCCCTTTTTTGTTTGCCGTATCCGATCGCTAGTTCAAATGTGATTTCCTCGGGAATGCATCTAGAGGATGCCGTGGACCTGTTTCCTGCCATGCGGCAATGGGTCCCATGGGGTGCGCCGTGCATTTTTTGGAGTATTCTGCAGTTCGAGTTGTCTGCATATGATTCGACGTCGCCAACGGTGGCCTTCGGATATCCCTGGCGAGCGTTCTGAGTCAGATTTCGCCGTTTTCCGGAGCAGGGGCGCGTATTTTCGCCATGTCGGGACTTAGAATGATACGGCGCCCTACAGTTTTGCCCACCCGCGGCGGTGCTAGCGTGGTCACGTTGCAGAATACTCCGTTTTTTGCACGGGCCAGGATGGGGTACCTCAGGAGAACACAGCGGTATTCCGTAAATATATACAATCTGTACCATAATTTATGCAAAATGAAGAGGCAGACAGCGTAGGGTGGGTGCATTGGGGTGCTTGGTGCATTAAAACGGGGACCCCACGTGCCGTATACTCTGGCTGGATGTGAAAACGGCTTGACGCGTTGCTGAGCGTAGGGGGAGGGTGTCTAGATGAGCGTATTCGAAATTGTGTTTAGTCCGACGGGTGGAACGGAGAAGGTGTCTTGCCTTGTGGCTGGAGCGCTGGACAAGAATACTGTTACCGTCGATCTGACCGATAGCGGGCTAGATTTCAGCGCTGTCTCGATGACTGAGGACGACGTGGCCGTAATCTCTGTGCCGGCGTATGCCGGTAGAATCCCGGCTGTGGTGGCTGACCGGTTGGGCATGGTGCGCGGCAACGGGGCTCGGGCTGTTTTGGTTTGTGTATACGGAAACCGCGCGTTTGAGGACACGCTCGTAGAGCTGGAGGACGTTGCGAAGTATGCGGGATTCCGGGTGATCGCGGCAGTTGCAGCCATTGCAGAACATTCCGTTGCTCGTCAGTTTGCTGCTGGGCGACCGGATGCGCAGGATGCGGCGCAGCTCGCAGAGTTTGCGCAGCAAATTCAGCAAAAGCTGTTGGCTGAGGATGCGTCCGAGCCCTCTATCCCCGGCAATCGTCCTTATAAACAAGCTGGAGGTCGCCGCATGGCACCCGAGGCAACAGGGGATTGCGTCTCCTGCGGTGCATGCGCCGCGGCGTGCCCCGTTTGTGCTATCGACAAGGGCGACCCCAAGCGAGCAGCTGGCGAGGCGTGCATCTCCTGCATGCGCTGCATCGCCGTATGTCCGCGAGGCGCTCGCAAGCTTGATCCCAACAAGCTATCCGCTGTTTCCCAGATGCTGAGCAAGGTTTGCGTCGTGCGGAAGGAATGCGAGCTCTTTATCTAGCGCATACGAAATTGGTGCAATGGGGCCAGGTTAATCTGCATCAACGTCTTGAAGTTGCGGTGGAATACGGACTGTTTTGGCCTTTTGAGCGGCTTTGCAGTCCCTATTTCACCGCAACTCATGATTGGTGCAAAGTAACCTGTCCCCAATGCACCAGAGTGAGGAGTGTTCCCGAGTGCCGGCAGAAAAGGAACGTCCCTAAGTGCCGCTTAAATACCGTTTATCGAAGAAAAAATACCGCACCCCCTAATGACTATTCTGGCTTTGTTGTTGCCTACAATAACCCCCGTAAAAAGAAATGCGGAAGGTTACCGAGTCCCCTCGGACATGGGCCTAACCAAAGTCTTTGAACGGGTGCGTCTCAATGGGCGCATTCGATTGATTTTGGTTGGGCTATATTTATGAAGGGACATGTCACCATGGGTTTCTTTTCTCGCCTTATGGGTGGCTCGGATAAGCAGGCGACTGCGACTTCCGAGTTCGAAATCCTCGCCCCTGTTTCCGGCGAGCTTGTTAATCTAGAAAAAACCAATGACCCCGCTTTTAGCAGCCGTGCGGTGGGTGATGGCGTTGCCGTGGTTCCCCAAGAGGGAACGGTGTGCGCTCCTGTTTCCGGCACCGTCGCGGCGCTGTTTCCGACTGAGCACGCGCTGGGCATCATGTCCGACGACAGCTCTGCTCAGGTGATGCTGCACATCGGAATCGACACTGTTAAGCTTGAGGGCAAGGGCTTCCATGCGCTTGTTGCCCAGGGTGACCATGTCGACGCGGGCCAGCCCCTCGTCGAGGTCGATTTCGACGTGGTTCGCGCTGCCGGCTTTGATCCCACGGTCTTCGTTATCGTGTGTGAGCGTTCGGAGAACTCGACTCTTCGTGAGCATGCTTCCGGCCCTGTTGCTGTTAAAGAGCCTGTCGTCTGGCTTTCCGAGTAAATTCTTGTGGTGGGTACCGTGGTTATCAAGCGAGTTTTTAACAACAACGTCGCAATGGTCACTTCGGACGATGGCTCCGAGCTCATCGTCATCGGTCGAGGCCTCTGCTTTGGCCGTCATGCCGGCGATGCCATCGACGAGGCGTCGATCGAAAAGACCTACGCGTTGCAGGAGGGAACTTCTCAGGACTCGCGTACGATCGACCGCTTGGCACATCTTTTGGAGTCCATCCCCACCGTCAACCTCGTGATTTCCGAGGAAATCGTTCAGATGCTTCGTCGAGAGCTCAATGCCGACATCAACGATAAGATTCTCATTGCTCTCGCAGACCATATCAGCCTTGCTTTGGAGCGCGAGCGCAAGGGCGTCCCCTGTGAGAATCCGTTGCTGCTCGAGATCCAGCAGTTCTATCGCAAGGAGTATGCACTTGCGGGCCGTGCGCTGCAGATTATCAAGGAGTATATGGGCATCCAGATGAGCGAAGAAGAGCAGGGTTTCATTACCTTGCATATCGTCAACGCCACCATGCCGCAACGCTCTGATCGTCTGATCGTTTCGGTCCAGCTTGTTCGCGACGTGCTCGCGATTGTTTCTGAGCGCTATGCCACGACCCTCGACGACACCTCGCTGCCTTACGAACGTTTCGTTCGTCACCTGCAGTTTTTCGCACAGCGAGCGCTCGATCCTACGGCAGGGCAAATCAACGGAGACGCACTGTTCCGAATCGATGAAACGGCGTATCCGTGCGCATTCTCGTGCGCGGACGCTATAGCCGCTCACTTGTCGTCTACCTATAACGTTGTCGTTACCAATGCCGAGAAGAGCTATCTCGCATATCACATTGTTAACCTGCTTGGAGAACCTGGTCTCTAGGCATAACGTGCCCACACATCGATTGGTATAAGGCAAGGCTTACGGTCTTGCCCAGGGCACATCTGTCTTAATTTGCGGAAAAGGAAGGGGAGTACCGCTATGACCGCAAAAAAGAAGTTCAATTTCAAAGCGCCGTTGGAGGTGTTCGCGAAGTCGATCGTTCAGCCGATGATGTATCTCTCGGTTGCCGGCATCCTGCTCATCGTGGGCATCATTCTGACCAACAAGACCATCTGCGCCATGATCCCCGTGCTGGGCTTCGGTCCGTTCCAGCTTGTGGGCGCCGTTGTCTATCAGTCGCTGATGTTTATCATCAACAACCTCTCGATTCTGTTCTGCGTTGGCATCGCCGGCGCCATGGCAAAGAAGAACAAGGGCCATGCTTCGCTGATCGCCCTGATGTCGTTCTTCCTGTTCCTGCAGGCTAACAACATCGTGCTCAACGCCACCGGCTCTCTTGCCGATGCGAGCGGTATGCTCGGCCTTACCGGAACCGGCCAGGCCACCGTTATGGGCATTCAGGTGCTCGATACCGGCGTGTTTGGCGGCATCATTCTCGGTTGCATCACCGGTGCCGTGTTCAACAAGTACTCGAACAAGCAGTTCCCCATTGCCCTTTCGATGTTCTCGGGCGTTCGCTTTCCGTTCCTGATCATGATCATCATTTCCTGGATCATGGGCGCTGGCTTCTGCATCGTTTGGCCTCCGGTTCAGGGCGCCATCTCCTCCGTTGCCGGCATTATTAAGGAGTCGGGCAACGTCGGTCTGTTTATCTATGGCATGCTCAACAAGCTGCTCGTTCCCACCGGTCTGCACCACCTCATCTACACCCCGTTCCAGTTCTCCGATGTGGGCGGCACCCTTACGCTGGGTGATCAGGTTATCGCCGGCGCCTATCCCATCCGTGTTGCCGAGATGGCAATGACGGGTCAGCCCTTCTCCGATAGCACCTACTTCAACAGCTACACCTTCAACAACCTGTGGCCCTACATCGGTATCGGTCTCGCCTTTATCTTCACTGCTTACAAGGGGAACAAGGACAAGACCAAGGCTGTCATTATCCCGCTGATCATCACCGCCGTGCTCTCCTGCGTGACCGAGCCCATGGACTTCCTCTTTGTCTTTGCCGCTCCCGTGCTCTTTGTCGTTCACTCGGTTCTTTCCGGCATCTTCCTGGTTCTGCTCAAGGTCCTCTCCGTGCCCGCTTCGACTGCAGGCGGCATCATTAACATCGTGGTTTCCAACCTGGTTCTTGGCGTCGATAAGACCAACTGGCCGGTTATGCTGGTGCTCGGAGTCGTCAACGCCGCGCTGTACTTCTTCCTCTTCACCTTCCTCATCAAGAAGCTCAACCTCCACACGCCTGGTCGCGAGGAGGAGTCCGAGCTCGCCGAGTCCGTTGCCGAGGGCGAGGCCGCCGCATCTGTTGCGGTGAAGCAGGGCGCTGTTGCCGCGGCTCCCGCAGAGGGCGTCGATGCTGGCATTGCCGACCTGGTCGCAGGTCTTGGCGGCAAGGACAACATCGAGGAGCTCGAGAACTGCTTTACGCGTCTCCGCGTGAACGTTAAGAACCCGGACCTCATCGATGAGAACCTCATCAACCACGTGCCCAACAGCGGCATCAACCGCAACGGCAACAATATCCAGATCATCTTTGGCATGAAGGTCGCCGAGATGCGCGACAAGGTCGAAAACGCAATTGAGAAGGAGCAGTAAACAATGATCATTACTCTGTGTGGTGGCGGATCCACCTTTACCCCCGGCATCGTCAAGTCCATCGCCCTGCGCAAGGACGAGCTCGTGGACTGGATTTTGCACGAGGACCTCGGCCTGGACATCAAGCTCACGGTGACCACCGACAAAAAGACGGCTTTTACCGACGCCAGCTTCGTGTTTGCCCAGATGCGCGTGGGCGGCTACGCCATGCGCGAGCAGGACGAGAAGATTCCGCTGCGTCACGGCTGCGTGGGTCAGGAGACTTGCGGTTGCGGCGGCCTTGCCTACGGCATGCGCACCATCTTCCCCATGGTCGAGCTGATCGATGACGTTGAGAAGTACGCCAAGAAGGACTACTGGATTCTCAACTACTCCAACCCTGCCGCCATCGTCTCCGAGGGCTGCCGCGTGCTGCGTCCCAACGCTCGCATCATCAACATCTGCGACATGCCGATCGCAATCATCGACGTGGTTTGCGCCGCGCTCGATATCGACAAGAAGGATGTCGAGTACGATTACTTTGGCCTCAACCACTTTGGTTGGTTCACCTCGATTCGCCACAAGGGCGAGGAGGTGCTCCCGCAGCTGCGCGAGTACATCAAGGAGCATGAGATCCTGCTGCCCGATTCCTACCTCAAGGGCATGGGCTCGCTCATGGCAAAGAAGCCCGAGGAGGCCACCGACGAGCACCCCGAGCAGAACCGCCACACTAAGGGCAGCTGGTACTACGTCTGGAAGGGCGAGTACGAGATCATGGAGTGCTTCCCGGAGTACCTGCCCAACACGTATCTGAACTACTACCTGCAGCAGAAGGAGTTCGTCGAGCACTCCAACCCCGAGCGCACCCGTGCTAACGAGGTTGAGGAGACGCGTGAGAAGAACCTCTTTGATGGTATCGACCATTACGAGAAGACGGGCGAGATCGACGAGAGCACGTTCTATGCGGGCAGCCACGGCGACTGGATTGCCGATCTGGCTATCGCTCTGAAGAACGACACCAAGCAGCGCTTCCTGGTCATTTGCGAGAACAAGGGCGCCATCCCCAACATGCCCTACGACGCTATGGTCGAGCTGCCTGCCTACATTGGCAAGAACGGCCCCGAGGTCATCAGCCGCGACAACATTCCGCTGTTCCAGCAGGGCCTCATGATGCAGCAGCTGAACTCCGAGAAGCTCATTGTCGAGGCTACGATCGAGGGTTCGTACGAGAAGGCGCTCAAGGCCTTTACGCTCAACAAGACCGTGCCGTCGATGAAGGTCGCCAAGGAGGTTCTCGACGACATGATCGAGGCCAACAAGGGTTACTGGCCCGAGCTTAAGTAAAAGCAACAGGGTCGCTGGCCGCATGCCTGAAGCAATGCCCCGCCCACGTGATTGCGTGGGCGGGGCATTGTCGTTTGGTAACGCGTTTTATCAAATATGGCATTTATCTGCGGTAATGTTCTATTTCACCGCTGAGGGTGACATTTTATACCGCCTGCCGAACCGTATGGAGACCTCACAACTTTTTAGGTCAGTGTTGTGCGTGTAGCAATTTCGCCCGGCCTCGCCTCCGGGCTGCCATGTGAGAGGGGATCTTATGGCTCGACTGCACGTAATGGAACGCAGCCACGCTCAGGCCGTCATGGACGACCTGCACGATGCACTCGGACGTCGTCTGGCGGTGAGTTCGCTCGCCCCGTGCCCCGTCGAGTTTACGGCGGCGCTCGTCAACCTGTGCTCCACCCAGAGCTGCGGCAAGTGCACGCCCTGCCGCGTGGGCCTGAGCGCGCTGAGCGACCTGCTCGCCGATGTGCTCGAGGGCCGCGCCGATGAGTCCACGCTCAACCTGATTGAGCGCACGGCCCGCACCATCTACCTTTCGAGCGACTGCGCCATCGGTTACGAGGCCGGTGCCATGGCGCTTACGGCTATCCGCGGTTTTCGCGACGATTTTGAGCACCACATCCGCGAGCACTCCTGTGGCTTTGACCGCGAGGCCCGCGTCCCGTGCGTCTCGGGTTGCCCGGCGCACGTCGACATCCCCGGTTACATTTCGTTGGTCGAGGCCGGCCGCTATGCCGATGCCGTCAAGGTCATCCGCAAGAACAACCCGCTGCCGCTCGTCTGCGGTTTGGTGTGCGAGCATCCCTGCGAGATGCACTGCCGCCGTGGCATGGTCGATGATCCCATGAACATTCTCGCCCTCAAGCGTTTTGCCGTTGAGCACAGTGACCTCAACGACCACAAGCCGCATGTAGTGGACAACACCGGCAAGCGCATCGCCGTGATCGGCGGCGGCCCGGCCGGCCTTTCCTGTGCCTACTACCTGGCCGTGATGGGCCACAAGGTGACCATTTTTGAGCAGCGCCACCACTTGGGCGGCATGCTGCGCTACGGCATCCCCAGCTATCGTCTGCCGCGCGAGCGCCTGCAGGCCGAGATCGATTGGATCTTGAGCGCCGGCATCGACGTTGAGCTCGATCACTCCGTCAACGGCGAGGAGCTTGTCCGCCTGCGCGACGAGTTCGATGCCGTCTATCTGGCCATCGGTGCCCATAGCGACAAGAAGCTCGGCCTTCCGGGCGAAGAGGCGCCCGGCGTGGAGTCGGCCGTCAAGATGCTGCGTGCCATTGGAGACGACGAACTGCCCGATCTGAGCGGCCAGCGCGTGTGCGTCATCGGCGGCGGCAACGTGGCCATGGACGTGGCGCGCTCTGCCGTGCGCTGCGGTGCCGAAAAGGTGAGCATCGTCTACCGCCGTCGCATCTGCGATATGACGGCTCAGGACGCCGAAATCGCCGGCGCCCAGGCCGAGGGTTGCGAGGTTCTGGAGCTTACGGCCCCGCTCGCCATCGAGACGGGCGAAGATGGTCGCGTGAGCGGCCTGCGCGTGCAACCGCAGATTATCGGCGAGCCTCGCCGTGGGCGTCCGGCCCCGCGTGCCGCAGCCACGCCGGAGCGCGTCATTCCCTGCGAGCGCGTGTTTGTGGCCATTGGCCAGGACATCGATTCCAAGCCGTTTGAGGACATGGGCATCGCCTGCAAGTGGGGTCGCGTCGTTACCGATTCGGACGGCGCCGTGCCCAACTTCGATGGCCTCTTTAGCGGCGGCGACTGCCAGACCGGTCCCGCCACCGTCATCCGTGCCATCAACGCCGGCCGCGTGGCTTCGGCAAACATCGACCGCTACCTGGGCTTTGACCACAAGATCAAGCTCGACGTGGAGCTGCCGACCGTGCAGTTTAAGGGCAAGCACGAGTGCGGCCGCTGCGAGCTGGGCGAGCGCGAGGCCGGCGAGCGCATTCACGATTGGAATCTGGTCGAGCAGGGTCTCACCGAGGAGGAGGCGCGCCAGGAGGCGAGCCGCTGCCTGCGCTGCGACCACTTTGGCTTTGGCGCGTTCCGCGGAGGGAGGAACCTGGAATGGTAGAGCTCAACAAAACCACCGTCGGCGACAACAGCGAAAACGGAGCGCACAACATGGTCAAGCTCACTATCGATAATTGCGAGGTCGTGGTACCCGAGCACACCACGATCCTGGACGCGGCCAAGTCCGTCGGCATCCAGATTCCCACCCTGTGCTACCTGCGCGATCTAAACGAGATCGGCGGCTGCCGCGTGTGCGTGGTCGAGGTTGAGGGCTGCGACCAGCTGGTTGCCGCCTGCAACAACTACGTGCTCGATGGCATGGTGGTCCACACCAACAGCCCCAAGGCCCGCGAGGCGCGCCGCACCAACGTGCAACTGCTGCTTTCGCAGCACGATTCACGCTGCACGAGCTGTGTGCGCAGCGGTAACTGCAACCTGCAGACCATTGCCAACGACCTGGGCATTTTCTATCTGCCGTTTCAAAGGCATTTGGCGGGCGAGGGCTGGGATTTCGATTTCCCCATCATCCGCGAAAACGACAAGTGCATTAAATGCATGCGCTGCATCAAGGTGTGCGAGAGCGTACAGGGCCTAGGGATTTGGGACCTGACCAACCGCGCCACGCATACCGCCGTGGGCACCCGCGGGCGCGTGCCGATCGGCAAGACCGATTGCGTCGCGTGCGGCCAGTGCATCACGCATTGCCCGACGGGCGCGCTGCGCGAGCGCGACGACACCGAGACCGTGTTTGACGCGCTCGCTAATCCCGACAAGATCGTGCTGGTGCAGATCGCGCCTGCCGTTCGCAGCGCCTGGGGCGAGGAACTCGGCATTCCGCGCGAGGAGGCAACCGTCGAGCGTCTGGCTTGCGCGCTGCGCCGCGTGGGCTTTGAGTACGTGTTCGATACCGATTTCTCGGCCGACCTCACCATTATGGAGGAGGGCTCCGAGCTGCTCGAGCGCCTGGGCGCCGCCGCTAAGGGTGAGGGCGACCAGCCGCGGCTGGCCCATGTTTACGAGCTGCTGCCCGGGCTGGGTGCGCTTTGTGAAGGCACGTTACCCCGAGTTTGTCGACAGCCTGTCCACGTCCAAGTCGCCGCAGCAGATGTTCGGCGCTATTGCCAAGACCTACTACGCCAAGGCGCTGAGCGTGGAGCCAGAGCACCTGTTCGTGGTGTCCGTGATGCCGTGCACGGCCAAGAAGGCCGAGTGCGCGCTGCCGAGCATGGTGGGCGAGGGCGGCGCGCCCGACGTAGATGTTGCGCTGACGGTGCGCGAGATGGTGCGCATGATCCGCGCGAGCCACGTGGGCGTGGACACGCTGGTCGAGGAGCCGCTCGACACGCCGCTGGGCTTTGGCACGGGCGCGGGTGTGATCTTTGGCGCCACGGGCGGTGTGATGGAGGCTGCTGTGCGCTCGGCTTACTACCTGGTGACGGGCAAGAACCCCGATGCGGATTTCTTTACCGACGTGCGTGGACTCGACGGCTGGAAGGAAGCCGTCGCCGATATCGATGGCACTAAGGTGCGTGTTGCCGTGGCGCACGGGTTGGGCAACGCTGCCCGCCTGCTCGACGCGATTCGCGACGGCCGTGTGAGCTATGACTTCGTTGAGGTTATGGCATGCCCGGGCGGCTGCGTCGGTGGCGGCGGTCAGCCCATCCACGACGGCTGCGAGCTGGCGGCCGAGCGCGGCCAGGTGCTCTGGGGCCTCGATGCGAACGCCGAGATTCGCTTCTCGCATGAGAATCCCGATGTCCAGGCGTGCTATAGCGAGTTCTTG
>OCAK01001870.1_pt1 | contig 10053 bp, 10 predicted proteins | sample 1538301 | NCBI WGS metagenome assembly OCAK01 (sample SAMEA2580285, study PRJEB22360) | human gut metagenome | biome: human gut; feature: human-associated habitat; material: faeces | place: Denmark | collected 2008/2010 | reverse complement strand
GTACCATATCGGTGGTCCATAACCAGATTGAGGATCCGGAAAGCGTCATCCGGATACTTTCCGGGGAACTGGGAGTGCCGGAGGATACGGTCAGAAAAAAGGTGGAAAAATATTCTGCGCGTGAGATTATAAAGACAAATGTGGACAAGAAAGAAGGAGACAAGATTCGCGCACAGGGACTTGCCGGCGTTAAGGTCGATGAGGACTATAAGCGGTACTATCCTTATGACAGTCTTGCGTCCAGAGTGCTTGGTTTCACCGGAGGAGACAACCAGGGTATCATCGGGCTGGAGGTTCAGTATGAGAAATATCTGAAAGGCCAGGACGGAAAAATACTGACGCTTTCGAATGCGGCCGGGGTAGAGATAGAGAATGCGGCCGAGGACCGGATTGAGCCGGTGGCGGGCAATGACCTGGTCGTCACCCTGGACGTCAATATCCAGAAATATGCGGAGCAGGCCGCTTACCAGGTAATGGAGAAAAAACAGGCCAACAGCGTATCGGTCGTTGTCATGAATCCGAAAAACGGCGAAATACTCGCGATGGTAAATGTGCCGGAATTCAATTTAAATGAACCGTTTACACTGATACCCGGCATTGCGGCGGACGGAGACGGCAAGACTTCCCAGGATCTTTTAAACCAGATGTGGAGAAATAAATGCATTAATGACACGTATGAGCCGGGCTCCACGTTTAAAATCGTGACGGCTGCGGCCGGTCTGGAGGCCGGGGTAGTAAAGCTGACCGATAATTTTTCCTGTCCCGGCTTCCGGGTTGTGGAAGACAGAAAAATACGTTGCCATAAAGTGGGAGGGCACGGAGGTGAAACATTCCTTCAGGGAATGATGAATTCCTGCAATCCGGTGCTGATCGATGTAGGGCAGAGGCTAGGAGTAGATAATTACTATAAATACTTTGCCCAGTTCGGCCTGCTCGGAAAGACGGGAATCGATCTGCCGGGCGAGGCAGCCACCATTATGCATAAAAAGGAAAACATGGGGCTGGTGGAGCTGGCAACCGTAACATTCGGCCAGTCTTTCCAGATTACACCGCTGCAGCTCATTACCACGGCATCCTCCGTTATCAATGGGGGAAACAGGGTGACTCCGCACCTGGCTGTGAAGTCGGTGAGTCCGCAGACAGGTTCTGTCCACAAGTTTGAATTTCCTTTAGGAGACAGAATCCTGTCGGAGGAGACCAGCAGCACGATGCGTTATATACTGGAGCAGGTAGTTTCCGAGGGAAGCGGAAAGAATGCGAAAATAGAGGGGTACAGAATCGGCGGAAAAACGGCTACATCGGAAAAGCTTCCCAGAAGCCTGAAGAAATACATTTCATCATTTGTGGGCTTTGCCCCGGCCGACGATCCCCAGGTAATAGCGCTCATCACGATCGACGAACCGGAAGGAATTTACTACGGCGGCACGATAGCGGCTCCTGTCGTGGGGAGCATATTTGAAAATATATTGCCTTATCTTGGGATTCCTAAAACAGAGGCGGAGGATAATTAAGCAGGTGAGGACGCCGGTGCTTAGCGAGGTTCCTTACGAGCTTAGCACTGATGCGCACTCCAAAGAGTGCAAACGGTCCCCGCAGCAATTCATTCCGGCCGGATTACCAGATATTCAATACTATGCAGCATTTTAATCTTGTGGTATAATAACCGAAAAGCTTTAACTACCGTTTTCAGGAGGAATATATGGCAGGTTTTCATGATATTATCGGACATGACATGGTGAAGGACCATTTACAAAAGGCGATCGAATACCACAAGGTTTCACATGCCTACATTCTGTCGGGTGAAGAGGGGATGGGAAGAAAGACGATCGCCAGGGCATTTGCCATGACACTGCTCTGCGAAAAAAGTGATAAGGAACCATGTATGCAGTGCCACTCCTGCAAACAGATTATGTCGGGCAACCATCCGGATGTTATCTGGGTGACGCATGAAAAGCCCGCCAGCATCGGCGTGGATGACATCCGTGTTCAGATAAATGACACGATTATGGTGAAACCGTACAGCAGCGGCTATAAGATCTACATGGTTGATGAGGCTGAAAAGATGACGGTTCAGGCGCAGAACGCACTTCTTAAAACGATAGAGGAGCCTCCGGCCTACGCGGTCATCATTTTAATGACGACGAATCAGGAGGTGTTTCTGCCGACGATTCTGTCCAGGTGCATCCAGCTCAAGCTCCGCCCGCTGAAGGATTATGTGGTCAGCGGTTATCTGTCGGAGATGATGGAAGTGCCGGAAAGTAAAGCAGATATTTATGCAGCGTTTGCGAGGGGAAACCTGGGCAAGGCGATCCATCTCGCTTCTTCGGAGGAATTTTCCCTTCTTTATAAGGAGGTGCTGACTCTTCTTAAGAATATTAAAGAGATGGACATCCCCATGCTGCTGGATTATATAAAAAAACTGCAGGAGGATAATCTGGATTTATTTGAATGTCTGGATTTCATGCAGCTCTGGTACCGTGATATTCTGATGTTCAAGGTGACGAAGGATATCAACACACTTGTATTTAAAGATGAATATGGAGTTGTCAGCGGCCTCTGCCAGAAGAGTTCCTATGAGGGGCTGGAGACGATTTTAAATTCGATAGAAAAGGCCAAGGCAAGGCTCAATGCAAATGTCAATACGGAGCTGGCCCTGGAGCTTATGCTGTTAACAATGAAGGAGAATTGATATATGATTAAAGTAATCGGTGTCAGGTTCCGCAAAGCCGGAAAGGTGTATTTCTTTGATCCGGCCGGAATGGAGATAAAGACGGGCGATCATGTGATCGTTGAGACTGCGCGTGGTATCGAGTTCGGCCACGTGGTTCTGGGGAACCGTGAGGTGGAGGACAAGAAAGTGGTGCAGCCGCTTAAGCCGGTCATCAGGATGGCAACCCGTGCGGACGAAGAGGTGGAGAGAAAGAATAAAGAGAAGGAAAAAGAGGCGTTCAAGATTTGCCTGGAGAAGATTAAGAAGCATGATCTTCAGATGAAACTGATCGATGCAGAGTATACATTCGACAACAATAAGGTGCTGTTTTATTTCACCGCCGACGGCAGGATAGATTTCCGTGAGCTGGTGAAGGATTTGGCCGCCGTATTTAAAACCAGGATTGAGCTGCGCCAGATTGGTGTCCGCGACGAGACCAAGATTATGGGAGGCGTCGGCATCTGCGGAAGGGCGCTTTGCTGCCACTCCTATCTGTCAGAGTTCATTCCCGTATCCATCAAGATGGCGAAGGAACAGAATCTTTCTCTGAATCCGACCAAGATTTCGGGTGTCTGCGGCCGTCTGATGTGCTGTCTGAAGAATGAAGAAGAGACATATGAGGAGCTGAACAGCAAGCTGCCGAATATAGGAGATTATGTAACGACGGACGACGGACTTAAGGGAGAGGTTCACAGTGTGAGCGTTCTGCGCCAGCTAGTCAAAGTGGTTGTTACGGTTGACCGGGATGAGAAGGAAATCCGGGAATATAAGGTGGAACAGCTTAAATTCCGACCGAAACGCAGACGTGACCGCGTTAATGTGAACGATGCCGAACTGAAAGCGCTTGAGGCGCTGGAACGCAAGGAAGGAAAATCGAAGTTAGATGATAATTAATCTGAAGGAACACGAGAGAATCGATGAACTGCATCGAAACGGTTACCGGATTATCCAGAAAGAGAACGGCTTCTGCTTTGGAATGGATGCCGTTCTGCTGTCCGGCTTTGCTGATGTAAGGCCGGGTGAGAAAGCCCTGGATCTCGGAACCGGAACCGGGATAATTCCGATACTTCTGGAGGCAAAGACGAAAGGGGAACATTTTACCGGTCTTGAAATCCAGGAAGAGATGGCGGATATGGCGTCGCGGAGCGTGGAGCTTAACGGATTAAAGGATAGAATAGACATCATAAGGGGCGATATCAAAGAGGCCGGCCTGATTTTCGGCGGGGCCTCTTTTGATGTGGTAACTACAAATCCCCCTTACATGAATGACTGTCATGGCCTTAAAAACCCGGATGAAGCCAAGGCTATTGCCCGCCATGAGGTGCTTTGTACATTGGATGACGTGGTGAGGGAAGGGGCTAGAGTGCTGCGTCCCGGAGGCCGTTTTTATATGGTTCACAGGCCCCACCGGCTGATTGAGATTATCACAGCGCTTACAGCATACCGGCTGGAACCGAAACGGATGAAGCTGGTCCACCCATTTGTCGATAAGGAGGCAAATATGGTCCTGATCGAGGCGGTACGGGGCGGCAGATCCATGATTAAGGTGGAGAAGCCTCTGATTGTTTACAGGGAGCAGGGTGTGTATACAGACGAAATCTATGATATATACGGATATTAAATAAACCGGACATATAGGAAATGACAAACTTGTGTTTCCTATAACAGTTAATGAATCAAAAGCGAGGAACGGACGCGGGGAGAATCTATGCAGGGAAAACTATATTTATGCGCCACACCGATCGGAAATCTGGATGATATAACGCTGCGTGTACTGGAAACGCTGAAGACAGTGGATCTGATTGCAGCGGAGGACACGAGGCACAGCATCAAACTGCTGAACCATTTCGACATTAAAACGCCTATGACAAGCTACCATGAATTTAATAAGGTGGACAAGGCCAGGTATCTGGTAGACAAGATGAGAGAGGGCGTAAATGTGGCTCTGATCACCGACGCCGGGACACCGGGAATCTCGGATCCCGGAGAAGAGCTGGTTAAGCAATGCTGCGAGGCAGGTATTGAGCTGACGTCACTGCCCGGGCCTGCGGCCTGTATTACGGCTTTAACGATATCCGGGCTGGGTACCAGAAGATTTTGTTTTGAAGCGTTTCTGCCCGTGGATAAAAAGGAAAAGCAGTGGATCCTGGAAGAACTGAAAACGGAGACCAGGACAATTATACTTTACGAGGCTCCCCATCATCTGCTGCGGACGCTGGGGGAGCTTTATGAGGCGCTGGGCGACAGGCGCGCCGCTGTATGCAGAGAGCTTACAAAGAAGTATGAGACGGCCTTCCGTACGACGCTGGGGGAGGCGGTCAGGTATTACGGTGCAAATGAACCGAAGGGCGAGTGCGTGATCGTGATCGAGGGGCGTTCTATCCGTGACTTGAAGGCTGAGGGCCAGGAGGACTGGAAAGAGATGCCGCTGAATCAGCATATGGAGCATTATCTTTCACAGGGAAGGGATAAGAAAGAGGCGATGAAGCTGGTGGCGAAGGATCGGGGAGTCAGTAAAAGGGAGGTCTACCAGCAGCTTCTGGAGGATGGAGAATAAGAAACGGAGGATGGTATGCACGATTCGTACTACAGTGATAATGATATTGACCGCATTTTATATCAGTACTATAAAGCGAACGGCGGCTGCCTTATGGGGAATCCGTATGAGGGGCAGTATCCTCATTGCCAGCTGCTCCTGGATATGGATACCGCTCCGTTGTCTGTGGCTCCTGTTATTACCTCCAGTTCAAGATACGGCTACGGCCTGACTTGTGCTGCTTACACACAGGCAGAGCTTACATATCCATACCACCTGGATTTACGACCCTCTACGGTATTACGAAAAGGCGCAGATATGATAACAAAGCAGGGGATCAAAGTGCGCTACCGTGATCTGGATTCCCAGTATCTGATAAAGAGCGGCAATCCGGCCTTTACCCAGCTTATTCTTCCCGGAAGCAATCTGGCTGATCTGCTTTTACAGACCAGAGCGTTCCGGGTTCCGGATCGAGCCGGTGGCCGAGGAGAAGCACCTGCACACCGTTCAGGTGCTCCGTGAAAAATCACTGGGGAGTGAGATTCAGGGAAAGACGATTTCGCTGGAAGAGCTTCCCCTGATGATTGAACTGTGCAGGGCGGCGGCCTATGCCGTTAAAAGCTATGCAATGCCGGAACAAAATCAAGGCACAGATTGACACAAACGGAACAGTGTGAATAAAAGGGAATTGCGGACGCCCGCCAATGGGGCGGGTATCTGTCCGTAATTCCCTTTTATTGATGGTTGACCTGTGCGCGGAGCGTGCAGGTTAATGTTGCTTAATCAAAATCTGAAAATGGCCGTTCCGTAAGCTGGAAGCGGATAAGAGAAAGAATAGGGCTGTCCGTCGCATTCACCTTTCGACGATTTATACACGGCCGGTCCGTCGCCTTTTTCATACAGGCCGTGTTCATTATCAAGAAGAAGCGTAAAATTACCGCGTTTCGGCACGCCTACGCGGTAGTCGTCCCGGGGGATTGGCGTAAAGTTGCATATGAAAAGTAAATTTTTCTTCTTTGTCTCATCACGGCGGATGAAGCTGAAAATACTCCGGTCGGCGTCATTGGCGTTAATCCATTGGAACCCGTCCCAGTCGTTATCCTGCCGGTACAGCGCCGGATATTTTTTATAGAGTGTCAGCAGCCCGCGGACATAATTCTGTAAATCCCCGTGAAGCGGTTCATCGGCCAGATACCAGTCGAGCGCCGTTTTTTCATCCCATTCATGGAGCTGCCCGAAATCCTGGCCCATGAACAGAAGCTTCTTGCCGGGATGGCCCAGCATAAAGGTGTAGCCAGCTTTCAGGTTGGCGAACTTATCTTCATATTCGCCGGGCATCTTGTTAATCATAGAGCATTTCAGGTGGACAACCTCATCGTGTGAGAGTACCAGGATAAAATTCTCGCTTGTACTGTAGGTAATACCGAACGTCATCTTGTTGTGGTTGTGTTTTCTGAAGTATGGATCCAGCTTCATATATTCCAGGAAATCGTGCATCCAGCCCATGTTCCATTTGAAGGTAAAGCCGAGACCGCCGTCCTCCGGGCTATGGGTTACTTTCGGCCAGGCCGTGGACTCTTCGGCGATAATCATGGCTCCGTCTTTCCTTCCGTTTATGACGCTGTTCAGATGTTTGAAAAATTCGATTGCCTCCAGGTTTTTATTATCCCCGTATTTGTTGGGGATCCACTGGCCGTCGCTGCGTCCGTAATCCAGATACAGCATGGACGCCACGGCATCCACCCTGAGGCCGTCGATATGATAATATTAAAGCCAGTACAGAGCATTTGCAATCAGGAAATTGGATACTTCATATTTACCGTAATCAAATACCTTGGTACCCCAGTCGGGATGCTCCCCTTTTCTGGGATCCGCATATTCATAAAGCGGCTGTCCATCGAAATCGGCAAGGCCATGGGCATCTTTCGGAAAATGAGCCGGTACCCAGTCCAGAATAACGCCGATGCCTTTTTTGTGCAGATAATTGACAAAATACATGAATTCCTTCGGTGTCCCGTAACGGGAGGTCGGAGCGAAATATCCGGTTACCTGGTATCCCCAGGAACCATCATAGGGATGCTCGGCGATTCCCATCAGTTCGACATGGGTGTAACCCATCATTTTAACATAATCAGCCAGCTCATGCGCCGCTTCCATGTAAGTGTAATAACCGTCTTTTTCCTGGCGGTTTTTCTTTTTCCAGGAACCAATATGTACTTCGTAGACGGACATGGGAGATTTTACAGGATCCGCTTTCATTCGTTTTTCCATCCAGGAAGAATCGCTCCAGTTAAATCCCCTGATATCTGTGGTCACAGATGCAGTGCCCGGCCTGTATTCGGCGGTGAAAGCATAGGGATCTGCTTTAAAGAGAATTTTTCCGCTTCCGGTTGTGATGGCATACTTGTAAAGCTGCCCGGATGCCAGGCCTGGTACAAAAGCTTCATAAATGCCGCTGTCTTTAACCGGCATCATCGGATTCAGGTCGGGATTCCATCCGTTAAAATCTCCGACGACACTGACTGATACTGCATGAGGCGCCCATACGGCAAAGTAATATCCGTCTTTCCCCTGATATGTAAACGGATGGGCTCCCAGCTTTTCAAAGATTTTGTAATGGCGTCCTTCACCGTAATAATAGCGGTCCAATTCGCCGATCACTCCAAGACCGGACATCTTTGATTTGGCAGCAGGTGATTTCCTGGTGGTACTGCCGGTGTTTTTACTTCCCGTCATAATGTTAACCCTCCGTTATTCTGAGGATAACTGCATCGTTACCCTCTAATTCTATTTGAACCCTGCCGTCACATACTTTAAATGTCCGGCCGGACAACAGATCGGTGCATTCGTTCATGCAGGTATTGAATGGTACGCTGATTACAGCAGGATTATCGTCGTTATTGGCTGCAGTGATGATATCCCCGGCCCCGGACAGACGGGCAAATGCATACTGGCGGTTGGTCAGAAGCAGCTCTTTGTATTCTCCTCCGTGAAGCGCCGGTTCTTCCAGATGAATCCGGCCCAGACGGCCGATAAACTCAGTCAGTCCGCAGAAACGGCTGCCGGCCGAAGCAATATCGATTGCAGGCCGCAGTTCATCGTCGGAATGCGGCGTTCTGCGCCCTTCTAATCCCCATTCTCCGCCATAGTAAAGGGAGGGGATCCCGGGAAGTGAAAACAGGAGCGCATATAGGGGCTTCAGGTGTGATTTATTAAGCAGTTTGCTGGCAATTCTGTCCTCGTCGTGATTATCGGCAAAGGTATAGAGCTTTTTCCCTACGGCTTCCAGCCTGCGGACATTGTGGGCCAGCTCAAAATAGTTGTGATCATTATGGGCGGAGTAGATGCTCTTGTGCATCTCATAATTTGTCACGGAATGGAGCATCTCATCATTCACCCAGCGGGAATACTCACCGTGAATAACCTCCCCCATCAGCCAGAAAGCAGGCTTCACCGTGTCTGTGAGCCGTCTCAGCTCTTTCATAAACTGGAAATCGAGAACATTGGCGCAGTCCAGACGGATCCCGTCGATATCAAACTCCCGGACCCAGAACCGGACCGTATCCAGAAGATAGTTCTTAACCTCCTGATTATATAAGTTCAGGCAGGGAAGCTCCCAGATGCCGTGCCATGACTCATAGCCGAAGGGATCTCCCATCGGGCTGTTCCGGCCAAAATCGACGCCTCTGTACCAGTTCCGGTACGGTGAAGATTCCCGGTTCTCACAAATGTCACGGAAAGCGAAGAAATCACGTCCGGTATGGTTAAATACCCCGTCAACGACAACACGGATTTCCTGTTCATGGCAGAGTCTGACAAAAGTTCTGAAATCATCGTTTGTTCCCAAACGCCGGTCCACCAGCTTATAATCCCTTGTATCGTAGCCGTGAGTCGAGGACTCAAACAGCGGGCCGATGTAAACGGCGCTGCAGTTCAGGCTTTTGATATGGGGAATCCACAGGTTCAGTTCCCCGAAACGGCTTTCGGCCTCTGTCTCAATATTCTGTTTCGGCGCGCCGGTCATACCCAGAGGGTACATGTGATAAAAGACGGCCTTTTCATACCAGGTTTTATTATTATGTGCCATGCTTGTCCTCCCCCGGCAGCACGCGCTATGCGTATAAATCAGTTCAAACTGTAATTTGTCTCCTGCTCTTTAATGCTCCGGAGAAGGAATTGATAGCGAAGCTGCGCAGCTTTTAATTCATAAATATAACAGTCGATCAATGTGGGATCCACGACCTGTTCAAAACGGTTGATGGCGGTGTCGATGGTTCCCATGGCCTTTTTAAGCTCTTCCAGAAGTTCCGGATCCAGCCTGCGGGCCTGTATGCCGCGTTTTGTATGCCTTGTAGATTTCATGGTTTTCACTCCTGTAAATTGTAATCACAATATTGCGCTTTTCCGTAACCGTTCTTACTGTCCGAACTGTTGCGTTTTCTGTGCAGTTTATGGATGCTGTAATTAGTATATACAGGAATGGTAAGATTATGCATAACCGTTCGGTTATTCATAACTGTTCATGCCGTCTGAAACGTTACGGTTATTTAAAGCGCCGGAGTACGGTTCCCCGGCTTTTTTTTGTGTATCCATGCCCAGGAATGACTGGAGCTCGGTGCCCAGCCTGGTAAGCTGCCGGGTGCTCTGGCCGATGGTCAGGTAGTAGTAATTGCAGGTGCCTTCACGTTGGATGGAGATGAGTCCGGCGTCTTTTAATAATTTCAGGTGGTGGGAGACTGCGGGCCGGGACAGGTTTGTTTTATCGGTGATTTCCCGTACATTTAAACCGTGCCGGCTGAGATTTTCA
>OCAK01001867.1_pt1 | contig 10075 bp, 11 predicted proteins | sample 1538301 | NCBI WGS metagenome assembly OCAK01 (sample SAMEA2580285, study PRJEB22360) | human gut metagenome | biome: human gut; feature: human-associated habitat; material: faeces | place: Denmark | collected 2008/2010 | reverse complement strand
TGAAACGGAAGCGGCCCGCGTGCCCCCCCCTAACTTAGGCCAGCCGTTATTCTCTGGCCATCGGCTTCCTGGCGGTTGGAATTTCTGTCATTACAGGCGGAATTTTGGGTGTCCTGGCAGCCTACTATCCCAAGCTGGACAATATCATTATGCGCTGTATGGATCTGTTCATGGCCATTCCCCAGATGCTGCTGGCCATGTGCATTGTCACGGCACTGGGTTCCAGCTTGTTCAACCTGATGCTGGCGGTGGGCCTGTCTTCTACGCCAAAATTCGCGCGCGTGGTGCGGGCAGCAGTTATGTCAACACGGGAACAGGAGTTTGTCGAGGCGGCCCGAGCCATCGGCGCCAATAACTGGCGTATCATTGTCCACCACATTCTTCCCAATTCTATTTCCTCTCTGATCGTGCAGGCCACACTGGCCATGGCGGGCGCCATCATTTCCGCTTCTGCTCTGAGTTTCCTGGGATTTGGCATTCAGGCTCCGCTGCCGGAGTGGGGCGCAATGCTGTCCACCGGCCGGCGGTACATCCGGACAGAACCTTACCTCACGGTCATTCCCGGCCTTGCCATCATGGTGGTGGTCTATGCACTCAACGTTGTAGGAGATGGCCTGCGGGACTGCCTGGACCCCAGATTGAAGAAGTGAGCGGTGAAAGGAGTACGGTATGGCTGAAAATATATTGGAAGTGCACGACCTTGAAATCCGTTATGTGACAGACGAGGAAACTGTGCAGGCGGTGAATGACATCACCTTTTCTCTGGAGAGGGGCGAAAGTATCGGCCTGGTGGGGGAGACCGGTGCCGGAAAGACCACCACGGCCCTTGGAATCATGGGGCTGGTGCCGGATCCGCCAGGAGAGATCGTAAAGGGATCGATCCTGTTTGAGGGAGAGGATCTGCTGAAACTCTCAGAAAAGCAGATGCGCCGGATCCGCGGCGGAAAGATCTCCATGATCTTCCAGGATCCCATGACTTCCCTGAACCCGGTGACACGGGTAGGAGATCAGATTGCAGAAGTGATCCTGCTGCACAACAAGATCTCGAAGGCCGAGGCCCGGAAGCGTGCTATGGAGATGCTGGAGCAGGTGGGTATCCCCGGCGCCCGTTGCGACGACTACCCCCACCAGTTTTCCGGCGGCATGAAGCAGCGGGTGATGATCGCTATCGCCCTGGCCTGCAGCCCAGAGCTGCTGATCGCGGACGAGCCTACCACAGCCTTGGACGTGACGATCCAGGCGCAGGTGCTGGAGCTGATGAAAAAATTGAAGCAGGAGTATCAGACCTCCCTGATCCTCATCACTCATGATCTGGGCGTTGTGGCGAAGATCTGCGACAAGGTCGCGGTGGTGTACGCCGGGGAGATCGTGGAATCCGGAACCCTCAAGGAAATTTATACAGATAAGCGGCATCCGTATACCATCGGTCTGTTTGACTCTCTGCCGGATATTGAGAACGACGCATCTACGCTGAAAGTGATTCAGGGCATGGTACCGGACCCCGCAAACCTTCCGGATGGATGCAAGTTCCACCCCAGATGTCCCTATGCGACAGAAGCCTGCCAGACCGGAAAAATCAAGCCGGTGAAGCTTTCGGACTCTCACATGGTCCGCTGCAACCGTTTTTCTGACACGGAGGTTTGAGTATGGCTGAGATTTTAAGAGTAGAAGACCTGACAAAGTATTTTGCCACCAAAAAGGGGACACTCCATGCAGTGGATGGCGTCACCTTCGGTCTGCGGGAGGGACAGACGCTGGGGATCGTGGGAGAATCCGGCTGCGGAAAGTCTACACTGGGCCGGGTGATCCTGCACCTGCATCAGAGAACAGGCGGCCGGATTATCTTTCAGGGAAAGGATATCTCGGACGTGACCAAGGCGCAGCTGAAAGAGCTTCGCAAGGATATGCAGATCATTTTCCAGGATCCCTACGCATCTCTGAACCCCAGAATGTCCATCGGAGATATCATCGCAGAGCCTTTGAAGATCTATAAGCTCTGCAATTCCAAAGAGGAGCAGCAGAAAAAAGTCCGTGAGATCATGGATGTGGTGGGACTGGCAGAGAGAACCTATGGCCTGTATCCGCATGAACTGGATGGTGGACGCCGCCAGCGGGTAGGTATCGCCCGGGCGCTGATTCTGGATCCCAAGCTGGTGGTCTGCGATGAGCCGGTCTCTGCTTTGGACGTGTCCATTCAGGCACAGATTCTGAACCTGATGATGGAGCTCCAGAAGGAGCGGAATCTCACATATCTGTTTATCACCCACAACCTGTCCGTGGTCAAGCATATCTCCGATGATATCACGGTGATGTATCTGGGACAGATGGTAGAGAAGGCTGGATCCGCAGAGATCTTTGCCCACCAATATCATCCCTATACAAAGGCATTGATTTCTGCGATCCCGCTGCCCAAGTACAATGCGCCGGATAATCAGATCATTTTGAAGGGTGAGATCACTTCGCCTATCAACGTGACAAAGTCCTGCCGCTTCGCCCCCAGATGTGTATATGCGAAGCCGGAATGTTTTGAAAATGAGCCCCAGCTGGAAGAGATCGAAAAGGATCATTTTGTCAAATGCCATTTTGTGAGGGAGATTAATGGCCTGTGATAAATCCCGATTTAGGATCAGAAAGAGGTAAGGATGGAAAAAACGTTTGACTTTGACCACTTTGAAAGCCGCCTGCCGTGGGGGCAGGTTAAGTGGGAGCCAGCTGAACTGGAAAAGACTTTTGGAACCCAAGACGTTCTGCCCGCCTGGATTGCAGATATGGATCTGAAGACGCTTCCGGAGGTTCAGGAAGCCATCATTGAGGCAGCTAAGAACGGCATGTATGGATATACCAAAGTCACTGATGAGGTTATTGCGTCCTATCTGCGCTGGCAGCAACGGAGAAATGGCTGGAATGCGGCGGCGGACTGGTTCCGTTTTACCCCCGGTGTCGTGACAGCCATCAATCTCCTGCTGCTGTCAGAGACGGAGGAAGGCGATGAGGTCCTGATCCAGAGACCGGTGTATTATCCCTTCGCTGATTCGATACAGCAGCAGAAACGGGTTGTTGTAAACAGTCCGTTACAGCTCAGGGATGGGCGCTATGAGATCGACTTTGCAGATTTTGAGAGGAAAGCGGCATCCCCCAGATGCAGGGCCTTCGTTTTAAGCAACCCGCACAATCCGGTGGGCCGTGTTTATACGGAGGAGGAGCTCCGCAGAGTGGGCGAGATCTGCCGCAGGCATCATGTGTTTGTAATCGCAGATGAGATCCACAGCGATCTGATCTTCCCGGGCCACCAGCATATCGTGTTTGCCTCGCTGGGCCAGAACTATGCGGAAAACTGTGCCGTTTGCCATGCTCCATCCAAAACATTCAATCTGGCGGGGCTTTCTTTTTCCTGCATTATGATCCCCAATGAGGAACGCCGGAAACGATTTGACCAGATGTTCGCACGGTATTGTCGTGCCCATCCGAACTTTTTTGCCCCCGTTGCTGCAAAGGCTGCCTGGGACCACGGGGAAGCCTGGCTGGATTCATGCCTGGCTTATATTCAGAAAAATGACCAGTTCGTTCGGGAGTTTGCGGAAGATACTTGGAATGGAGACGTCAAGATCTCCCCTCTGGAGGGGACCTATCTCCAATGGATTGACTTCCGGAGACTGGAGCCGGATGCCGAAAAACTGCGCCAAAAGATGCTGTATCAGGCCCATGTGGCGATGGACGAAGGCAGTATGTTCGGCCCAGAGGGAAATGGATTTGAACGATTGAACCTGGCTGCACCCCGAAATCTGATCGAGGAGATCATGGATCGCATCGCCGCAGTATTACGGTAAGAGAACACCAATCCTAAATTACTGGAGGAGTAAACAGGAATGAAAATTTACAAAAAAAGCATGCTGATTGAGGAGAGCGACAACGTCGCAGTTGCCGTAGAGCCTATCCAGGCGGGTGAGTGCACACTAGTGGCTGGTGAGGAGATCACGGCCAACGAATATATCAAAGAGGGGCACAAAATCGCCCGCACTGATATCGAAAAAGGAGCCGAGATCATCAAGTATGGTGTACATATCGGCGTGGCCACCCAGTTCATCAAAAAGGGAGACTGGGTACATGAGCACAATGTTTACGATGACTTTGAGGAAATCAACCGGGAACAGCGTGCTTACTATCGCTCCATGGCACCGGATGCCATGGATTACACGATCCACCATAAATACAAAAAGGAAGAGTTGGGCCTGCCGGAGACGATCATGGGCTATAAGCGGGCAGACGGTTCCTTTGGGATCCGGAACCAGGTGGTGGTGATCTCTCTGGTTCAGTGCTCCAACAATGCGGCGCAGCGGATCTCTGCTGCCTGCAATGTCCCCGCCACGTTTGTCGATGCGGCTTGCGGTGAGTTTCCGGATCGCTTTGAGCGGACCCGCAGAGGATTCATCACAACCGGCACGCACCCGAACACCTTTGGCGTGGTACTGCTGTCCCTGGGGTGCCAGCAGACAGATCCTGAAGATGTGGCGGAGGAGATCCGTAAGACTGGCCGGCCGGTGGTGAATATCAGCATCCAGGCGGACGGCGGTGTCACCAAGGCCATCCAGGACGGGATTGCAGCTGTGGAGGATCTGAAGCGGCAGGCAGAGGCCCAGAAGCGCGAACCCTGCCCCCTCAGCGGACTGATTATCGGCGGCTATAACGGCGGATCTGACTGGACCAGCGGCCTGTCCGCCAATCCGGTGGTGGGTGAGGCAATCGATATGCACCTGTCCGCCGGCGGAAGAGCGGTGGAGGTTTGTGGCCGCGGCGGCTATCCCACCACAGCGGCTTCTTATGAGATCGGCATGCGCCTGATGGATATCGGAGATTTCTTCAATGAGGACTGCACCCGCAGAGGCGGTAAGGGCCTCTCCCAGGTCAATCCCACTCCCGGCAATAAGGCGGGGGGGGGGGGCACCACGACCCCAGAGAACGATCATGTCCACTATGACCGAGAAGAACCTGGGCAGCTTCAAAACCCAGGGACATCGCCGGATCCTGGGGATCCTGGACTGCGGTGATCCGGTCCCCGGCGCGGGAGCCTGGGGCATCAACCAGGCACAGGGCGCCAATGATGCCTATGCGTCCACCACGCTGGCCATGAGCGGATGCCATATCTGCCTCTTCACCACTGGGCGGGGCAACCCCATCGGCAACGCATGTATGACGACCATCAAGATCACAGGCAACCCCCAGACTGCGACGGCGCTGGAGGACATGATCGACTACTCCGCAGCTCCCATGCTGTATGGGGAACTGAGCCTGCAAGAAAGCGGCCGCGAGCTTTACGAGCTGCTTCTGCGTGTGGCCAACGGCGAGGAGACAAAGGCGGAAAAGCTGGGAGATTATAGCTGGACAACGCCCCACGGAACCAGTTACAACGGCGACTATTGATTTCTGCTGCGCAGGCCCCGGGTGGGATCGGAACAGACGACCGGAAGTGTATTCCGGTCGTCTGCGCTGATTTCCCGTGCAGACGGCCACGCTGTATGTTGCCATATAAAAGGAGAGACTGATTACGAAAAACAAAAAAACCAAAGCTATATATTTGATGCTGGTCTCATCGCTGTCCTTTTCCATCATGCAGGTATTTGTCAAATTGAGCTCTGAAGAGGTGGGGACATTTGAGCAGACCTTCTTCCGCAATCTTGTCAGCCTGATTATTGCAGCTGTTATGGTCCGACGGGAAAACCTGCAGGTTTTTCAGGAGATCAAACGAGGAGGCTGGGCGCTTTGGGGAAGGTCGTTCTTCGGCTTTCTGGGGATCGTGCTCTTCTTCTATGCGGCCGGTCACGCCCGCCAAGCGGATGTAGCTATGCTGAACCGGGCATCTCCGGTATTTGTCACACTGCTCGCCGGTATTTTCCTGAAGGAGAAGATCACTCCCGTCAAGATCGCCTCAACGATCCTGTGTCTTGTGGGCGCATATATCGCCATGCAGCCGTCCTTCGACTCCAACCCGTTCCCGCTTCTGGCGGCTTTGCTGGCAGCGGTGGTATCCGGCATGGCTTACACCATGTTGTCCTACTGTAAAAATTTCACGCACCCATCTGCGATTATCTTCCACTTTTCCGCACTGAGTACGGTCTGCGCAGGACTGATGATGCTGCCGAATCTGGTGATTCCGTCTCCAAAGGTATTCGTGATGCTTTTGCTGATCGGCGTCTTTGCGGCAGGGGGACAGTTCTTCCTGACATACGCTTATCAGCAGGCCCCGGCCTCTGAGGTCAGCATCTATCAGTATTCCGGTGTTGTGTTCACTGCCGTGTTCAGCTATGCCTTTTTGGGAGAGACCCTGAGCAAAAGCTCCATAATTGGTGGGATTGTGATTCTGGGCGCTATATTCTGGGTGTTTGAAAACACCAGGAAAGAAAAGAACACATGATTTGAAAATCTTGTGATCACATAAGCTGCAGTTCCCTACGGAATTCCAGGCTATTCACCAATAAGCAGGGAACGTCATGGCCGTGTTCAATTTTACTGAAATGACATTTACTCTTTGCATTTTGACCTGGTCTGTACATACAGAACCCGGCGCCGGGAATTCCCGGCGCCGGGTTTTTGTGCGGATTTGGTCCCTTCACGCTTGACCGGAGGGCTGCCTTTGCCTGGGGCTCTGCCGCCGGACTCCGGGACATGCCCGTGCAGCCTTGGACGGGGCGCTTTCCGCGTTCACAGCTTTTTGACGAACAGCGCACGGATGGCGTTGAGCACTGCCAGGATCATCACACCCACATCGGCGAAGATGGCCAGCCACATATTGGCGAACCCCAGGGCCACAAGCACCAGACACGCCAGCTTGATGCCGATGGCAAAGACGATGTTTTCATAGACGATCCGCAGGCACTTGCGGGAGATCCGGATGGCCTTTGCGATTTTGGCGGGATCGTCATCCATCAGGACCACGTCGGCGGCCTCGATGGCGGCATCGGAGCCCATGGCGCCCATGGCAATACCGATATCCGCCCGGCTGAGGACCGGGGCGTCGTTGATGCCGTCCCCCACGAAGGCCAGCTTTCCCCGCTCAGAGTTGTCCAGCAGCAGTTCTTCCACCTTTTCCACCTTTCCGGCGGGGAGCAACTCGGCGTAAACCTGATCGATGCCCAGGGACTGGGCCACCTGGTCTGCCACCGGCTTGGCGTCGCCGGTGAGCATGACGGTCCTATGAACACCGGCGGACCGCAGCGCCTGGACAGCCTCCCGGGCGTGGGGCTTCACCACGTCGGAGATGACGATATGTCCGGCATACTTCCCGCCGACGGCCATGTGGATGATGGTGCCTACGCTGTGACAGGGGATGTACGGCACGCCCAGCCGGTCCATCAGCTTGTCGTTGCCGGCGGCTCCCCCCCCCGCCCCCCCCTTTGCGGTGGTAAAGGGCTGATCTCCTGAACATCCGTCACCCGGCTGCGGTCGATCTCCCGGCCATAGGCCCGCTGCAGGCTTTTGCTGATGGGGTGGCTGGAAGCGCTCTCCGCCAGAGCGGCGTACTCCACCAGCTTCTCGTTCTCCATCTCATGATGGTGGATGCCGTTGACCTCAAACACGCCCTGGGTCAGGGTGCCGGTCTTGTCAAAGACCACCGTTTTGGTTTGGGACAGAGTCTCCAGATAGTTAGAGCCCTTTACCAGTACGCCGGCGTTGCTGGCCCCGCCGATGCCGGCAAAGAAGCTGAGAGGGATGCTGATGACCAGAGCGCAGGGACAGCTGGCCACCAGGAAGGTGAGGGCCCGGTAGACCCAGACGCTCCAGCCGGCGGGCAGGCCCAGAAGGAGCGTCCGGGCCAGAGGGACCAGGATGGCCAGGGCCAGGGCGGCGAAACACACGGCGGGGGTATACACCCGGGCGAACCGGGAGATGAAGTCCTCCGACCGAGACTTGCGGGAGGAGGCGTTCTCCACCAGGTCCAGGATCTTGGACACCGTGGACTCGCCGAATTCCCGGGTGGTACGGATTTTCAGCAGCCCGGTCATGTTGACGCAGCCGCTGATGATCTCGTCCCCCTCCCGGACCTCCCGGGGCAGGGACTCGCCGGTGAGGGCGGCGGTATTCAGGGTGGAGGCGCCCTCCACCACAGTGCCGTCGATAGGAACCTTCTCGCCGGGCTGGACCACAATAACGGTGCCGATGGACACCTCGTCCGGGTCTACCTGCTCCAGCTTCCCGTCCTGCTCCACGTTGGCGTAGTCCGGGCGGATGTCCATCAGCTCACTGATGTTCCGGCGGCTCCGGCCTACTGCATAGCTCTGGAACCACTCGCCGATCTGATAGAACAGCATGACGGCGATGGCCTCGGTGTAATCCCCGCTCCGCTCGTACAGGGCCAGGGCAATGGCGCCCACAGTGGCCACGGCCATCAGGAAGTTCTCGTCGAACACCTGGCGGTTTTGGATGCCCTTCAGGGCCTTTCGCAGGATGTCGTAACCTGCGATCAGATAGGGGATCAGGTACAGCCCAAACCGCATCCAGCCTGTGACGGGGAGAACATGCAGGACAGCCAGCAGGGCCGCCGCTGTCAGAATGCGGATCAGCATGATTTTCTGCTTTTTATTCATGAGGTTCACTTCCGATCTGAGCCGCTCCGTGCGGCTGATAATTCAATAAACGTTTAATTGTTTTGGGAAAGAAAACACCCCGCCTCCGGAGGGGGTGCTTTCCTGAAAAACGCGCTTACAGGTAGATTTCGCAGTCGTCCTCCACCTTTTTGCAATTTCTGCGGACCTGCTCCATCACGGCCTTGGGGTCCTGCCCCTCCGCGAATTCCACGATCATCTTCAGCGCCATGAAGTTCACGGTGGCGCTCTGGACGCCTTCGGTCTTCCGGGCGGCCTCCTCCATCTTGTTGGCGCAATTGGCGCAGTCCACATCGATCTTATAGGTTTTTTTCATATAAAAGTCTCCCTTCAGCAATTGAGCAAAACGATTAAGCAATTATTTAATCTATGGTCTTATCATACACGGGGCGGCCCCCCAAGTCAACGGGGGAGGGAGAGAATCTTCCGATTGGGCAAAAACTCCTTCCGATTGGGCCAATGCGGGGCGGCATATTTTCGCTCTTCCAGAATGGCGCGGGGTGTGGTAGAATACAAAACCAGAAGGAGGGACGACCGATGGAAGAAAAGAAGCTGCCCCACGACCATGGACAGTCCATGGAGCGGGAGCTGGAACAGATGCCCAGCGTGGACGATTTCCAGACAGTGGCTGACATCTTCAAACAGCTGGGGGACGGCAGCCGCATCCGGATTTTTTGGCTGCTGTGCCACTGTGAAGAGTGCGTCATCAACCTCTCCTCCATGGTGGAGATGAGCTCCCCGGCGGTGTCCCACCACCTGAAGCAGCTGAAGGCCGGCGGCCTGATCGTCAGCCGGCGGGACGGGAAAGAGGTCTACTATAAGGCTGCCGAGACGGAGCGGGCCCAGCTGCTGCACCACATGATTGAGGCGATGGTGGAGATTGCCTGCCCCTCGGCGTGAGGTGGGAAGGAGCGGCGGAATGAAGCAAGCGGATTGCCTGCGGATGGCTCTGGCGGAGCTGCCGCAGGGGACTATGGAGATCGTGGGGCGCCCTGCGGCCGAACCTGGGGTTTTGTTCACCGGGACATTTCAGGGAGAGACGGATGGACGGGGACGGATGGAGGTCTACCCGGTCTTTCCGGGGGTGGAGGCGTCCTTCAACACGGTCCTGGGCACCTATGCCGCCTTCCGGCACGAGGCGGCCCGGTCCACGCTGGAGATCAACCACTGCCGCCTGGGCCGGGTGGGCTGGGACCTGCGGGACGGCATGTCGGTCTATCTGGGGGAGGGCGATCTGTCCCTCCACAGTGCGGACTGCTGCGCGGATTCTGTGATGCACTTCCCGGCGGAGATGTACGCGGGGCTGATGATCTGCGTGGATTTGACCCATCTGGCGGAGTCGCCGCCCCCCATCTTGGCGGAGGCGGACTTCCAGGCCGAGAGGCTGGCGGAAAAATTCTGCGGAGGCGGGACCTTCGCCCTTCCGGCGGGACCGGAGCTGGAGGAGATCTTCCGGCCCCTGTACCGGCAGCCGGAGA
>OCAK01001853.1_pt1 | contig 10133 bp, 8 predicted proteins | sample 1538301 | NCBI WGS metagenome assembly OCAK01 (sample SAMEA2580285, study PRJEB22360) | human gut metagenome | biome: human gut; feature: human-associated habitat; material: faeces | place: Denmark | collected 2008/2010 | reverse complement strand
TGTTCTTGCGATCTGCATAGATACTGCACACTGCTCCTGACTATAACCTTTCTTGTCCAAAAGACGAATTGTCTCGTACTCATCTACCGTCAGAACAATGGGTGTTTTTTTCTCAGTATCATCTGCCGGAAAGAATTCTAAAACATTGGGGAAATGGCAAACTTTTCTGCATTTTACTGGTCTCGGCATAAACTGCTCCTTTCTTGCTTTTCTTATATAATAGCTCTATAAAAGGCATATGTCAATAATATTTTTGACATATGTCAATATAGCTCAGCTAATAGTATTATATACAGCATAAACTTCTCCTCACGACACATATATTTCAATGTTTTTCCGCAAATCAACTATTGATAATGGAATAGAAAAAACAGTCTGTCATAACAGAAATTAATCCCATCAAAACAGACTGTTCTTTTTCCTTTACAAATATTACATTAATGAGGTTCCTGCCTCATGCTCATAGAATCTCTTTATTATCACCTGCACCGGTTTCTCACATATTTCATAGCTGTCGTCCTTCCATGCCTCGGAAGCAGAAGGCAGCTTTGGTGCCCACTCCCATAAAGCAAAGCCACGAAGCCATGGTCGTTTCTTACAGGCCTCAAACATTGCACGATACCATTCACACTGTTCTTCCAGGCGAAGTTCTCCCTGCAATTCCCGGTCATTCGGAATTTATAGCCGTAAGATTGTTCGTATTTCAACTTACAGCCTCACGAAAAGACTGACGACCGGTCCTGCTACATAGTAGTTGTCGTGTTTCTTATTTCAACTCACAGCCTCACGAAGAGGCTGACATCGGATATCTGACATACTGAATTTTTCCACCGTTATTTCAACTCACAGCCTCACGAAGAGGCTGACGGAATCTGAAGACTCTTTCAATGTGTCAAGAACATTTCAACTCACAGCCTCACGAAGAGGCTGACCCCTATAAAGCTTATCTGGAGAAGTTTGAGGCCATTTCAACTCACAGCCTCACGAAGAGGCTGACCAGATGATTCTACTGAAAGTTTCAGATGGAGAATTATTTCAACTCACAGCCTCACGAAGAGGCTGACGACAAGTTTGGTGTGATTCCGCAGGGGTGTACGCTATTTCAACTCACAGCCTCACGAAGAGGCTGACAGCCAGCGACACGCTCTCCATTCAGGTCTTCAATATTTCAACTCACAGCCTCACGAAGAGGCTGACTATGTCGGATTCTTCTATTGATCCGATATAGACATTTCAACTCACAGCCTCACGAAGAGGCTGACGATGAAACAACTTCAAGTGCTAGAGATAACACCATATTTCAACTCACAGCCTCACGAAGAGGCTGACTTTGACACCTTGCAGGATGCTTTTAATGATTTATTTCAACTCACAGCCTCACGAAGAGGCTGACCTATTATGAAATACTATCAATTATCATCAGAAGACATTTCAACTCACAGCCTCACGAAGAGGCTGACAGCAAGGAAGATCTTCTGAGAGATAACTGGAGCAGATTTCAACTCACAGCCTCACGAAGAGGCTGACACTGTCACCGGGCTGACCGCAGACAGCGGATGGGTATTTCAACTCACAGCCTCACGAAGAGGCTGACACATGGGCTGGGGCAGAATATCCGAACATCAAAATTTCAACTCACAGCCTCACGAAGAGGCTGACAAAAATATTCTGAATTATATGAGAAAGCGAGAATATTTCAACTCACAGCCTCACGAAGAGGCTGACATTATTCCAATAGAGCTTACAAAGCTGCTTCGAAATTTCAACTCACAGCCTCACGAAGAGGCTGACCAAGAGTAACTGATCCGGTGTCCATGTCTGCTTCATTTCAACTCACAGCCTCACGAAGAGGCTGACCACGAGTGGACAGAAAGAAAGAGTTGGGCCTAAATTTCAACTCACAGCCTCACGAAGAGGCTGACATATTGGAAATTTACAAGCGCAAGACTTTATGGAATTTCAACTCACAGCCTCACGAAGAGGCTGACAGCAGGTAGTTGAGCAGATACACGTTGTATCAGACATTTCAACTCACAGCCTCACGAAGAGGCTGACGCGTTGATTATCGCTGCATTATCGGCAATGCTGTCATTTCAACTCACAGCCTCACGAAGAGGCTGACTTCGGTGTGTATATTTCTACTCCCGGCAGAATCATTTCAACTCACAGCCTCACGAAGAGGCTGACAAGTGGAGATTACTTCAAGTGGGTGACTCTGGCTATTTCAACTCACAGCCTCACGAAGAGGCTGACAAATCGGAATCCGGAGACTTATTGCTCAAAAATATTTCAACTCACAGCCTCACGAAGAGGCTGACTAAGTTTCTCTGAATATTTCTGGCTTACACGGATATTTCAACTCACAGCCTCACGAAGAGGCTGACCAGCGAAGAACGATGGTGAACATACCCTCGATGCATTTCAACTCACAGCCTCACGAAGAGGCTGACCATGATGCAGGACATTGAAGAGAACACAGATGTATTTCAACTCACAGCCTCACGAAGAGGCTGACAGTCGCCACAGTCTACGGTGTGGTGTTGAGTTATTTCAACTCACAGCCTCACGAAGAGGCTGACGGCACAGACGGTGCACAGTTAAGCTTTATGGGACTATTTCAACTCACAGCCTCACGAAGAGGCTGACGAAAACAGAGAATTTCCGTACCGTGCTGATGAATTTCAACTCACAGCCTCACGAAGAGGCTGACGGCAATTTTAGACAAAAATACATTTATCTAAAATTGTTTTTTACGCTTATTGCACATATCAATCTTGTTTTTTATTCAAATCATTATATTGTAAATTTTTTTCTAGTAAAATACACACATTTTCTGGTGCGAATGTCCTGAAGTATTTCTGTAAGCTTACCTTTCGCACTATAATATTAAAGTATCTGTAACATCAAATCCAGGCTTTGCACCAATGTGTTCTACTTTATTTTTGTACTTTTCACCCAGATAATAAAATCTCAGGCTGTCCACGTCTTTATCTATAATATTCTCCAGAATATTCTTCACCTGTCTGCATTTTGTCGCATCCATCTGGCACTCAAATACTGAATTCTGCACTCTCTGTCCATAATTGGTACACTCTTTCGCAACTTTACGCAGACGTTTTCTTCCTGCTGCCGTTTGTGTATTCACATCATATGTTATCAAAACCAGCATTATCTCACCTACTTCCAGAAAAATGGCGGATATTCATCCAAATCTCCTCTTAGATATCTCGCCAGCAACATACTTTGAACATACGGAGCCATTCCCCATTCTATCTTTTCATCCAGAAATGGATGTTTAATAGTTTCCTGTTTTTTGGACTGCCAAGCTGACAAAAAGGCTTTTCGACCTTCATCTGTCATAACGACCGCTTCATTTTCCTTTTTTATGAAATATTTTTCCTTCATAATTTTTTTATTGATCAATGTCAAAACAAAACGATCTACCATAACACTTCTGAATTCTTCCATCAGATCCAGGGCCAACGACATACGTCCTGGTCTGTCTGTATGAAAAAATCCAACATACGGATCAAGGCCCACTGCTTCCAGCGCAGATCCGCACATTCCTGCCAGCAAAGAATATCCAAACGACAGCATGGCATTAACGTTATCCAAAGGCGGTCTCTTATTTCTTCCATGAAAGTAAAAAAATTCCTTTTGCTGTAATATCAGTTCATCAAACACAGAGAAATATACAGAAGCAGCTTCTCCTTCTAGCCCTAATAATTCTTCTTCTCTTTCACATCCTCTTATTTTCCCCATGTTCTGTGCAAGAAACAGAGATTTCTTTTTTATATTTTCTACATCCAGACGCATTGCATAGTCTCTTGTAGCTCTTTCCAAAACCCACCTGGAATTATACACTTTTCCGAGAATAAAATTTCTGGCTATATGTATACTTTCTTCCCTGTTGTCACTGCTGCTTTCTCAATGTTACATTTCCCTTTACCTCACCAGTAACTCTGGCCAAAAATCTTCCATTTCTGGACATAAAAGAAAGATCTATATTTCTCTGCGCACATGCTCCCATAAGTGCTGGACTGGCCCCCGTGTAGCCAAATGTAATGATTGCCTGAAGATTATGCAAAGGAACTCTGCCGATTTCTTTCTGTTCTTCCAAAACAACTACATTTTCTCCATCCAAAGACAGATACTTATTCCCAGTTGTTACATACAATGTATTCAAAAGCCTTTTCATTCTTTTTCCTCTACTGCAATTATACTGTCGATATATCTGGAAACAGACTTCTTTTTATTCAAAGCAGGAATACAAATATCCTTCAATGAACAGGCATTACACTTTTTACTTGTTTTTACCTTCGGTGTGTAGCGCTGCTCATAATATTTATGCATCTCCGAAAATATCTTCCGAACCTTTTCCCGTACTTCGTCTGTAAATTCTACTTTCATGCGATGCCTGGTTTCTCCATAAAAGATATAGCCATAAGATATATCGCAGCATAACATTTCTTCCAGACACATTGCCTGTGCCGCTACCTGAAGAATATCCGAATCATCTGTTTTCGGCCTGCCTCTTTTATATTCTACCGGAACAGCCTTATAAAGCCCTTCTTTCCCTGCCAGTTGAATTCCATCTTTTACTTTATGAAATTCCACTACATCACATTCGCCGCTCACTCCCATTTCCCAGGAGTGAATCGGCATTGCACGTACGATCAAAAGATCTCCTCTTTTTTCTTTCATACTTACATCATGTGCGTTTTCATGAAAAATTTTCCCTTCTACTGTTCTGACATTTTCCTGCCACTGCAACTCTATGTAAGCCAATGCCCACTGTCTTCGGCAAAATGCAAAATGCTGGATTCCGGATAACTGAAGAAAATCTTCTTCCTTATACAAAATCAAACTCCTCCGGTTCTTTACATCCGTCTACATGCCATGAAATTTTGTAATCTTTAAATTCTCTTGGATGTTCCTCTTTACATTTAATATCAAAGCCTCTCTGGATTTTTCCACTGGAAACAGCCGGCGTTTTTTCATCGTGCTGCCACCAGTACATTTTGCAGACTTCCATACTTCCCTCTGGTCTTGCAGAAGAAGCATCGTTTTCAAATAAGGTTTTCAATGCCTCTTTCAGTAATTCCGCATCTTCCTGACTGAATCCTGTTTTTTCAGCAAGCTGAACATTTACACTTCCCATTACTTTATATACTGCAAAACCTACTCTATGCTTCGTCCCCATGGTATCTGAGGCCTTGCTTTCTTTTCCGGATTCGCTGTTCACACTCTTAGTAATCTGCATGCTGATGATATCAATTGGCGAAAGACTGATCGCCTGATGAATGGAAACGGGGCCTCTTACTCCAAATGATACAGGAATTCCCTTAAACGCAAAAACCTGACCAAAAGCTCTGACATCCAGCCACTCTTTGCAGGCAATCGCCGCACAAGCATCGCGATTTGCATTTTTCTTATTTCCTATCTGAGTTTTCAGTTCCTCACATCCATCTGCACGGTCTTTCAAACTGGTATAAGGATCATCTGTACGATCATCTGACTGTACAAAAATTTTCTGTCCAAGATCCTGAAGTCTATTTCTTATCTTTCTTTTGATACACACGTCCGATATTTCACCATATCCATCCATGTTGATTCTTGGACGGTTTCCATTTAACGGATCTCCATTTGGATTCGCATTATCAGCACTTACAAATAAAGTAAAATCAATTTTTCCTTTTAATTCACTCATCGTTTATTCCTCCTCTTCCTTCTCTTTGGAATCTTCCTTTTTCAGTTTCAGATCATAAGCCTGGCTGTGAAAACCAAGAAGATATAAACCATCCAATTTTTTATTATCCTTGAAACTATCTATTTCAAATAATTCATAAATATCATTTAACAGATTTTCATAAAAACGCCTCTCCGCAATCCCCAATTTATTCATATATGGCTGGATATTTTCTTCAATCACCTTCCATGTTTCAAAAGGTCTCTGGGAAAAAGTACTCATGTATCTTTTTGCATTTGTAACCCTTGCTTTACAGGCTTATGCATAAGTACGATATTCAATCCGATCTGCCACTGCCAGTAAACGTCCGTATAAATAATTTCTGTCTTTTTGATTTTTATCTAATGCCACATTCCATTCCTCCATTTTTCTATCTTTTTTCACCAGCGAACATGCTAACGTTAAAACCCTTTCCCAATTTTTGCGATCTTTATATGTTAATGGATTGGACGCCTTAAGCACAGCTCTGTTCACATAATCATGCGGGATTTCGGTTCCATTCCAGATACATGGAATTAATCTTCTCGCAACTTCCGCATACATTTTCTTTCCGTTTGCGTCCGCAATCGCAAGTCCGCCTTTACTTTCTATGCCAAACAGAATCTCTGCTACATCTTTAACACCAACCATTCCGGAAAACTCTATTCTTTCTTTACCTTTCCATTTCTCATGAATCCAGTTGCAGCTCTCATGCCATTTCTTTATATTCTCCAGATATCGCGCAGAATCCAGCGTCATCTCCTCAACCATGGACAATCTTCCCGGTGTGGCCGCATCAAAACCAAGTAAGATCATTGCGGATGTATTATCTACCTTTTTTCCATATCCTCGAAGTGCTTTGTAAAATTTTTCAGCTGTGACTGCATTTCCATCTGATATGGTTTCTTCTTCAGGTTCTTCATCATCCCAGGCATATTCCGATGTAATCATCTCTGTATCTACATTCCATCTTGGCATACACAGTCGATTAGATTCCCATGTAACAACTGCCAACGTATCAAAAAACGTTCCCTGTTTCCGAATGATCCACTTCAATGCATTATGAATTTTCTGAGAGGTTTCATTTCCTACTGCAAAAGCCTCTTCCTTACTTACAAACCGTCCCCGATAAGTAAAATTCTGACTGTCATTTGATGAGATCAGCTTTGCTCCGTCACCTTCATTACGGATTTTTTTGGAATGAAGATAAGAAATAGCCTCCATATTTCCGGTAAGATAGCACAAGCCTTTCTCTTTTTCCCGGGACCGCACATAATTTATATAACAATCCTGAAGTGTTCTGTCTTTCCAGCATTCATCTGTTTTTAATTCAAAAAGATCTGAATTTGACGAACGAATAATAAAACGTACAAATGCTTTCGTCTGCACAATTCCTTGAATATTTTCTTTGTCATCAATCTGATTCTGTTCATCCAATTTTATAATCTTTTTATCAACCAGATCAGAGATCAGAGTATTTTTTTTCAGATATAAATAAATTGCCCGGACCTTCTCATGGCAGTATTCCGATTCTACCCATTCTTTCAGCTGAGAAATATACAGTTCATGACAGATTCCATCATCCTTATAATATTGGGTATAATCTCCTGCAAGATATCTCAGATTATCACACAAAGGATGTGGTTCCTTTCCTGCTGTACGGCTTCCCGATTTTTCTGTAACCGGTATGATTGTTAATTTATCATTAAGATCTACCGGTTCTGCATTCATAAAATTACCATCCTGATCAATAGTTACTGTTATCTGTGCAGTCACAGTAGTATGAAACGGTGGCAAAAGAACGTATGGCATTTCTCCCCGATACTCAATGACACCTATTTTGTCACTGTTTATCTCATACAGATCAATGAGTTCGTTTACCCAGCTCACTCTCCCACCTCCTCACTGGTAAATTCCTTTAAACCTGTGAAATTACCTTTTCCGAAAATTTTACGTTCCATTTCTCTGATGTGTCTTTTCTGTGTACATTCTTCCGGTCTTATAAATTCTATAATTCCCCCCTTCTTCATAACCGGTTTCCAGAAACGCACTGTCATTTTACCCTTATCTTCTTCCAAAACAGCTTCATCTGCATATGTTATGCCATGATACATAAAACCGTAATCTACTTCTCCGGTCATCGTATCATAAAAGCTTTCTCCCTCGCCAAATGTACAAGGTTCTTCAAAAGCCTGACACTCTCTTGTTCCAAGAAAAATATCTCTGCGTCCGCCTCGCTTGACCATCCTTTTGGCAATATTATGATGTTTATACTCATTTCGATCATCTTTCAATTCTGTATGATTATAATTTATTTCAAAATGCGCACGCACTTGATAACAAACATCTTTCAGATACGTATAGTATGCAAGCTCATTGCCACCATTATATGCGATCGGGCGGATACCTTTTGTTTCTGTCTGAATCGGATTCATTACTCTTACTGCATCTACGATCCACATGATCGTGGGCTTCCAGTAAATGCTTTCCACAATTCCACGTAAGGCCTCATATGTCGGAATATGATAACTTGTCTTTTCTCCACCGACACGCATAACGGGATCAGAAAAAAGTGCATATGGACCATATACTTCAAATTCTATTGTATTTCTATATTTTTTCATGCTTCTCACCACCTTTACATATTGCAAAAATCCATCTTTGGCTCATCCACAACACCCACTTTTTTATCATAATATCCATCACTCAACACCAGAATCCCTTCACTGGTTTCATATATGACATTTCCCAGTTTATCTTTTCTGATTTCCGAAATCCCGACCGTGTATCTCTGTAATTTTCTCAATATCTTTTTCTTCTCTGTTTCCGTTCGCACTTGTGACAGCTCTTCCAGCAACTGATACGACTCGGTTTCATATGGAACAACAACGCTTACTTTATAAGTATCAGAAATCACTTCAAACTCATGTCCTGCGGTCTGGAAAGCCTGCGAAAGTTTTGTATACATTTTCCCTTCATGTTTTCGTCTATATTGATTCCGACCTGTTTGGTTTTTCCCCAACAGATCCACTAAAGTTACAGGCACATTATATACTTCAACCGGAAATTTCGTTTCTAACTTTCTTAACTGTGTATGATACACTGAATAATAAAATTTTATAGCTATTTCTGAGTCCAATGCATAATTAAACTTTTTCTTATCATGCTTAAAATCATCAAGCCCCTTTTGCAAAGCCGCCTGTGCGTTTCTTATTTCTCTCAAATGTTCCAGTTTTTCCGCTTCCCGGGACATCTGCACAATATAAACCGCCCCCATTCTTCCCAGTTCTTTATGTCGGTTGCATCTTCCTGCTGCCTGAATAACATTGTCAAGGCCAGCTTTTGACCGGATTACGCATCCGAAAGAAAAATTCACTCCCGCTTCCACAACCTGTGTACTAACACAAATAATCTTCTTTGATCTTTCTTTTAATGCATTTCTTATTTCTTTCAAAGTATCCAGTTTATGTTGTGGGCACATATTATTACTCAGATGAAAAATCTCATATTCTTCCGTACAGCTGTCTTCCAGTTTTTGAAATACTTCAAATGCACATTTTGTAGTATTTACAATTACTAAAGTACTTCTATATTCCTCTGTTTTTTCTAATGCAAAATCTCTTAAATCTTCTGTTTCCATCCCTCCAGAGTATCTTTCTGTTTCATCGATAATCTCAACTCGTTTAAAAGCTTTTGCATATTTTTCAGATTCTCCTGACATCTCCACACACCTGCAGATATTATTTTCTTCAAGAGAAGCCAGTGTCGGCTGTGTAGCCGAACATAATACCACTGTTGTTCTGCAAAATTGAGAAAGAAAATTCACAGCCAGATTAAAAAGTTCTGTGCATTTAACCGGAATTGCCTGCACTTCATCAAATATAATAACGCTGTTGCATAGATTATGCATTCTACGAATACAACTCTTCTGATCAGAAAATAACGTATTTAAAATCTGCACTGCTGTCGTTACAATAATTGGTGAGTCCCAGGTCTCTGTAAGATTTCGATATTTTTCCTCTTCTCCTTCTTCACAGATCACATTACAGTGATGTTCCAATACAACAGAGGGCAATCCCGTTGCTTTTCGAATTTCCTCTGCGTTCTGTTCCAAAATAGATGTGAAGGGGGCTATATACGAATTTTTTGTTCTTTCCTCGCATGATAGAGTGCGAATCGAAGACTACTGAGCGTTTTTCCAGCACCAGTTGGCACCGTTAGACGATATAGTTTCTGATTCGTTTCTGCTGCCTTCCGACAGGAGTCAGATATCTCCTGTCGAAAACTGTTCAGCCGATTTCCATTGTCCGGATTATTCTGAATTTCATTTTTCAAATACTGTTCAAAATTATATATACACTTCTGCCATATTTCCTGAGTCTCTTCCTGCGAAATTCTTTTCGAT
>OCAK01001846.1_pt1 | contig 10175 bp, 11 predicted proteins | sample 1538301 | NCBI WGS metagenome assembly OCAK01 (sample SAMEA2580285, study PRJEB22360) | human gut metagenome | biome: human gut; feature: human-associated habitat; material: faeces | place: Denmark | collected 2008/2010 | reverse complement strand
GGCCTTTACGGATACAAGGGACGCATCCATTTCCAGACTTCCACCTGGATGCCGGCCATAAACTCGTTTTTGCTGTTCTCATTAAACTTAAAATTCGATAATTCGTTATCCAGAATATTGATATACGTCCCGTAGAAGCGAATTTCTGGTCGTGAACCTAAAATACTTTCACCCACTTTCAATGCATGCCAGAGTGTCGTTTTATAAGCCGATTCATTTAGCGTTACCCCCTGCTGAGTTTTGTTCTGTTGCTTAAACCAGCCTAATTCAAGCCCCGTCTGATTCCATGTATTCCAGATCCAGGCCGGTCTTATTACGGTGCGAATACTGTCAAAATCACTATGAGCGCCACTTTCATAACTATAAACATCTTCGCCATGAGAATAGACAAGCGCGTTAGCCATAATAATATTGTCAGTAAGATACATCTCGCCCTGAGAGATTAAACGCCAGGCGATCCCATTGGTATGGTCACCATAGTAATAGCGACCATGCGCCATCGTATTACTGGCATCTGAGAAACTGGCAAAACTGCTGGCATAGGAATTATTGGCAACCTGTAACGTAAATTCATTAAACGTATCGCGTTGCAAGTTTTGCCGTAAAACAGAAGTCAGCATCCAGCTATCTTTCATTTCAAAATAACTGTCGTCATTTTCATTATCTTGTTGTTGATCCGTTTTATTAGGTGCGGAATATTTAGCCATTAATGACAACGTCGCATCATCCCATAACGGGATATTGCGATAACGAACATCCACAGAATTGGTATTCATCTGACTGGTACGCGTAAAATCACGAGAGTAAACATCGACATCATCTCGGCTTAAGGACATATCAAACAGCCCTACACCAAGCGCCCAGTTTTCAATCCCCACACCCGCGGCAACATCCGTGGTTAAGGTTTTCCAGTCCAGCATTTGGATCTCATATTGCGGGAGTTTATGTTTGCCGACCCAGAAGTCTGCCTCTCGTGCGAAGGGTAAAAAACCTCGCGTTGTCAGATAAATATCACTGAACTGCATGATATTTTCATTGGCACTGTCACCAAACCAGGCATCGTTATACTGCTGACCTACGTTTCCATCATAGGTAACGACCGCATTTGCCGTTCTACCGTCCTGATTATAAACACGCTGATTTAAGGTCAGGTCAAACCAACCACTCATCTCGTTACCAAAACGTCCCAGAGAACCCGCTGCATAAGTTTGTGGTGAGCCGTGATTACCGGTGCCCCAGCCTGAGCGGAAGTACCCCTGATAGCTGAATCCAATATCATCCTTTATATATTTACTGATATCTTTCAGGGTCACGCTTTCGATAGTGGTTTTATCGCCTTTACTTTCAATAACGGCAATTTGCTGCGATCCATTTATAGTATGTGCTGCGGCAGACGAGTTCTGTTCACCGTTTTCATTTTTGATGTTATCAGCAACGGGAGATGTCGCTGATATTTCGGCAAGCGAGGCCGATTGATATTTATTTTCTGTGATGCTTTTTTGTAATGTCGAAAGTCGGAATTTATATACTCCCAGTTCATTCTGTGTTGCTTTCAGCTCTTGTTTATTTTGCGACAATTCATTTTCAAGCAATTCAAGGCGCTGCTCTATGGTTAATTTTGTTGCCATCGCGTTCAACGGAAACAATGCTGTAATAATAGAAATAGACAAAAGGCTGACGTTAAGCGTCTTTATATTCATAACTTATCCTTAAGAGTGTAGTAATTTCCTCCAGATATCGCACTGGAGAAAAAATCAGGCATGGAGCTCTTTTCTTAATGAAATAATTTCCCTGGCTAAATCCTGGCATAATATTGCATTCATCAAATGATCCTGTGCATGTATCAGAATTAAATTAACTTCTATTTTGCCACAGCCTTCATCCTGACTAATTAACGCGGTCTGAATCTTATGCGCCTGAAGACAGGCAGATTCAGAGCTGGCCATTAGTCCAGTGCGAACGGTATGGCTTCCATCGCATCAGAACGAGCCTGTCCCGCGTTGATCAGTAACTCCATAACAAGTTCTTCATCTGCAAACATCACAATCTCCTTCCTGGGTAAATGGAATTATCCGTTAGTTGTCATGTTATTGACTTTGTTGGCGGCGATAACAAAAGGTAAATAGATCATTGTCGCCACACCTAAACATAAAAAACCAACCAGTAATGCCAGCCAGTTTCCCCCGGTTCCGAGGAAAGCAATTAAAGGTCCGGGCGTAGTCCAGGGCACGGCATAAGCAACCGGTGGAATAATTTCCATCGAAACAAAGAAGTAACCAATGGCACAGTTAACAATGGGAACCATAATAAACGGCACCATCATGATGGGGTTAAGTACAATAGGAAGGCCGAACATTATCGGTTCATTGATATTGAAAATACCGGGGATAAATGACATTTTTGCCAGATCACGGTATTCCGCACGCTTAGAAGCGATAAAAATAGCCAACAATAACCCCAACGTCATACCTGAACCGCCGCAGTTGGCGAATGCATCATTAATAGAAGTCCAGGTAATCGGATATGGCGCGCCCCAGGTAGTGCCGTGTTGAGCGGCCCAGGAGAGATTCTCCAGATTAGCCTCAGAAAAAACGGTTTCTCGAATTGCCGACGTTGTATTAGGTCCGTGGATCCCCAGCACCCAGAGGAAATTACCCACAGCCCCCAGGATAATTACCGCAAAGATATTCGTTCCCATATGTTTGAGCGGCGTCTGGATTAATGTGTAAATGAGATCATTTAATCCTGCCGGGGATATCAATGTCAGGCAATAATTAAGTGCGGAAAAGAACACCATGACAAAAAATATTGGCAATAAAACTTTAAATGAACGCGCTACCGCAGGAGGTACAGCTGCCGGCATCGTTATGGTGATTTTGGGGTTTCGAGCTAAGCGACAAAATATTTCACTGGTGATCAATGCAACGATAACAGCAACAAACAACCCCTGCGCGCCGAGATATTTGGTCGTCAGGAATGCCTGCCCATCTATCATCTGGTATGGGGTATAAACAATAAAAAATGCTCCTATTGCCGTTAATCCGCATAAAAGATCATCTTGCTCATAGCTAATCGCCACATTCCTGGCGACCAGGAAAGCAATCATAATTGACATGATATTTACAGAACCATTCATTACCGGAGTAAAAATAGCTTGTGCTTTTTCAAGGTTGGGGAAAATGCTGTTCAGATGCAGTAATCCGGCAATAAAACCGTCGGGCGATAATATGGCAAAGTTAATTAATATAATTAATGAGCTTGCCATGATAATTGGAAACGTAAAAACGAATCCATCTCTCACCGCTGCAACATGTTTTTGTGAGTTTAACTTGATAGCAACTGGAACAAGAAAACGTTCCATTCCACGTTCGAATGATGCCATTAATCCCATTTTTTTATACCTGTTGTCCTGGATATTTATACATCCCAATAAAGCATGTATGCCATATCCATTTTATGATGTGTGAAAAGTTAGTTCAGGTAATAGTTTAATAATATTAGATTCTTACTCTTGCAGTAGTTTCATCGCAAATTCAAGAACTGCCTGTCCGTTCATTGTGCCATAGTCTTTCATCTCGATAACGGCTACAGGCATTTTCCCCTGTGCAACGGCTTCAATCTCTGGTTTCTGAAAGCGAACTTGCGGACCAAGTAAAACAACGTCAACTTCGTTATTTTTAATTTTCCCTTTAGCCTCTGCAATCGCCAATGCGGAAATATTAACTTCAAGTGAAATAGCGGTAGCATGATCAATCATACGTTTAACCAGCATACTGGTTGACATGCCCGCAGCGCAAACTAACAATATCTTTTTCATATTTTTCCTTACTGGTATATAACAGACTACATTGTGTAAATATCATATCCCACAGTAGCTACACGTCCTGGTACATTGATCACAGTAATACAGCAATAAAGTTGTTCAACAACAGGGTGATAATTAAACGACTCGGCCATACGATAAACTAATCAGGTCTCAACTCCTTGTTTTCAATGGCTCTTAAAAGGTGCAAAAGTGATTTTTCAAAAGATTGCCCGCTTACTTAAATCCGAGATCAATGGCAATTCATGGCATGTTGGTGATTTGTTGCCGTCAGAAGCGGAACTCGCTGTTCGTTATAATGTTTCGCGTAATACCCTGCGTAAGGCATTATCCCTGCTGGAAGGCGAAGGAATTATTCACAGAAAGCATGGTTCAGGAACATACATTCAAAAAAAGAATTTTGTTGCACACATTGATCACATGAACAGTTTCAGTGAAATTGCACATAAAAGCGGCAAAGAGGCAGGAAGTCAGATTATGAAATTTGAAGTGCAGGATGCTTCTCCTACTATTGCGACTGAGCTGAATTTAGTGACTGGTGAGCAGGTTTATTACATAAAGAGACTGCGATTCATTGAGGATAATGCAGCACAATTAGAAGAAACGTGGATGTCAGTGGCACGTTTTCCTGATTTAACCGTATCGCATATGCAAAAATCCAAATTTTCGTATATTGAGAACGAATGCGGGATCAAAATCATTGGCACCTTTGAAACTTTCTCCCCGACTTTTCCTACCCCTGAAATCGCCAGTATTTTACGGATCAGCCCACGGGATCCCATACTTAAAATTCAGACCCAGGCTGTGGATAGTAACTCTATTCCGCTGGATTATTCGTTACTTTACAGCAATATTTTCGAGTTCCAGGTAAAGTACTTTTTCCCGCGATAAAAGCAGACGCACAGAGTGCTGGCATCACATTCTGTGCGTATGGTTTAGCCTCTGACCTTTACCGCTTTACGCCACCGCAAGCCAAATACATTGATATACAGCCCGGTCATAATGAGCACCGCACCGAAAAATTGCAGACCCGTTAAGCGTTCATCCAACAATAGTGCCGCACTTGCCAGTCCAACTACAGGCACCAGTAACGATAACGGTGCAACCCGCCAGGTTTCATAGCGTCCCAGTAACGTCCCCCAGATCCCATAACCAACAATTGTCGCCACAAATGCCAGATACATCAGAGACAAGATGGTGGTCATATCGATAGTAACCAGACTGTGAATCATGGTTGCGGAACCATCGAGAATCAGCGAGGCAACAAAGAAGGGAATGATTGGGATTAATGCGCTCCAGATTACCAGCGACATCACCGCCGGACGCGTTGCGTGCGACATGATCTTTTTATTGAAGATGTTGCCACACGCCCAACTAAATGCTGCCGCCAGGGTCAACATAAAGCCGAGCATCGCCACATGCTGACCGTTCAGACTATCTTCGATTAACACCAGTACGCCAAAAATCGCTAAGGCGATCCCCGCCAATTGTTTGCCATGTAGTCGTTCACCGAAAGTAAACGCGCCAAGCACGATAGTAAAAAACGCTTGTGCCTGTAACACCAACGAGGCCAGTCCAGCAGGCATACCAAAGTTAATAGCGCAGAACAGAAAGGCAAACTGCGCAAAACTGATGGTTAATCCATACCCCAGCAGCAAATTCAGTGGTACTTTCGGTCGTGCGACAAAAAAGATGGCCGGGAAAGCAACCAGCATAAAGCGCAAACCGGCCAGCATCAGCGGTGGCATGTTATGAAGCCCCACTTTGATGACCACAAAATTTAGCCCCCATACAACCACTACCAGTAGCGCCAACACCCCATCTTTTCGCGACATTCTACCGCCTCTGAATTTCATCTTTTGTAAGCAATCAACTTAGCTGAATTTACTTTTCTTTAACAGTTGATTCGTTAGTCACCGTTTACGACGGCATTAATGCGCAAATAAGTCGCTATACTTCGGATTTTTGCCATGCTATTCCTTTACATCTCTAAAACAAAACATAACGAAACGCACTGCCGGACAGACAAATGAACTTATCCCTACGACGCTCTACCAGCGCCCTTCTTGCCTCGTCGTTGTTATTAACCATCGGACGCGGCGCTACGCTGCCGTTTATGACCATTTACTTGAGTCGCCAGTACAGCCTGAGTGTCGATCTAATCGGTTATGCGATGACAATTGCGCTCACTATTGGCGTCGTTTTTAGCCTCGGTTTTGGTATCCTGGCGGATAAGTTCGACAAGAAACGCTATATGTTAATGGCAATTACCGCCTTCGCTAGCGGTTTTATTGCCATTCCTTTAGTGAATAACGTGACGCTGGTGGTGCTCTTTTTTGCCCTTATTAACTGCGCCTACTCCGTTTTTGCTACCGTGCTGAAAGCCTGGTTTGCCGACAATCTTTCGTCCACCAGCAAAACGAAGATTTTCTCAATCAACTACACCATGCTCAACATTGGCTGGACCATCGGTCCGCCACTCGGCACGCTGTTGGTGATGCAGAGCATCAATCTGCCCTTCTGGCTGGCAGCTATCTGTTCCGCGTTCCCCATGCTTTTCATTCAAATTTGGGTAAAGCGCAGCGAGAAAATCATCGCCACGGAAACAGGCAGTGTCTGGTCGCCGAAAGTTTTATTACAAGATAAAGCACTGTTGTGGTTTACCTGCTCTGGCTTTCTGGCTTCTTTTGTTAGCGGCGCATTTGCTTCATGCATTTCACAATATGTGATGGTGATTGCTGATGGTGATTTTGCCGAAAAGGTGGTCGCGGTTGTTCTTCCGGTGAATGCTGCCATGGTGGTTACGTTGCAATATTCCGTGGGCCGCCGCCTTAACCCGGCTAACATCCGCGCGCTGATGACAGCAGGCACCCTCTGTTTCGTCATCGGGCTGGTCGGTTTTATTTTTTCCGGCAACAGCCTGCTATTGTGGGGTATGTCAGCTGCGGTATTTACTGTCGGTGAAATCATTTATGCGCCGGGCGAGTATATGTTGATTGACCATATTGCGCCGCCAGGAATGAAAGCCAGCTATTTTTCCGCCCAGTCTTTAGGCTGGCTTGGTGCTGCGATTAACCCATTAGTGAGTGGCATAGTACTTACCAGTCTGCCGCCTTTCTCGCTGTTTATCATCTTAGCGTTGGTGATCGTTGTTGCGTGGGTGCTGATGTTAAAAGGAATTCGTGCAAGACCGTGGGGGCAGCCCGCGCTTTGTTGATTTAAGTCGAACACAATAAGAATTTAATTCAGCCTTCGTTTAGGTTACCTCTGCTAATATCTTTCTCATTGAGATGAAAATTAAGGTAAGCGAGGAAACACACCACACCATAAACGGAGGCAAATAATGCTGGGTAATATGAATGTTTTTATGGCCGTACTGGGAATAATTTTATTTTCTGGGTTTCTGGCCGCGTATTTCAGCCACAAATGGGATGACTAATGAACGGAGATAATCCCTCACCTAACCGGCCCCTTGTTACAGTTGTGTACAAGGTTCGACTTAAACAGGGGGCTTTTTTTTTATGACGGCGAAAAAAAAACCGCCAGTAAACCGGCGGTGAATGCTTGCATGGATAGATTTGTGTTTTGCTTTTACGCTAACAGGCATTTTCCTGCACTGATAACGGATCGTTGACACAGTAGCATCAGTTTTCTCAATGAATGTTAAACGGAGCTTAAACTCGGTTAATCACATTTTGTTCGTCAATAAACATGCAGCGATTCCTTCCGGTTTGCTTACCCTCATACATTGCCCTGTCCGCTCTTCCAATGACCACATCCAGAGGCTCTTCAGGAAATGCACGACTCACACCAGCAGTCACGGTAATGTTGATATGCCCTTCAGAATGTGTGATGGCATGGTTATCGACTAACTGGCAAATTCTGACACCTGCACGACATGCTTCTTCATCATTAGTCGCTTTGACAATAATGATAAATTCTTCGCCCCCGTAGCGATAAACCGTTTCGTAATCGCGCGTCCAACTGGCTAAGTAAGTTGCGAGGGTGCGTAATACTACATCGCCGATTAAATGCCCGTAGGTATCATTAACCAATTTAAATCGGTCTATATCCAACAACATTAAATAAAGATTCAGAGGTTCAGCATTGCGTAACTGATGATCGAAGGATTCATCAAGAAGGTTAATGCCGCAGTAAAAGAAAGCAACCCTTCCTGAAAAGCGTCGAAATGCGCGTCCTGCCAGTGATTTTCAACAATAGCCAGCATTAATTCCCTACCACAGTTATGCATATGTTGATGGGCAGAATCCATTAGCCGAACGTAAGGTAATTCATCGTTATCGAGTGGCCCCAGATGATCAATCCACCGACCAAACTGGCACAGCCCATAAGAATGGTTATCCGTTATTTCTGGCTTACTGGCATCTCTCGCGACCACGCTGTGAAACATACTTACCAGCCACTGGTAGTGGGCATCGATAGCCTTATTGAGATTTAACAAGATGGCATCAATTTCCGTTGTCTTCTTGATCATTGCCACTCCTTTTTCACAGTTCCTTGTGCGCGCTATTCTAACGAGAGAAAAGCAAAATTACGTCAATATTTTCATAGAAATCCGGAGTTATGAGCATCTCTGAGATAACATTGTGATTTAAAACAAAATCAGCAGATAAAAAAGTGTTTAATTCTATAAATTAACTCTGCATTATCGCAATTAAAAGGATGACAAATAGCATAACCCAATACCCTAATGGCCCAGTAGTTCAGGCCATCAGGCTAATTTATTTTTATTTCTGCAACTGAGTGACCCGAACGACGGCCGGCGCGCTTTTCTTATCCAGACTGCCGCTAATGTTGATCATCTGGTCCGGCTGAATTTGAAAATTATTATAACGGAAGAGTATACAAAAAAAGTAATTTTGCTGGCGACTGCGAAACGGCATTCGCATTAGCGGTGAAGTTTGCCCTCGCCCAGTTGCTGCAATTACTGCTATAACGAAGCTGGTCTGGCGATAAATCCAGGCCAGCCATTGGTGGTGTTTATACGTTCAAGCCACGATGTTGCAGCATCGGCATAATCTGAGGTGCCTTACCGCGCCATTGTCGATACAGGCGTTCCAGATCTTCGCTGTTACCTCTGGAAAGAATCGCCTCGCGAAAACGCCGCCCATTTTCACGCGTTAATCCGCCCTGCTCAACAAACCACTGGTAACCATCATCGGCCAACATTTGCGTCCACAGATAAGCGTAATAACCTGCGGCATATCCGCCACCAAAAATATGGGCGAAATAACTGCTGCGATAGCGTGGCGGTATAGCAGGAAGATCCATATTTTCCGCCACCAGCGCCCGCAATTCGAAATCATCGACGTCCTGCATTGCTTCGTTTTCTTCCAGGCAATGCCAGCGCATATCGAGAAGTGCGGCGCTAAGCAGTTCGCTCATCTCATACCCTTTATTGAACAGACTGGCATTACGCATTTTCTGTTGAAGTTCGTCAGGCATTGCGGCCCCGCTCTGATAATGCCGGGCGTAGCGAGCAAATACCTGCGGATGTGTTGCCCAGTGTTCGTTGATTTGCGACGGAAATTCGACAAAATCACGCGGCGTGTTGGTGCCGGAAAGCGTGGCATAACGCTGGCGGGCAAAAAGGCCGTGCAGCGTATGACCAAATTCATGGAATAAGGTTATTACATCATCCCAGAGTAACAACGCAGGCTCACCGGCAGCGGGTTTCTGATAATTGCAGACGTTATAAATTACCGGGTGCGTTTCATTCAGCGTTGATTGCTCAACAAAATTGCCCATCCATGCACCGCCGCTTTTTGAATCACGGGCGAAGAAATCACCGTAAAATAACGCCAGCCCCACGCCATTATGATCAAAAATTTCCCACACACGAACGTCAGGATGGTAGACAGGAATATCAAAACGTTCGACAAACTTAATACCGAAGAGCTGATTCGCAGTCCAGAATACGCCTTCATTCAACACCGTGTTTAATTCGAAATAAGGCTTGAGCTGCGCTTCATCGAGATCGAATTTCTCACGTCTTACCTGCTCGGCATAAAATGCCCAGTCCCACGACTGCGCGCTAAACCCGCCCTGCTGCTTATCGATAATCGCCTGTATCGAGGCTAATTCATCGCTCGCACGTTGACGCGCCGCTGGAACAATTTCCCGCTGCTTCTGGCGTTTTTGCCATCTGATCGGCGATTTTCCATGCGGCATAATGAGGAAAACCAAGCAGTTTCGCCTGCTGCGCGCGGATCTCCACCAGACGTTGAATGATAGCGCGGGTATCATTGGCATCATTTTTTTCCGCTCGCGTCCAGCCCGCAGTAAACAGTTTTTCACGCGTCGCGCGATCGCGCAGTTCAGCAAGCGCTGG
>OCAK01001843.1_pt1 | contig 10185 bp, 9 predicted proteins | sample 1538301 | NCBI WGS metagenome assembly OCAK01 (sample SAMEA2580285, study PRJEB22360) | human gut metagenome | biome: human gut; feature: human-associated habitat; material: faeces | place: Denmark | collected 2008/2010 | reverse complement strand
GCCACCGCTTCATAGGCGCATGAAAATATTTACTGTACGACGGCTTTTTTTCTTTTGCCGTCGTCCGGCAATTTATAGCAGATATTCAATACTTCCCGACTGTATCTCTGATATATGTTGTGTAATACGCTCCTTAGACCAATCCCACCACTTTATTTTTAGCAACGCGTCAATCGTATCTTGTGAAAAACGTTTTCTTATCGTCTGTGCAGGTACACCGCCAACGATTGTATAAGGTGGAATATCTTTCGTAACAACTGCACGCGCTCCAATAATTGCACCGTCACCAATCGTAACGCCTGATAAAATGACTGCTTCATAACCAATCCAAACATCATTCCCAATAACAATATCCCCCTTATTATCCCATGCTTTTGTAATATTCCTTACATCTAATCCCCATTCTTCAAAAAAGATAGGAAATGGATAGGTTGACAAGGAAGATAACGTATGATTTGCGCTATTGAAAATAAATTTTGCTCCGCATGCTGTGGAACAAAATTTTCCAATTATCAGTTTATCTTTATTAACTGGATATTGGTACAAAACATTGTTCTTTTCAAAATCTTTTGGTTCTCTGACAAAATCGTTATATATCGTATAATCCCCAACTGTGATATTAGGATTGGTAATAACATTTTGCAGATAAACCGTTTCTTTATCCTTTGAACGAGGATAGATTTTCTGCTGCATGACTACTCCTTTCCTGCTTCGCTGACGGAAACACAAACTTTGTAATATGTTCAAAATGGTTATTCTCTGCATAATATACTGCCTTTTCTTCCGCAGAGTAAACAAATGAAACTCTAGTAGCCCATTCACCCTCTTGCCGAACAGTATGAAGCAATGCAAATGCGTCAGAGATTGAAAAATCATTTTTATAGCTGTCTAATAATTGCAAAGCTCTTTCGTATCGGTTATCGCCCTGCACAATAAAATTTTTTGTACTTTCCGGATTCATCAAAGAGTAATTCGTTATTAAGGAATATCTTTTATGTTCTTCCCAATATCCAATCCCCGGCTCGATTATCAACACGCGTCCATAAACATCTGATAACATCGCCTGCATAGTAGCGTCTGGCGCATAGGTAATCCTCTTTGACTTTACAATTTGAAGCACTTCATCAAAAGAAATCTGTGCTTTGATAAACTGCTCCGTCAAATCTGCAATCGTCATACAGTTTGGGCAGTCTTGATATGTTCCGGCAGGGTTTCCATGTACATATAATAACGTCCCAACATTTCCATTTTTATTAACTCCATGATAAGAATGATACGTTCCATCTGGTCGCAAAATTCCGATATAGAAACGCTCCTTTTCTTCAATCACTTTATGTTTCCATACAGAGAGGTCAATATCAAAATTGAACCCTGTAATCATATCATCTCCACGATAAACAAATCTGGTACACATAACATTCACCTTTCATAAAATTTTCTTATGTCTTTCTTTTATCTTACCGCCATTATGGTAGAGATTCTATACACCATACAGTACAAACCAATCTGTATAAAATAAGAGGCTGTAAAACACAGCCCCTTACGGTTATTTCTGATATATAATTTTCCGAACAGCATAGAAAGATAAACCATATTTTTCAGACAGGCATTCCATAGAAATGCCGTTCTGATACTCTTTTTTTATTTGCTCATTCCGTTGTTCCAATTCTTGCCGATAGCCGGAAACTTCTCCCCAACGCTTTTGCTGCTCCTGTTCGATAGGAACATAGATATATCCACCTTGAACATAGTTCTGTAATTCTTTTACCAATGCGTCTGGAAGAATCAGTTTTGCATTAAAATACTTCATGCGGACTTTCCTCCTTGATGTGATAGTCAAGTAGCAAAGCCAGCATTTCTATTCTGCGACTATGATTACTCCATGCAAGTGTCGCAATCTACTGGCTTTGCATGGAGGAAAACATCATTTTTCCTTTTTTCATTTATGCACATCTTAATCACTTCTTTCTTTTTTCAAAAAAATATCTATTTAAATTTAGTGTAGCACAATCGTAATTTTCTATCAACCAATCAAAAAATTCTTTTTCATACTTTTGGCATTTCTAAAAATTTCCCGTATCAATGAGTAAAGAAAGAAAATCAAAATTTTTTCATAAATCTTCGGCAAAATCACTGTGTACGGTGTAGTAGAGAGTGAAAGGAAAAGCAGAGGGTTTGGGAAACTTCCCAACAAGCAAAATGCGGCGCATTTTACGGGAATGGCTATCCGTTCCCTATGCTTGCGATATACTAAATCATGGTTACAGGGGATACACCCTGTGCCGTTACTAACGCCTAAGGTATAATGGGGGTGACCGGTCTGACGGGCCTATGCATGAGATGTTACGCTCGAAGAGCAAACTGTCAGCCGACCCTCTTTGTACCGTTCGATTGATGCAGGTTGAATCAATGGAAATCTCCTAACATTCGTATCACAACGCAAGCTGAATCGGCATTGAGTAACGGCGGTTACCGGTTAAAAATCTAAATGGGGGTGTTATCCTTGCAAAACAATGTAATTACTGCTGTGGGCATTGATGTTTCCAAAGGGAAAAGCATGGCGGCGATTCGGCGTCCCGGTGGTGAAATCGTCCAAATGCCGTTTGAAGTGAAACATACTGTTTTAGGACTTAAAGACCTCGTTAAGCTGCTTCATAAGACAGGCGGGGAAATCCGTATCGTTATGGAACACACCGGCATCTATTGGCGCCCCATCGCACGGGCATTACAGGAGGCCGGATTTTTTGTAAGCATTGTGAACGCCATACTGATCCACGATTTCAGCGACAACTCTTTGCGAAAGGTCAAAACAGATCGGGCTGACGCATTGAAGATTGCAAACTATGCACTATCCTTTTGGGATTCCCTGTGCGAGCTTTCCTCAGAGGAAGAAACTCGCGTTCTTTTGAAAACGCAAAGCAGGCTATATGAACGCACGATTGATGCGAGCGTCGTTCTCCGTAACGGCCTCATATCCTTGTTGGATCAGACGTTTCCCGGCGTGAATAAGCTCTTTTCATCCAGTAGCAGGAATAGGTCGGGACATTACAAATGGATTGATTTTGCAAAGCGTTTCTGGCATTGTGACTGCGTAGCAGGGCTCTCATTCCAAAGCTTCTCTGAAACTTACGGTAAGTGGTGCAAACGAGAGGGATATGTTTATTACTTATCCGCTGCTGAACGGATTTACGATGCAGCCAAACAGGCTGTTGCCGTATTCCCTAAAAATGACAGTACAAAAGCAATCATTGTTCAGTCTGTAAATACCTTAAATGCCATTTATGAATCGCTGCAAACTATGCGGGAAGAGATGGGCCGGCTGGCAAGCCTCTTGCCCGAATATGACGTTGTCATGGAAATGCACGGCGTAGGGAAAATTACCGGTTCACAGCTTATGGCCGAGATTGGAGATGTTCGTAGATTTACCAACAAATCTGCACTGGTCGCATTTGCGGGAGTGGATGCACCTCCATTCCAATCCGGTACATTTGACGCTAAATCCAGACGTATTTCCAAACGAGGCTCACCGCATTTGCGTAGAACTGCTTTCATGGTATGCTCATCAATTATTCAAATTGGAAATACAGATGATCCCATTTATGCTTTCATGGATAAAAAACGGGCTGAGGGTAAGCATTTCTATGTTTACATGGTTGCCGGTGCTGCAAAGCTCCTTCGCATCTACTATGCCAGAGTAAGCGAAAGAATGAGCTCTCTTAATCATGACTTAAAACAATCCGCGTGATTGCTTTGATAAAATCCACATTTGTTTTGCCGTCATTGGCGACGGCTATTTTGTTATGCACATTTTTCCTGCCACAAAAAAGTGCTTGCATTATTAGCAGGTTTGCTACGAAACTTATCAAATTACAAAATGAGGAAAGGACGGGAAAGGAATGGAATGGAAACAAGAGCATAAAGATAACGAATTTTTGCCAAAACGTGGCAATCCCCAACACGAAACGGTTACTTATGAAATCGGCGGTACATTTTATGAAGTGTCTACGTCCTGCGGCGGCTCGGAACTGCTCTATGACAAAATGAAACGCCTTATCAAAGAGGAATCCGGCAAAACGCCTGCTGACAAGAAAAGTGAAGTCCTCTATAATAAAGACAGCAACCTGTTTGTCGGGCGTTCATTACAGGAGGAATGAACACATGACAGCATATACCAATAAGCCCGAACAGATAACAGCATTATATGCCCGTCTTTCACAAGAGGACGCACTTGATGGTGACAGCAACAGCATTGTCAATCAGAAAGCAGTTTTATCAAAATATGCCGATGACAATGGCTTTACAAATCCGGTATTTTTCATTGATGACGGCGTTTCAGGAGTAACCTTTGACCGCCCGAATTTTAACCGTATGATAGCGGAGATTGAAGCCGGAAACGTGGGAACGGTTATCGTCAAAGATATGTCCCGTCTTGGGCGCGATTATCTGAAAGTCGGCTACTATACGGAAATCTTTTTCGTGGAGCGTGATGTAAGATATATCGCAATCAATGACGGCGTGGACAGCGCAAAGGGCGACAATGATTTTACCCCCTTTCGTAACTTATTTAATGACTTTTATGCAAAGGACACAAGCAAGAAAGTTCGCGCCATCAAGAAAGCGCAAGGCATGGCAGGTGAACATCTGACAAACCCGCCCTATGGCTACAAGGTAGACCCTAATGATAAAAAGAAATGGATTGTAGACGAAGAAGCTGCCGCTGTGGTAAAACGGATTTTTGATTTGTGTATCGCCGGAAAAGGACCCATGCAGATAGCAAAGATACTGACAGCAGACAAGGTTTTGACGGTCAAAGCCTACTATGCGAAGCGCGACGGTAAAACAATGCCGGATAACCTTTATCGGTGGGATTACAAGTCAATATCGGGAATTTTGGAACGTCCAGAATATACTGGCTGTACGGTCAACTTCAAGACCTATTCCAAATCCCACAAGCTGAAAAAGCATTTGCAAAATACGCCGGAAAATTACCGTATCTTTCCGAATACGCAGTCTGCAATTATTGAGGAAAAAGTATTTGAGAGGGTACAGGAATTGAGGGCAAATAAACGCCGTCCCACAAAAGCGGAACGGCAAGGATTGTTCTCCGGCTTAGTCTATTGCGCCGATTGCGGAAGCAAGCTGCATTTTGCCACCTGCAAGAGTTTTAACGGTTCACAAGACCATTACCGCTGTGCAAAATACAAGAGCAATACAGGAAGCTGTACCGCACACTTTATCCGGGAAGAAACGCTGAAAGCAATCGTCCGGCAAAGGATATTTGATGTAACGGCAAGATTTATTGAGAATATCATGGATTTTCGTGAAATGGTCTATCAGCAGCGGTTTGCAGAAGCGGAAAAGGATATGAAGCGTAAACGGCGTGAGGTCGAACAGGCAAGAAAACGCATTGCGGAACTTGACCGTATTTTCAAGCGGATTTATGAGGACGACGTCAACGGAACCATCAGCCATGAACGGTTTTTGAAGCTGTCCACAGAGTATGAAGCAGAACAAAAGGAACTGACAGAAAAGGTAAAGCAGCAGGAAGTTGATACCTATGAGCAGAATAAAATGGACTTTGACAGTTTCGCCGCCATTATCCGCAAGTATGTGGGGATAACAGAATTAACGCCTACGATTGTTAATGAGTTTATCAAAAAAATCGTTGTCCATGCGCCGGAGAAGATAGACGGCAAGCGTTTTCAGAAAGTGGATATTGTCTTTAACTTCGTGGGAGAACTCCATTTGCCTGCCGAGCCGCAGACAGAACAAAAAGAAGCCAATAAACAGGAAAAGACGGCATAGCCCTTGAATGGGGCTATACCGCCTAATCGGAAGATACTTCCTTGTGACCCGAAAACCTTGTAAATACAAGGTTTTCAGCCTCAAAATCCTTAGCAGGGGAAGAGGGGCTCGAACCCCCATCTACGGTTTTGGAGACCGCTGCTCTACCATTGAACTATTCCCCTAGGTATCCTGGCACTCTTAAGCCTTCGTTATAATACCACATCATCCCACAAGTGTCAACTACTATTTAAAAATAAAAAACACTACATAACTTAACACGCGTCTTGCGACGGGGGTTAGAGGCAGCGGAGGACCACTGCCTCCTCTCTGCGACCGCTTTGAACTTAAAAAGGATGATAAGATGTATGGGATGACGCCAGTGGGCGTCTTTTTTACTGCCATTTTTCCACTCGTAATAAATGATCAGGCACTTTGTCAACAGCCCCAGGTTGTGTAGAAGCTAAATTTGCATCCCAAAAAGAGGCCGCGACCAACCGCAAAAGTTGGTCGCGGCTTGACTGAATAGTTAATGCAGACTGTCTGGATATTTATATTTCCCCGTTTCGAGCCTGTTCAAGAATATTCTCAATACGCCCTTTTACGGATGTTTTTATTTCCGCAGAATCTACAATCGAAACATAGTTCAAGTGGCTAACATCAAAAGGAACAGACTTGCATTTATCTGATGCTTACGTCTATTACCAGATTATCATATTTCAGACAGCTATCATTGGGAAAAGTAGTATCCGGATAATAAATATAACCATCATATATGGGTATGCCCATCGCAGCAGACTGCTTTAAGGCGTTCATCCGGATCGGTTCGATCTGTGTATGGCTGCCTGCTCTCCACCTTGTCTGCGGTGCAAGTTCTCTGTAAATAGCAACAGCCTCTTCGTCATTGTTAATCTCCGCATCATACCCATAATGATATGGCTGTGCTTTTATCAGACCATCTACAAGAAGTCTGGCAAAAAGCGCAAGGGAATTCATATCAACATACACAGACTAATGGCCATATCCCTGATAAGAACACAAAATTTCATCCAGCCGGTTCATAACCCCATACATGATCCTGTAGCTTTTATCTGTTTTATCCTCCATCTTCGCCCTCCATACAGACATCCCCGGCGGTATTCTATTTCAGCCGGGGATTTACTGCATTTTACCGAAGCTCATATACATAACCTTAGAATTATCTTGCTTCTATTTTTTCAGCATATCTGCATATTTTTCCTGTTCAGAATCCGGAACTTTCAATGCCGCCATTGCCTGCTCCGCTGTCAATTTTAATGTTTCCATTAAATTCTGTATCGCTCTTAACGTACCAATCTCAATTCCTTTTTCTTCTACGCCTTTACTCAGATTACACATGGTCTGCACCTCACTTTCCAATGTCTTTGTCATTTTAATATGGAAATCATCCTGAAGAATTTTCTTTTTCTCCTCCGGCTCTGTCTCCGAAGAAAGAAGCACATCCAACAATTTCAGTATCCCGGCATATTTGTCATCCCCGGAATGTCCCAGACAGATAATTACCGCTGTAAATAAATCATAGTTTTCTTTTGCTTCAACCACATCCCCCACCAGATTTTCTTCCTGAATGAAATATCGGTTAATCGTATTCTCTCGATACTTTGGCGGGTTGGCACATACCCATATGGAATAGACTTTTTTTATCTTCTCATAATGGGATTGTTCTGATAAATGATCGACGGACAAATCAATACCCCCCGTCTGTGGGCGAGCTGGAAGAAAAGGCAAAACGCGGCGAGGTGATTTCGCTGTCTGCTCTTGCCGCAGCAGTCAAGGCCGAGAATGGCAGGATGACCAGCGTGACCCCGACGGGCATACGGGCGCTCTAAGGCGTGATCTCGCGCTGTGTTTCAGCTATCCTGTGCGCGTAGGTGCAGCGTACCGGCGACAAGGAATACCAGTCCGAAGATCACCCAGCCCCAAACGGGATCATGCTCTGTAATGAAGTAGGCCAGCAGTCCGAACACCGCTGCGTAGATCAGCGTGAACAGCCCGCCCACAAGACAGAAACCGACACAGGTATTTTGAGCCGCAACAGCAACAGAAACGTCGCAATGCCGATCCCAAGGCACAGCTCCGGGTGAATTGCGGTGAACGGATTGCAGCATATTTGCTAAAGCAATCGTGTCTGAAAAAGCAATTCAGAGTCTTCTTGTACCTGATCACAATAGGCCAATGGCTTCCCTGACATTGGAGACTCCTATGAGCTCCATCCCGTTTACTCCTTTCATCTTGTCCCTGGAAACCTTAGGCAGAACACAGGTGGAAAAGCCCAGTTTCAGCCCTTCGCTTACCCTCTGGTCAGCCTGGGATACCGCACGAACCTCTCCTGAAAGTCCAACCTCTCCAAATACCATCATCTTTGGGTTCACAGGACGATCCTTGTAGCTGGACATAAGAGCCATCACAATAGCCAAATCCAACGCCGGCTCATTCATCTTCATCCCCCCCGCAATATTCACATAAGCATCAAAGCGGGACATCTCGTAGCGGCACCGTTTCTCCAGCACTGCCATCAACAGATTCACACGGTTATAATCGGTTCCTGCGGCCGTACGGCGGGGCATGCCGAAGTTCGTCTCAGCCACCAAGGCCTGAACCTCCAAAAGGATCGGTCTGGTTCCCTCTAACGAACAGGATACCACAGCGCCAGAGGCCTGTTCCGGCCTGCCATCCAGCATGTACTCGGAAGGATTCTCCACCTCCACCAGTCCCTGCTCCCTCATCTCAAATACCCCGATCTCATTGGTAGAGCCGAAACGGTTCTTTACGCTTCTTAAAATCCGGTAGGAGGCATTTCTGTCCCCTTCAAAATAAAGAACTGTGCCCCCCATATGCTCCAGCACTCGGGGACCGGCTACCACTCCCTCCTTTGTCACATGGCCTACCACAAAGATGGCAATCCCTCGGCTCTTAGCAATCTGCATCAAGATTCCAGTTGACTCCCGCACCTGGCTCACGCTTCCGGGAGCAGAGCTTATTTCCTCCCGGTACATGGTTTGAATGGAGTCAATGACCGCTATCTGGGGCCTTTCCATATCAATCGCTCCTTCAATCCGTTCCAGGCTTGTCTCACAGAGAAATTTTAAATCTCCCTCTACAGTGCCGATACGGTTCGCGCGCATTTTAATCTGTTTTAAAGATTCCTCACCTGATATATAAAGCACCTTCTGCCCTGCATTTGCAAGATTTCTGCACACCTGAAGAAGAAGGGTAGACTTTCCGATGCCAGGATCGCCTCCTACCAGCACCAGGGAACCGGCTACAATACCATCTCCCAGCACACGGTCCAGTTCCTTAAAGCCAGTAGAAACCCGATCTTGCTCCTCTATATCAATCTCCGACAAACGGGCCGGTTTTGCCTGAATACCTAATCCAGCAGTTCCCAGACCGGCCTGCCCGCCCAAACTCATTCGGCCCATTCCAACCGTCTTAGCTGCCTTTGTAACAGGCTCCTCCACCATTGAGTTCCAGGCTCTGCAGCCAGGGCACTGTCCCATCCATTTAGCTGATTCGTATCCGCACTCCTTGCAGAAAAATGCAGTTGTTTTTGCCTTCGCCATGTTATCCTCCCTGAACTCCTTTATGTCATTGTCCCTTTAACAGTTCCCCGGCGTAACCACAAAAGAGTATGTTGTACAATAAAAATGCTATAACAGCTTAAAAATCAGCTTCACAAACAAAAGAACACGGGTAGGGGCGGCTCAATAAAACAGTATTATCAAAATTGTTTTCGGGAAACGGCGTAGCTTGCGGGCTATGCCGTTTCTCCGTTTTGCAGGTCATCCAGTAAAGACGCGGGAAGTATTCCCACAAGGTCATAGAAAATGTCAATCTGCTGTTCCCTATATCCCTTTGACTTATCCGGCGCATGGACGTACACTGCTTTTACCATGTCGTTTAAGACAGCAGGCGTTAATTCATCCAAGTCCAGATATTTCTGTACTTTGCTAATGAATCTGTCAATGTTCTCTGCTTGTTCTTCCTGTTTGTTAATTTCTTCATTCAATCGCAACAGCTTTTTCCGCAGTTCTTCCTGCTCCTGTTCGTAATCGTTAGAGAGCATTTGAAATCTGCTGTCAGATAGTTTTCCGTTGACGTTATCCTCGTAAATACGCTTGAACAGTCGGTCAAGTTCTTCTATCCGCCGTTCTGCCTGTGTGAATTGCCGCCGCTTCGCCGCCAGTTCTCTTTTGGTTTCGGCTTTCTGTTTCGCACCCATAGCTTTTCGGAATTGTTCTTCGTGATTAGCAACACAGGCAATCGTCAATCTCATGTGAGCGAGTACGCCCTGTTCCAAGACAACGGCGCGGATAAAATGAGTAGAACAAACGTCTTTCCCTTTGAGCCTTGAAGTAGAGC
>OCAK01001839.1_pt1 | contig 10198 bp, 9 predicted proteins | sample 1538301 | NCBI WGS metagenome assembly OCAK01 (sample SAMEA2580285, study PRJEB22360) | human gut metagenome | biome: human gut; feature: human-associated habitat; material: faeces | place: Denmark | collected 2008/2010 | reverse complement strand
CTGCGGGGGTTCGCCATACGGCTGTCGCTGCGCGGCGAGCAGGCGCCGGTCGACGCTGACGCCGCCGCGGACGACGAGGCGCAGCGCGACATCGCCATCATGGTCGACCGGGAGACCCTCACCATGGCCGTGAAGAACCTCGTCGAAAACGCCATCCGCTACTCGCCCGAATACACGACGGTCAGCGTGAGCGTCTCGCTGTGCAAGGACCCAAGCTCCATGACGATTCGCGTGATCGACCAGGGCATCGGCATCCCCTCGGCGTCGCTGGACCGCGTATTCGAACGGTTCTACCGGGTCGATCCGGCGCGGTCGCGGGCCACGGGCGGCTCGGGGCTTGGCCTGGCCATCACCAAGCATTGCGTGCAGGAGTGCGGCGGTACGATCTCCGTATGGTCGCGCGAGGGCGAAGGCTCCACGTTCACCATCGAGCTGCCGGTCGCCCCCGAACCGGATGACGATGACGGCGAGCGGGCGGATGACGGCGAAGCGCCCGGCGAGACCGTCGGCGCGCCGGGAGGCGGCGACGCCGCGACGCAGGAGTAGACCCGCCGCCACGGTCTCCCCGGCGCGTCGGCCACCCATCGTGAAACCCGCGGAAAAGCAACGTAGTCTTCGGAGCCGAATGCGGGCGGTGCCGGAACACGCTACGATGGTGACGGTACGGACATTGAACACAGTATGTGTGAAAGGTAAACATGACACGCATTCTCATCGTGGAAGACGAGGAATCATATCGTGAGCCCTTGGTGTACCAGCTGACGCGCGAGGGCTACGACGTCTCCGCCGCAGCCAGCGGTGAGGAGGGCCTGGAGCTGTTCACCAAGGGTGGCATCGACCTGGTGCTGCTCGACCTGATGCTGCCGGGCATCGACGGCACGGCCCTGTGCCGGCGCATCCGCGAGCAGAGCCGCGTGCCGATCATCATGCTCACCGCCAAAAGCGCCGAGATCGACAAAGTCGTCGGTCTGGAGATCGGCGCGGACGATTACGTGACCAAGCCCTACTCGTTCCGCGAGCTGCTCGCGCGCATCCGCGCGGTCCTGCGGCGCAATCAGGGCGCGGTCGAGGCCAGCGGTGTGGTCGACGACGACATCCCGCTGGTGTGCGGCGACATCTCCATGCAGGTTGGCCAGCATCAGGTCACCGTGCGCGGCGAAAGCGTGTTCTTCCCGCTCAAGGAATTCGAACTGCTCGAATACCTCATGCAGAACAAGGGGCGCGTGATGACCCGACACCAGCTCATCGACCGCATCTGGGGCTCCGATTACGTCGGCGACACGAAGACCCTCGACGTGCACGTCAAGCGCGTGCGCTCCAAGATCGAGGAGGATCCGGCCCATCCCCAGTACCTGACCACCGTGCGCGGCCTCGGCTACAAGATCGACAGCCCGCAGCAGTGACCGGCCCGCACCCGGTATAAAGCGCCCTCGGCCCGCCTGAACCACCCGGTGCAGGCCGAACCATATCCCGCAAACCGCGCATTCCAACTACGTGGCAAGGTCTGCAACTATTCATCTTCTGTTTACCGATTTTGTCTTCCGACCCCTCGAACAGCCCATAGGCTAGTAACTGTCATGAAAAGGAATCGGCTCTGAATCGTATGACACGAGCCGCTATGACAGTTGATAAGAGGAAAGAAACAATGCGTAAGAATCTCTTCGTTCGTTCCATCGCGGCGGTTTCCGGCATCGTGATGCTGGCGTCGCTCGCCGCCTGTGGCGACAACATTTCGTCCGCCGGCAACAACTCCGGTTCCACCTCGACCGAGAAGATTACCGGCAGCTTCTCCGGCGCTGGTGCCACCTCCCAGCAGGCGGCCGAGGAAGCCTGGATCTCCGCCTACATGGCGGCGAACTCCGGCGCGAACGTCACCTACAACCCGACCGGTTCCGGCGCGGGCGTCACCACCTTCCTGAGCGGCGCCACCGCGTGGGCCGGCTCCGACAAGGCCCTCTCCGATGACGAGGTCACCCAGTCCTCCGACAAGGCGTGCGCCAACGGCACCACCGCGTTCGACGTGCCGGTCTACATCTCCCCGATCGCCATCATCTTCAACTTGAAGGGCGTTTCCGACGCCGGCAAGCACATCAACCTCGATGCCGACACCGCCGCCAAGATCTTCGACGGCAAGATCGTCAAGTGGAACGATCCGGCCATCGCCAACCAGAACAAGGACCTGACCTTGCCCGACACCCAGATCACCGTCGTGCACCGCTCCGACAAGTCCGGCACCACGCAGAACTTCGTGAGCTACTTCAAGGACCAGGCCCCCGACTCCTGGACCCATGAGCTCTCCGAGAACTGGCCTGACATCCCCGGCCAGCAGAGCGCCAAGGGCACCTCGGGCGTCGTCACCGCCGTCAAGCAGGCCGACGGCACCATCGGCTACGCCGACTTCTCCCAGGTCGGCGACCTGGGCACCGCGGCCATCAAGGTCGGCGAGAACTACAACGAGATCTCCGCTGACGCCGGTTCCAAGGTCATCGAGGATTCCGAGATCGACACATCCGCCAAGGGCGACAACCGCGTGGTCGTGAAGATCAACCACGCCACCAAAGCCAAGGGCGCCTACCCGATCGTGCTGGTCTCCTACGACATCGCCTGCCCCGCCTACAAGGACGCCAACACCGCCAAGTTCGTCAAGAGCTGGCTCACCTACGTGACCAGCGACGAAGGCCAGAAGACCGCCTCCTCCGCTGCCGGCTCCGCCCCGCTGCCGAGCAACATCGTCGAGAAGGTCACCAAGTCCATCGAGGCCATCAAGACCAAGTGATCAGCGTGAGCTGACACGCCGTATGGCGGATGCCGCAGAACACCTGACACAATGAAAGGTGTCTGCGGCTTCTGTCGGTTGTACACGGCCGTGAAGCCACCATTGAAAATGCATACGAAGGAGAACCTGTGAGTTCGCAAGACAAAGCGGCAGACAGTCCGGCCAGTACAGGCAAGACCGGCGATGTCGTGTTCAAGACGATCGCCTATGCTGCCGGCATTCTCATTCTCGTCGCGCTTGCGGCGGTGTTCCTGTTCCTGCTGTTTCAGGCGTGGCCGCTGATCGGAGGCGATCAGGCCGCGAACACCGCCACCATCGAATCATTCACCGGCAACCGCGCGCACAACTTCTGGCAGTACGTGGGCCCGCTGGTGTTCGGCACGGTGCTTGTCTCCGCGCTGTCGCTGATCATCGCGTTTTTCATCTCGATCGGCATCGCCCTGTTCATCTCGCATTACGCACCCAAGAAGCTGGCGACCGCGCTGAGCTACGTGGTCGACCTGCTCGCCGCCATCCCGTCCGTCATCTACGGCCTGTGGGGCGGCCTGATTCTGGTGCCGGCCATCCAGCCGGTGTGGAACTGGTTCGCGAAGTACCTGAGGTGGACCTACATCTTCGATGGATCGCTCAATGACCCGTCGGTCGCCGACAGCCCCTCGCGAACCGTCGCCACGGTCGCCGTCGTGCTGGCCGTCATGATCCTGCCGATCATCACCTCGGTGTCGCGCGACATCTTCATGCAGACCCCGCGTCTGCAGGAGGAGGCGGCCATCGGCCTGGGCGCCACCAAGTGGGAGATGATCAAGCTGGCCGTGCTGCCGTTCGGCAAGTCCGGCATCGTCTCCGCATCCATGCTCGGCCTGGGCCGCGCACTCGGCGAGACCATGGCCGTCCTCATGATTCTTTCCCCCGGCCTGACGTACTCGATCAAGCTGCTGCGGGCATCCCAGAACCAGACCATCGCGGCGAACATCGCGGCGCAATACCCGGAAGCCGACCCGAACATCGGCGTGCCCGTGCTGATCGGCACCGGCCTCGTGCTGTTCGTTATCACGTTCCTCGTGAACTTCGTCGCCCGTAAGATCACCGAGAAAGCGAGCGCATGATGAGTGAAGCAACTGTAAAGAGCACCATCAGCGTCGACGCGAACGCCGTGAAGAAGACGCCCGCCGCACGCAACGACAAGCAACTGCCCGACATCGACTTCGACCGGTTCAAGACCAGCCGTTCCTTCGCCGCGTCCCGCAAGCGCAAGGACGTCTTCATGAAGAGCCTGATCTGCCTCGCCTTCATCATCGCGTGCATCCCTCTGATCTCCGTGCTGTGGACGACCGTCGCCAACGGCATCAAGCGACTGAACCTCAACTTCCTTTCGTACAACATGTCCGGCGTCGTCGGCGGCAGCCAGACGCCCTCCGGCGGATACGGCGGCGTGCTGCACGCCATCATCGGCACGTTGGAGATCACCTTGGGCGCCATGGTCATCTCCGTGCCGGTCGGCCTGATGTGCGCGGTCTACCTGATCGAGTACGCGGCCCGCGGCAACAAGCTCGCCAAGTCCATCGGCCTGCTGGTCGACGTGATGAGCGGCATCCCGTCCATCGTCGCCGGTCTGTTCGCCTACTCGATGTTCTCGCTCATCGGCGGCCCCGGCACCATCAGCGGCTTCGAAGGCTCCGTCGCGCTTTCGCTGCTGATGATCCCGACCGTCGTCAAGACCAGTGAGGAGATGCTGAAGGTCGTGCCCGGCGACCTGCGTGAGGCCTCGTACGCGCTGGGCGTTTCCAAGCAGCGCACCATCTGCAAGATCGTGCTGCGCACCGCCCTGCCCGGCATCGTCTCCGGCGTCATCCTGGCCATCGCGCGAGTGATCGGCGAGACCGCGCCGCTGCTGATGACCGCAGGCTACGCGACGTTCACCAACGTGAACCTGTTCAGCGGCGAGATGACCACGCTTCCCGTGTTCGTCTACCAGGAATACAGCAAGCTGCGTGCCAACTGCCCGCCCAACGCCGGCTCCTCCTGCGTCACCACGATCCCGATGGAACGCTCCTGGGCCGCCGCCCTGGTGCTGATCATCATCGTGCTGATCCTCAACCTCATCGGCCGTGTCGTGGCTCGCGTCTTCGCCGTGAAGTCCGAACGGTAAGCCGCCGTACACTGTATATACATCAATAAAGGAATTCATATGGGACAACGCATTGACGTCAAACATCTGAACATCTACTACGGCGACTTCCTGGCCGTGGAGGATGTCAACATCAACATCGAACCCAACAAGGTCACCGCGTTCATCGGGCCGTCCGGCTGCGGCAAGTCCACGGTGCTGCGCACCCTCGACCGCATGCACGAGATCATCCCCGGCGCCCACGTCAAGGGTGAGGTCGAGCTCGAAGGCAAGAACCTGTATGCCAAGGACGTGGACCCCGTCGCCGTGCGCCGCGATGTCGGCATGGTGTTCCAGCGCCCGAACCCGTTCCCCACGATGACGATTCGTGAGAACGTGCTCGCCGGCGTGCGCCTGAACAACCGCCGCATCTCCAAGTCCGACGCCGACGACCTGGTCGAGTGGGCGCTCAAGGGCGCCAACCTGTGGGAAGAGGTCAAGGACCGTCTCGACAACCCGGGCATCGGCCTGTCCGGCGGTCAGCAGCAGCGTCTGTGCATCGCCCGCGCCGTGGCCGTGCACCCGCAGGTGCTGCTGATGGACGAGCCGTGCTCCGCGCTCGACCCGATCTCGACGTTGGCCGTCGAGGACCTGATCAACGAGCTCAAGGGCGACTACACGATCGTGATCGTGACCCACAACATGCAGCAGGCCGCCCGTATCGCCGATTACACCGCCTTCTTCAACCTGAAGGCCGTCGGCGAGCCCGGCCACCTGGAGTACTTCGCGGACACCACCACGATGTTCAACAACCCCCAGAACGCCGAAGCCGAGCGCTACATCTCCGGTCGTTTCGGCTGATCGGCGGCGCGCTGGCGGATCGCATGCGTTGCATCCGCCCGCGCGTCCATCGCCACAAGACCCCGCCTCCGCGCGGGGTCTTCGCGTTTGTGAGGGGGAGCTCCGGAATAGAAGAAGCGACGGCGATGCTGGACAACTGCCGTGTTGTGCGATTTTGCAGATGTTGTACAACGACATTCTTGATTGTCACGCTCCGCTCCACCCGAGAACGTTCGCGTTGTTCCCGGTCATAGCATGATTCGACGCCTATCGTCTTCGGTCATACCGATACCCGTGCTTCCTTGCCAGTCCCTCTAGGCTGATTGCGATGACCTCGAAGCTCCGCGCTCGGCGAGTCGTCTTGCTATACGCAGGGCCAGTTCCGCAATCGACATCTCGTCAATCAGATTTTGAGCGGTCACGATGATTAATATCCAGCCGTGGGCCCGCAACCGTTCCCTTTTTTCGTTGTCTCGGCGCCACTGGACCTTATCCGTTCGATGATGATCGCCGTCATATTCCACTCCGACCTTGAACTCGACCCATGCGATGTCCAGCGAAATGGCTGCTCCTGAACGAAAGGTGATTCCAGGAACCACGACATTGCATCGTCCATCCGGTATTCCGTGGCGTTGAACCCCCAGCCGTAGCGAGCTTTCGGCGGGAGACCGTATATTGGGGCGTACCAGTGTCATGGCTTGCCTGCAAATGCTTTTTCCTCGGAACGGCGGCATCTCTTTTATGAAACGCTGCAACTCCAGATACAATTTGTCCGCGTCCGGCGCGCCATTGCGTACCAGCATCGTGAGAATGGAATCTCCGAGCACAACAAGATCCTCTGTCGAAAGATATGGGGACAGCTGCGCCCACACATGAAACACGTGCAATGCGTGCACGCCATTCGATATGTGGATGAGTGATTGCGGAGTGCAATGGCTCCAGATGTGGACAATGACCGGGACGGATTTCAACGGTCGAATATGAGGCCTGCCGGAGCGCGTCCGCACCGTGACATGCAGCGCGGCCGTGTCGAGATTGCAGTGGGAGGGCACCGGCACGCCTTGCAGTTCCAGAGCGGTGGTCATGCCGAAGAGCAGCTGGCGGTCGGACTGCCCTACCGTGGCGGTGCAGCGTTGCAGAGTCTGCCGCCTAATCTGTTCCAATGACTGGAACATGGTGGCTGTCGGCTCGCCCGGTATCGGTTCGTAATCGTTCATGGGCGCAACGCTAGCGGGTCGGGGGCCCGCGCGCCACCGACGGCGGGATTTCTGTGGATATGTGGATGGAGAACGGGTTATCCACATATATCCACAGGCCGTCCGACACCATAACATCCATGACTTATGAAGATGTTATGGTGGGCGTGTTCGGGAAACCGGGCGAATAGCAGTTTGTCTCGCCGAGGCCGGATGGCCTCGCACATTCAAGGAAGCAGAGAAAGTATGGAGAAGTTCTTCCATTTGAAGGAGAACGGCACGACCGTGTCCACGGAGATCGTGGCCGGCCTCACCACGTTCTTCGCGATGAGCTACATCATCGTCGTCAATCCGCAGATCCTGCACCAGACCGGCATGCCGTGGGGCGGCGTGTTCCTGGCAACGATCATCGCGGCCATCATCGGCACGCTCGTCATGGGCCTGTTCGCCAATGTGCCGTACGCGCAGGCGGCCGGCATGGGTCTCAACGCGTTCTTCACCTACACGGTGTGCTTCGGTCTGAAGTTCACGTGGCAGGAGACACTGTGCATGGTGTTCCTGTGCGGCCTCATCAACATCATCATCACCGTCACCAAGATCCGCAAGATGATCATCGAGGCGATCCCGCCCATGCTGCAGAACGCCATCGGTGGCGGCATCGGCATATTCGTCGCCTACGTCGGCATGCTCAACGTCAACCTCGTCACCTTCACCCCGAAGGACACCAAGGCCGCCGGCAAGGGCCTGGCCACCGGCGCCACGCCTGGTCTGGCCACGCTGAACACCCCGACCCTGTGGCTGTTCCTGATCGGCCTGCTGTTCGCCATCGTGTTCACCGTGCTCAAGCTCAAGGGCGGCATGCTGCTGACCATCGTCATCACCGCGATCATCGGCATCCCGATGGGCCTGACCAGCATGTCCAACTCCGTGTCCATCTCCGACACGTTCGCCCAGCTGCCGCAGACCTTCGGCGTGATCTTCAGCGCCGATGGCTTCCCGGCGCTGTTCTCCGACGTATCCAAACTGCCGCTCGTGCTGGTCACGATCTTCGCGTTCTCGATGTCCGACACGTTCGACACGCTCGGCACGTTCATCGGCACCGGCCGCCGCACCGGCATCTTCTCCGATGACGACATGAAGCACATGGAGGACGGCAAGGGCTTCTCCTCCAAGCTGGATCGCGCCCTGTTCGCCGACTCGATCGCCACCTCCATCGGCGCGATCTGCGGTACCTCGAACACCACCACCTACGTCGAGTCTTCCGCGGGCATCGCGGCGGGCGGCCGCACCGGCCTGACCTCCGTGGTCGTGTCCATCTGCTTTGCGCTGTCGATCTTCCTGTCCCCGGTGATCTCCGCGGTGCCGTCCGCAGCGACGGCCGGCGTGCTGGTCATCGTCGGCTGCATGATGGCCTCCAGCCTCAAGGAGATCGAGTGGAGCGACATCTCCGAGGCGATTCCGGCGTTCTTCGCCGCCGTGTTCATGGCGCTCGCGTACTCGATCAGCTACGGCATCGCCGCCGGCTTCATCACCTACTGCATCGTCAAGACCTGCAAGAAGGAAGCCAAGAGCGTTCACCCGATCATCTGGATTGTCTCGCTGCTCTTCATCCTCAACTTCATCCTGCTGGCAGTGCTGTAATGGCATCTGCCCTGCCTTGAATCCCGGCCCCCGTTGGTTTTCCAGCGGGGGCCGGATTCGTATCGTGCCGTCTTGTGTGTTTGCTCTCTCGGCAATGCGATGGATGTAAGGGACAGAACGGACTGCCCTATACCACCCGTCGCGACGATGGTGTTGACGGTGGGCGGCGATCCGTCCGCAGACGACGATCAGATCGTGGCCTGCGAGATCTACATCAGCGGCCAGCTGCTCGACAGCCTAAGGATGCCACGGTGACAGGCTCCTACAGCTCATGGCAGCAGAAGCCGTTCAACGGGCGCAAGGTCGACCTGCCGAGGCTCGGCGAATACGGCAACGATCTCGCCAAGCTTGTGTCCTGATAAGATCGAGGCCGTTGTCTTTCATAACACATAGACTGAGTGGATGCTGAGCGCAAGGTCGCGATTGGCATACTGGACAATCAGAAACAGCTGGCAAAGATAAAGGCTGGGACACAATAGGGTGGCCGATTTTCAAAGGTGAAAGAAAGGATGTCCATAAATGAACCGAAGAATATCTATGTGGTTGCGCGGTCGTGGCTCTCCATGGAGACCTGCCGCCGCCGTGATCGCCACGGTATCCATGATGCTGGCGACGGTCATGGGCCCCCATTTCGCGGGGATGCGGGCGCAGGCCGTCGAGCCCGTGCAGACCACCACCATCTCGCACACCAAGATCACCGGCGACGGCAACTACTTCACGTTCGCCGACAACGCCTGGGATCCGGGCAACGACGTGCATACGTGGTCCAAGGCGCCATCCGACAGCCTCCCGGCGGAGGACATCTGGTATACGGTCCGATTCTTCGGCAGCGCAATCGACGTCTATGCAGGCAAGAACAGGCCCATGGGCAAGGTGAAATACTATATTGACGGAGCGGAAAAAAGGCACGTACAGCCTGTACAACGCCTCCAACATCAACGAGACGAAAATCGCGTCGTTCACCGGGCTTGACGAAGGTGAGCACGTGTTCAAGGCGGTGGCCACAGGCGAGCGGGACACGAATTCCACGAACGCGCTGATCGACTGCGCCAAGGTCGTCGTGACCCATCAGCCGTACGTGGTCACCGGCGTCACACTCGACACGACCTCGATGACGCTGGGCGTTGGCGACAGCAAGCGGATCTCGTATACGGTGGCGCCCGATTACGCGACCATCGATGACATGACCTACACGAGCGGCGACACGAGTGTCGCCACAGTCGGCGCAGATGGCACGGTCACCGCGGTCGCGCCGGGAGCCACCGCCATCACCGTGGCCTCGACTGCGGCCGGCATCAGCAAGACCGTCGACGTCACCGTCGCCAGGATGGCACCGAACCTGACCGGCGGCATCGTGGACCCCGATACGCAATACACGCAGAAGCGGTTCGACGAGGTGAAGGCCCTCACGACGAACAACCGGGCGCTGAAAGCGTGGAAGAACGACAAGGTCAACAGCGAGATCTCGCTCGCCGCGGTCGGCACCACCGTCTCGAACCTGACGGTCACCGCAAGCGACCTGACGTCGCAGGGCGGCGACGTCATCGCCAAAAGCAACGTCACGGCCACGTTCATCAAGTCCACCAAGGCATACAACGGCAGCTATCTCGGCTACGGAGACCCGAAACTTCTTCTCAT
>OCAK01001832.1_pt1 | contig 10233 bp, 13 predicted proteins | sample 1538301 | NCBI WGS metagenome assembly OCAK01 (sample SAMEA2580285, study PRJEB22360) | human gut metagenome | biome: human gut; feature: human-associated habitat; material: faeces | place: Denmark | collected 2008/2010 | reverse complement strand
GTAGAGCGTCGCATTGGTAGTGCGGAGGTCACGGGTCCGATTCCCGTCAGCAGCTGGTTTAGAAAATGGCAGGAACCTTGAAAATTCAAGGCTCCTGCTGTTTTTTTGTGTTTTGAATCTTACTCGACTTCACTCGACTAATAACTCGATATTATTTTTAGGAAGCTTTACGAGCATTAATTGCTTGGATGATATTCTCTTTTGTCTTTTTGCGTTTATAATAGTATCGCATGGTGGTTTGAATGTCAGCATGTCTCATCTGGACTTGCACGATTGATTGTGCCATATCGCTATCGATTAAATCTGTAGCATAAGATTTTCGCAAGCTGTGTAGTCCTCTGGGTTCTAAATGTAAATCGGGAATTACATGTCTACGCAAGTAATCATTGAATGTATATGTTCTCATTCCCTCAAAAATGAAATCTGTAGGTTTTTGAGCTTCTGATACTTCTAGAATTTTTTTATAGATATCAATAGCTTCATTGTCTAAGTACGCAACATTTAATCGTGTTTCTGATTTTGCGTCCTCTTCTTCCGTAATCGTATAAACAGTTTTCCCGGCTTCGTTTTTGTACTTACGTTCAATCCGACTAATTTTATATTCACAATCATCAATATTTGTGTCTCTCTTCTGGAGTGCCACCAATTCCGAAATCGCAATTCCCGTTTTGAGCATGTACAAAATACCTAGTGCCCGTAAATCATCTGAATGGACTTGGCAATACGCTTGTAACAACATTTCTTCTTCATCCGTCCAAACAACGTCTGCTGTTTCTCGTTTATTAGTTTTATCATATTGTTTGGGTTTAATTTGCATTTTCCTCTTTATCGCCGATACATCAATACTGTTTTCATTAGAATAAAAATATACAATATTTAATAATCCGCAAAGATTAGAAAAATTCTTTTTACTTATACCAGTTATAAGTTTCGATTCCAAAAAATTCCTGATTTCATCCGAAGTGATTTTTGTCACAGGCTTTTTATCAATCTCGGAATCTTTGACATATCTATCATAGTCATTTAGATATCGGTCATAGGTATTCTTGAGAATCTGTTTAAGTTTTAGTTTTCGATCAAGCTCCCTAAGCATAACAGTGTGAAAAGTTAATTCAAGTGACTTGTAATAGGTAATGATTTTTTGTTCCAATTTAGCTTGTGTTTTAGCTGTTTTAACTTTACCACCCAATATCGTGCAGATTAAACCTTTGCTTCGATCAGGATAAATAGTTTCTTTGTGCATTGATAAATATCTTTCTCTGTCAGTCATAGCTTTTTTTATTGCACAAACTAAATCATCATCAAACATTATTAAGTTTTCAAGGTTCAAAACACGTTCGGTTGTTGTACTCACTAATTGACCTTTCTTAGCCAAAATCTTTTAATGAGTAGGAAGTCTACGAATGGAACAGGCGCAAGCGGCTATGCTCTAAGCTGGCACTAAAGATTTTACCAACCTCTCTCTGTTAAGCTCGTAGACTAAAACCAATTTCATTATAACAGTTAAGTAAATATCATTCAAGCCACGGTGAAGAAATTTAATCTTTTTAAAAAAAAGAAGCGTTATTTTTCACCTCCGCTTACATACTAATAGTATAGAAATTCAGGAGGTATTTACATGAAACATTTATATGAACTAATAGCAACCGTTGGTGATACTATTATAGACTACAAACAATTTGATAATCTTAAAATCGCTTATGATTTTCTTAATAGAATAAACCAAAATTGTATTATTTCACTGTTTTACGATAGAATGCTTATAGAACAACTGCAAAAGCGTTTTGAAATAAAACTGGTTTTAAATAATTTTACAGAGGATTTAATTAGACGTGCATACGAAACTTATTGTAAGAACTGTCAGCACAATGGCATAGAGGAACTATCATTAGAGCAGTGGTGTACTTCTACTTTAACAACGGCACTCACTGAACATATGGAGGTGAGTCCATGACGGATCAAGCTCTAAAATCTGTACATATAGAAAATCATCTTGTTGAAAAAATTCATATTGAACCTAGCATGACGCTAACTCTAAATCAACAAAAGTTGATTTTGTATTTAGCAAGTTTGATTAATGAGCATGATACGACACTTCAAGAAATTGAATTGCAGATAAGCGACTTTTTCAAAATCATTGGACGTTCATATTCCAGTAAGAGTAAAGAACTGTTAGAAAAAAGTCTTGTTCATCTTGGATCAAAAGTCTTTTTTCTTCCTAATGAGTCCGGCGATTATAAAGTATTATGTAGATGGCTGGATACTGTTGAAATTGACTATTGTAAAAATGTCTTGCACTTAAAGCTAAGCGAAACACTTGCGCCATACTTTCTTGAGCTAAGTGGCAAAGCTCGAACGATTTTTCAGTTTGGGTATATTCTACAGTTTAGAAAAAGTTATAGTATCGATCTTTATCTTTATTTTTGCCGCTTCAAGAATTTGAATCGCCCTGTTATGATCCCTGTTGATGAAGCTCTTCTTCGTTTTGGAAATGGTACTTATAAAAGATACACTGATCTGATGAGATTTGTTATAAAACCAGCTACAGACGAAATCAATGAAAAATCAGATTTAACAGTTTCTTTTAAAGCTATCACTGAAAGCAGAAAAACTACACATATCTGTTTTTATATAACTAAAAAAATGGGTAATCAAAAATTAGTTGCTGAATCTTGGAAGAATCAGTATAAGAAACCAAATTTAAAAAATGTAATCGAAGAATTATTTGAGGATGATTTTATCAAAGAAGCTCAAGAGCGTAATATACTTTCCCAACATATTTCATCCGATGACCCAGCTTTAGACGATTTTGGTTTAGAGACTTTGGTTAAATTGAAAAAGCATAAATCAAAAGTAAGTAATAACTCTATTGAAAAAGCAAACGGCACTAACTTGATTGAGTTTTTAGAAAGTGTACATCCTGAAAATGTGACATATTCAAATGGGAACTTGGTTAATGTAGATCATGATAGCCTTGTGATTTTTGATGATGGGTATTACAGGTATAGTTGTAATGAGTCGGGCACTCCAGTGTATTACTTGACGAAATACTTAAATTACAATCTTAACGAAGCGGTGCAAGCACTTATCGCTTTTGAAGGTGGTTCAGAACGCACTAGAACGCTTGTAGAGCGTCCCGAAAGCTTAAATCATACATTTTACCGACCGTGTAATAACGCACTAGCAAATGAGGCTGTGAAAGCCTATTTTACAGAGGAACGTGCATTGAGTAAAAATGTAATTGATAGGCTTTTCGATGAGGGAAAGATTTATTCAGCGTCAGTTAGAGGTCAGGGAAAACAATATGCGTGCTTTTCAAATAACAAAATAGATTTTTATATTCTACGAAATACAGAACCGGATGGAACACAAAAATTAATTGTTAGCGATAGTTCTTATGGATTTTGGTTCTTTACAAGTGAATCACAAAACACACGCCACGATATTTTTGATTATTATGAAAAGCAAAATGAGGATTATAATTATAAATTACCTCTATACATATGTGAAGCATGTATAGACGCTATAAGCTTGTATGAACTAACAAGCAATCGAGGTATCTATGTAGCTATGGGAGGTTTAAAGAATGGCACATTTGAGAATATTATTAATTCTTTTCCTAACGCAACTGAAATTGTTTTAGCTGTTGATAATGATCCTGCTGGCAATAAGTTTTGCGAATACAAAAGTTACAAAAGAATCAAACCAGAAGCAAAAGATTGGAACGAGGACTTACAAAACAAAAAGAGAGCTTAGCTCTCTTTTTTTGTCTCTGTTAATAATTTTGATTTTACATCATCTAAACTCATGTTATGCTCTGCAAGCAACGCTACAAGCTCAATAGCTTCTGCTGTTTTGAGTTGTTCAGAAAGTGTTGTGTATTCTGCTTCATACATTTCTAAATCCGTCTTTAATTTTGAGATTTTTTCCGTTAACTTATCCATCCGCATTTTTGTTTTTTCAATGTTAATCTTTTTTGCCATTTAATATTTCCTCCTAGATTTTTTATTTTAGTATATCATTACTACTAAGCTACTACAAGCAATTTTTAAAGAGAAAGCTAAATATCAACAATGTAGATATTTTTATTTCTCGCATTCTTTTCCAGCTTACGGAGCGGGTTATTCTCATATTTTTTGATTTTTAATCAAAAAATGTGGGAGTAAACTGCGAAAACTAGGGTGATATTGATTTTTTTATTACATACTAATATTGTAAACTAATTTTATTTTAATTTCAAAACAGTATAACAAGCTGGATAGTAAGCGAGAAATGAAAGTTTTTTGATAAAAAGTAGCCTTTGCGAAAACAAAAAACGAAACTTACTTAAACACTTTGGTTAGTGAAATCTTTATGGAACTAACAGCTAGTACGATGAAAACTTTTTGGATTCGAGCGTGTGTTTGAAATTGTGTAACTCATTAATAGAATTGATTTTTGATTAGAAGCTCTATAAAAACAACGAGGTTTTTATAAAAAAGAAGATTAAAACTTTTGGGAATTAATTGCGGATAGTCATGAATCGGACTGTAAAAAAAGATTCAAAGTGTTATTGATGGCACTTAAAAATTTCATCAATCGACTATTGCCTGTCGTTAAATTGTTCACTGCGAAGTAGTAGTGATGTGCTATCATGCTTAGCTTCAACAAAACAAAAATTGACATTATAATGTCAGGTGCAGAGTTAAACTCTAAAAAATTTAGAGCTTAACTCTGTGTCTGACAAAAAAAGCAGGAGGGTATTATGTCAAGACATAGAGAAAAAAGAAAGACACTTGTAAATCAAGTGCAACAAGTTTTAGATTCAAAACTTGCTATCGGTCAGAGTAAAAAAGCTGACAAAGTTATGTATCAACGAGATGATGATGGTAAAATTATATGTGATGAGTTAGGTGAAAAGATGGTGCTTCAACCAGACCTGACAAAAGAAAAAATTTACTCATGGAGTACATACAAAGCATATCTTAAACACAATTGCTACTTTGTGAAGTGGTGCAAAGATGAACATAGCTGTAGAAAGTTGTCGGATTGCAGAGCGTATATTGATGAATACTTGAAAAAATTAATTGATGATGGTAAGTCATCTTATACCATAAAACTAACAGCTCAAGCACTTGCAAAGTTGTATAACTGTAGTGTAAAAGACTTCATTGAAACACCAGCTCGTAAGAGAAAAGATATTGTTAGAAGTCGCGATGTGGTGAAGTATGATAAGCATTTTTCTGAAAAAAACAATGCAGAGCTTATAAACTTTTGTAAGTGTACTGGATTAAGACGAGCAGAGTTGAAAGCATTACGAGGTACAGACTTGCTTGAAAAAGATAGTAAATTCTATCTGCATGTTCATTCAGCAACTAAAGGTGGGCGAGAGAGAATTTCACCAATTATTGGTTCTGATGAAGAAATCAAGTCTGTTGTTGACCGGATGAAAGAAGTTGGTTCTGGAAAAGTTTTTTCTAAAATACATAAAGCAGCTGATATTCATAGCTATAGATCGGATTATTGTAATAGAGTATATAAACTCCATGCTCGTGATCTAAAGTCTTTAAGCTATAAAGAAAAGTATTACTGTAAAAAAGACTTAGCTGGGACTTGCTATGATAGAGAAGCTATGAAAAAAGCAAGCGAAGCTCTAGGCCATTCAAGAGTTTCAGTTATTGCTGGACACTATTTAAGAACTCTATAAGAGGTGATAATATGCAAAAATTATATTTAAATGAGGACAACAAGCTTAAACCTGCCGATTCAGAACATGAAGTAACTCATGTTCATATGACAATCGAAGAATATAACAATCTTGTCAATGCGAACAAAAATTTAAGACGTATCGTTAGAGAAAAAGCTAATGCAGATCGTGACTTGACACCAAAAAAAGAAAGAAGCGGTTATTTAATTTTAGGATATGATACATATAAATTGCGTTTGGATGTTGATGAGGGTAAACCATTTCTAAATGTGTGTAGATTGTTATTAGAAAGTCCGTATTCAGTCCGCTCTGATTTTTTTGAAACTGAAAAATTAATTTTTCAGGATATTGATGAAAAGCTTTATAAACTATTACAAGCAGAAGCTATTGTTAAATTGGATTCTATGGATTCAATAGAATCTGTTAATGAAATCGCTGAATTAGAAAATAAAATTATAATAATCGGACATGTTGAAATGCAAAGAAATGGTCAATGGGCAGTTAGACTTTACACAAATTACATGCCACAAGTACCAGAAGATTTTATAAAAAATCAGGGAGGTGATAAAAGCATTTGAAGCAAGTATAAAAACTTTTGCAGAAGCCTCAAAGCCTGTGGTAAAAGCAACTGCTGATTGTTCCCTAGAAGCTGGAAAAGTTGTTGCTAAAGATTACGTTAGAACTTTAAAACATTCAGTTGATAGAAACAACGAAGCCAGATAAAAATAAGCCAGCATTACGCTGGCTATTATTTTATTTGAGATTGTTTTGCTTTTTGCTCTTTTGCTTTCATAAAATCCAATAGATCTTGTTCAAGAATTAGATATGGACTAGAACTAATGATAGGACAGTCAGGGTCATGCAAAATTCTATAAGTAGTTTTTTTTGATATACCGAGTAACTTCATAATATCTCTGTATGTTAATACATTCATGATGATTCCTCCTTATCTTTCTTTTTGCTATGTTTATAGTTGTGTATCAAATAAATAAGACTAGCTAATGACACTGTAAAGATCACAAGAGCTATATCAAATCCTAAATCACCTGTTTGTGGCAGTACACGTAAAACTCCGTCTTCATCAATATAATATGTCAAGCGTGAATTAGGTCTTGAGTGTTCATAATATGCTTCGATTGTTCCAACTCTTTGATTTTCTATATGCCCTGATTCTGGCTCTGGTGGTGTCATTATATTGGCAGGGTAATTTAGGATATCATCTTTGGGTGGCGTGGGTTCAGGGTTTTTAGGGTTTAACTTAATCGGTTTCTCTGGCTTTTGTATAGCGTCTGATGGCGTGGCAACTGGAACATCTTCATCATCAAATTCAAAATCGTCATCGGGACTAGGGTCAGCGTCAGATGGTGTAGAAATTTTAATTTTTGTATTTATTATATCTATCGTGATTTTTTTATTGGCTGATGGCTCTGTTTCTACAGGAACATCAAATTCATAATCACCACCGCCACCTTGGTTGTTCATACCAGCGAAAGTTGCGAAAGTTGATATACATAAACTACAGACAATTAATGCTGTTGCCATAATTTTATATGTTTGTTTTTTCATATCTATCACCTCTCTAGGTATGTTGCGGTGTAGCCGGATGGAATTTCTTCAACAACTGTATAAATATCAAACTCACAATTTGTAAAAGAGTACGTCCAGTTATCAGCTTCACATGTTTCAACTGTATACCCTGTGTCTTTCCCATTTTTGTATAAATGAATGATAATTTTTTCAGGACGAATACCGTCATTGTCATCATCATCAATCCATACTTTTTTCCCAACCACGTCAATGTAAAATTCATAATCACTACCATTGCCCATATTGTTTGTTCCTGCAAAGGTTGTTGAATTAAAAGAAAGTGCAATCATGAAGATTGCGATTGCACTTTTAAATTTACAGTTCATGTTAATCACCTACAATATAGTCAACAGTATATCCCTCTGGAACTTCTTCAATGATTGTATAGTCTATAAGCGATCTATCTTTGTATTGTGGAAGATTTTTAAAGCTATATTTCCAGTTTGTTGCTTCTGATAGGGTTGTTGATTTTCCTGTATCCTCTCCATCAGCGTATAAGCGGACTATGATTTCATCCGGTCTTGTACCATCCTGATCGTTATTGTCTACCCACGTTTTAGTTCCTGTTACGTCAACTAAGTAAATCTCGTGTGTGTTCACAATATCGATGACAATCTGGGTGTTAGTTGATGGCTCTGTTTCTACTGGAACATCAAATTCATAATCACCACCGCTACCTTGGTTGTTAGCTCCTGCTGTAACAACATCACTTTTTACTTGTGTTAAGTTTGGATTGGTTTCACCATAGTCAACCTCAATGTCAAATTCGTAGTCAGCACCAGGGCCTAAGTTATTCATTCCAGCATATGCTGTAGTTGTAGTTGCAAAAATCATTGTGGCTATTAAGCAAAGTGCAATAGCTCCATTTTTTTTCATAAAGTTTAAAATGTTATTCATATTGAATACCTCCATAGTTTTTTTGTTTAATATTATGTTGATTGTTTAAAGCTTTGTTGATTGCGATTTTGAAAGTTTCAAGTTCTTGTAAGTTATAAATTTTATAATTTGTGGTTTTATAAACAGGGCGTATTACCTCACCTCCATGCCCATGGTCTAAGAAATAGGACTTTTTTGAAACATCTATATCAGAACGCCACAGAACTAAAATGTGTTCTTCGTTTACGTCTGTTGTTATGTATAAATCAGAGCTTTCTATATCGTACTTGCTTGCAATAAGCGTGTATTGACTGTACCTCCAAGTTCCATCATTGAATAAAATTTGCGGAGACTTAGACCAGTCAAAGCCTAAAATTTTCTTTGAATCCATGTCTATAATCAAAGCGTCATGCTTAAAATTTTCTGTTGGACAACGAATCATAATCAAGTTTGGAAAAATTAAAGTTTGGTTAAAACTCTGGATGAAACGATCTAACGAGTCGTTATGAGGTGCATATAATTCTTTGTGATACATCATAGAAAATCACCTCTTTTATCTGGTAGCTATAATAGTTTCATGGGAACTATAAGTTGAAGCTTGTTCTCTTGACAGCAAATATAAGTAGTGTCGTTCTTCTACTAAGTCGTGATAATCGTTATGGCAACAGTCCAGTTCATAAGCCACATCATCAATAATAACTTGATTCCATGCGTGATCTGACCCAACGACATAATAAGCTTCAATACCTGCGCCTTGTGCAAGTGCTCTAAAAAGATAAGCGTAGTCATTACAAACACCTTTGTGGCTTTCATAAATTGATACATAATCTCCACGGGAGTCTATATCATAAGTTATTAAGTCGCAAACAAAATTGTTTAAAATTTCAATAGCCTCTATTTCGTCCATGCCATTGTATATGCTTAACTGTGGAAGTAATTGGTAAGAATAATTTACAAAATTTTGAGTTTTAATCGCTTGAGCAATATGTTTATTTTTGATGGTTAAATCCATACGTCCATTATCGTAATTGGTTTGCTCTACTGGTTCAGTCAAAGTTGTTGGTAAATATTGAGTTCCATTTCCGGCGTCCATTAAGTATATATCAGTCAAATAATTCAATTTGTATTTAGTTATGTTTGTATACCAATCTATAGAAAGACTTGGAAAATCTTTTGAAGAAATTTCTATGTAATCTTCTTCTGGATGTTCTATAAAGTAGTCAATAGTGGCTTCAATAGCTCTTTGTTCTTCATCAGTTAGTGTCTGTCCCTCTTTGACCGTGTAAATTGGACAGTCGGTTTGTAGCTCACACTGCCCGGCAAGAGTCGGAATTGTCATCATGGCTACAGTGATAACTGTTTTTACTATAAAGTTTTTAATATGTTTCATGTTGATTACCTCCGTAAGTTAATATTTTTCATCTATAAATTTGTGATTGTTAGTTTTGCTCATTTGATTTCTTGTAAGCATAAATAAGTCATGATTGTTATTTAGGTCATTGAAACAGGAATCTAACTCATAAGCTATACCATCAATGAAAATTTGATTCCATGCATGATTTTCTGTATTACTAGCAATATAATAAGCTTCAATACTTGCACCTTGCGCAAGTGCTTTGACTAACATAGCATAGTCGGTACAGACACCTCTGCGAGTGGAAAATATATGAATAAAGTCACCTTGGTAATTTTCGTCATAAGTTACTAAGTCACAAACAAAATTATCGATTTTTTTAAGAGCTTCAATTTGATCCGTACCGTTATGTATGCCGAGTTCTGGAAGTTGGCGATAGGTTTGATTTAAGAAATCTTGAATTTCTAATGCTTCACGTACATGAAGATTTTTAAAGCAAAAATTTGTTATGCCATCAACTTTGCTTTCGCTTGTAAGAAAGCATGGAATTGTATTGAGTACAAATTTTTTATTACTAACGATAAGAATATCATCAAAAATGTAATCTAATTTTTGGGTAACTATGTTCATATACCAGTGAGCGTCCATACTAGGAAAGTCTTTTGATGAAATGCTTATGTAATCTTCTTCTGGATGTTCTATAAAGTAGTCAATAGTGGCTTCAATAGCT
>OCAK01001831.1_pt1 | contig 10237 bp, 5 predicted proteins | sample 1538301 | NCBI WGS metagenome assembly OCAK01 (sample SAMEA2580285, study PRJEB22360) | human gut metagenome | biome: human gut; feature: human-associated habitat; material: faeces | place: Denmark | collected 2008/2010 | reverse complement strand
TGCGCCGACGGCGGTGGGGGGGGCAGCCGTGGGACACGGCCCTAGAGGCCGCCACGGTGGCCCGGGACGCCAAGCCGGAGGACGGGCTTACCGTTGACGGCGTGATAGTTGCCGCCTACGCCCCCCGTCTACGTGAGGGGCCGGGGCGGGGAACATTGGCTCAGGGCCTAGCGCCCGAGGTGGCGGCCCCGTCGCCGGGGCGGTATCGGGGCGCGGACTCCGTAGACCAAAACCGCGCTCGTTCCAAGCCGATACCGCGCCGAGGGCGGGGCCGTTCAATCTGAAGTTTCTGAAGCCCCCTAAAAAGGGGTTCAATCGCAATTATCTAAAGCCCTAAAAAGGCGCTCAATTTGAACTATCTGAACAACTAAAAAGGGCCGTATCCCGGTATCAGGGGTGCGGCCCCGCTGCTTTAACGTCAACTATGTCAACAACTAAAAAAGGGCGGGGAGGGGCACACGGGCCGATCAGCCCCAACTTTCCCAAGCCCTAAAAAGGGGCCGGAGGAGACGCGGGCGGCGTCGGGGCGAAAAACGGTTTCACCGGAGTTTGGTCTACATTTGGTCTATTTCCGTGGTCTACGGAGCCGAAAAAGAGAAACAGGCCAAGCGCTCTAAGCTCTTGACCTGCTGTTTTGCGTGGAGCGGGCAACGGGACTCGAACCCGCGAGTGTCAGCTTGGGAAGCTGATGCCTTACCACTTGGCGATGCCCGCTTGTGTGTTGGCTAGTATAACGCGGTTGTCTTGTTCGATACAAGGGTGGCGATGCTTGTTTTAGCTGTGGAGATTCGTTTGAAAATCGCGTCAATTGTGGAGACGAGGACCTTTAACCTCCTGTTCTCCCTATCTTCTACCTGCACTTTTGCTTGATTGTTGTATTTGAGCTCAATTTGTCAGGAATTGGGCAAGCTTTTGGTCAGGCTCCGGTACTTACCCGCATGAACCTCGGGGGTAGCCTCATCCTACGCGTCGCAGCCTCCCCGTGCGGCGCACGAGGGATAAGGAGCAGCCATGTCCAACGCACCCACGCACTCTGTCCACAGCGCAATCGCAACAGGTCCGCTGCTCCTGCTCCTCTTCCTGCTTTTCGGCTGCCTGGCACCGGGAGCCGCATTTGCCGTCGATGGCTACGACCAGCTCGGCTTCCGCACTATTAGCGATGATTGTGGACCCTTCTTCATCGGCAAGTATGAAGCTCAAGACACCTCGATTGCCTACTGCATGAACCAGGAGCGCCCCGGCCCCACCAAACCGGGCGGCCCATGGCTCAACTTTGATCAAGGCTGGGTGTGGCTCGACGACGAGTTCGCGGCAATCGTTTGTCACGGATATCCTACCGCCACGTCGTTTGGCGGTTACCATCTTTCACCCGATCGCGCCCGCGCCGCCACCCAGCTTGCCGTATGGATGCTCAACGGCACTACCCATGTCGACGGCACCTACTCCTACACGACCGCTCAGGGCAAAACCAAGAGCGGACACTTTACCGCCGACAATGAAGTCGTGGCGGCTGCGCGGTGGCTCCACGACAGCGCAAAATCAGGAAGCATCAAAGCCGCTCCGCACCGCGCGCGACGCTATCTAGGAGCCGTATCGGGCGGCAGCAAACGTCAAGACATGCTCTATGTACTGCCGGCGGTCTCTGTTTCCTTCCAAAAGCAGTCTGCTGACACCGTTATTACCAGCGGAAACAATACCTATCAGTTTACCGGGGCAACATTCGATATTTTTGAGAGCGCCAGCGGCGCGCGTGTCGGCACCATCAAGATGGACAGCAACGGTCGAGCGCAAGCAACACTTCTGCCCAACACGGCATACTACCTAGTTGAAACGAAGGCGCCGGCCGGCTATGTCCCCCGCCACGATCGTATTGCCTTTACCACGGGGAATGACGGCGGGCGGGTCGCCATTGAAGAACAGCCCGGCACCATCAACCTGCGTATCGTAAAACTCGATGCCGCGACGAATGCCGGCCCCCAGGTGGGATCTTCACTCGCAGGAGCAGAGTTCACGTGTGTGTCGCAATCAACCCCTGGATGGGCACAAATCCTCACGACCGACGAAAGCGGTCGGGCCGCCCTCGCCGATGTCCCCTTAGGAACCTTTACCATCTACGAATCAAAAGCCCCCGAGGGCTACCTGCCATCCAACGACAGCTGGACCTATACCGTTGGAGCCGACCAGCTCGGCGATTCAGGCGTGGTCGAGATCGAATCTCGCGTTTCCGATATCCCCGTTGCGTTTAACCTTGAGATTTCCAAATTCAAGGATTACGGCAATAGCGATCAATCCGGCCTGGAGCAGCCGGCGGGTGGTGTTGTCTTTGAGGTTGTCAGCAACAGCTCTCAGCAGGTTGTTGGCACACTGATCACAAACATCTATGGCTTTGCCTCCACCAAAGATCAGCCCGAAGCATGGTTCGGCACAGGCAAGCGACCCGCCGGTGTCCACGGAGCCGTCCCATACGACCGTGCCGGCTACACGGTTCGCGAGGTTCCGGAAACCGTCCCCGAGGGTTTTAAACGTGCAGGGGAATGGACCGTCGGGGCCAATCAGATTTCCGACGGCGCCGAGCTTCAATATATCGTGGACAACCACGCTCTGTCGACGCATCTCCAGATTGTAAAACGCGATGCCCAAACAGGCGCTTCTGTTCCCCTAGCCGGATTCACCTTCCAACTCCTCGACAGCAATCACGAACCTGTCTCACAAACTTGCTGGTATCCAGCACATAACGTAATGGACACCTTTACGACTGACGCGACCGGGACCGTCACACTGCCCGAATCGCTCGTGCCGGGCACCTATTATGTACGCGAAACCTCGGCCAAAGAGCCCTATCTTGTCGGCGAAGAGATCGAGGTAAACATACCCGCCGACATGAACCTAACGCCCGTTGCAATCGCCTCATATTATGACCACGCCGCGACCGGAAACATCAGGATCGTTAAAACCGATGCCATAGACGGCAGCAGCCTCGCGGGCGCCGTCTTTGAGATCCGTGCCTCGGGTGATATCGTGCGCCCCGACGGTAGCATTGCCGCGCTCGACGGTGAGACTGTCGCGACCGTCACGACGGATGAAACTGGAGAAGCACGCGCGGGCAACCTCCCACTGGGATCTGGCACCGCACGCTACGAGGTTGTCGAGACTCAAGCGCCGGCAGGCTTCTTGCTCGATCAGACAACCCATATTGTCGACCTTACTTATGCCGACCAGAAAACACCCGTTGTAGAAGCACGGCTTAACGTATCCGACGATTACACCAAGGTTGATATCTCCAAGGTCGATGCAAGCGGTGAGCAGGAAGTGGAAGGCGCACAGCTCGCCTTATATGGTCCCGATAAAACCGAAATAGACTCCTGGACCTCATCCGACAAGCCACACCGCGTCGAACATCTTGCACCCGGCACCTACTCGTTGCGCGAAATGATGTCTCCGCGGACCTATGACCTTGCCGAGGAGATAACGTTTGAAATAAAGGATACGGGAGAAGTCCAATCCGTCGCGATGAAGGATGCGCCCATCGAGATCAAGGGGCAGGTCGACAAGCGTCAGGAACTTGTCCAACCTATCGAAAAGGGCCTGTTGGCTAACGGCGATGGTAAAAACCGTGCCGCGATGCAAACCAATACGGATGGGCTTTTCTCCTATACCATCGACGCTCGAAACGATTCAACTACCTGGGTTGATGAGTTCACAATTACCGATGATCTTGAGTGTGCCGAGGACGATACGGCGAGATTCGTCTCAATCGAAACCCCCGTCGCCATCGGCGACCTCAATGGTCTGTGCAACGTGTGGTATCGCACGACGCCGTTGGACTCGACAGACGTCGATGAGCCGGCAAACGCGACACTTGACGATGGGCACGAAAATCCTTGGCTTGAGTCCGACGAAGTAAGGGAGAGTCTGGGTGAGGATTGCCGCCTCGTCGATTACGACGGCTGGCACCTCTGGAAGGCGGATGTCTCGACCACGGAATCCACCACACTCGAGGCGAAAGAACTCGACCTTGCGTCCAATACCGTCGTAACGGGCATTCGAATTGAATACGGTGCGGTAGCCGCCGACTTTACGACTCGAAGCGATGTGGATTCTTGGACCCGCGATGATCTCAAAGATGAGCACGACGACCTTGACGATGCCAAAGCAATCCTTGGCACAGACGCTCGGGGCGCAGTCGTACACATGCAGGCAACGTCGGCTTATACGCCCCAAACCGCACTCACCAACAGCGCGCGCGTCGATCTTTGCCGCAACGGTGGCGGCGATAAACTTGAGTCACATGACGAGGACAGCGTCATTCAACGCTGTACCCTACCGCAGGACCTACCGGCAACAGGATCAGCTCCCATCGCCGCTTGCATCACCGCGCTCCTGACCTCGGGTGTCGCAGCCCTATGGTTCGCTCGCCTTAGGTCGATCCCAAAGAAGCGCTAGCGCGATGAAAAAGCGGGCGAGACAGTCCCCTGGCTCGCCCGCTTTCAATCATGTAAATCGCCGTATCTACTCTGCAGACGAAGATCCACCATCAACGATTGCTTGCTCGGACTCAGGAATCCCATCGGCACCCGTACTCTGTTCTTGCTCCACCTCTTCGCTGATTGCGGAGGCGGGGGTCGAGCCCTTTGCACCCACGATGTAGGCAGCCCCAAATCCTAACGCAATGGCAATCAAGGTCAAAATCACGTAGACAGGCCAATGGCGCTTAATATACGAAAACACGTTGACTCCTTAGAGCTCCGTCTACGAACGGCGGATAACCTCGGTCACGACCTCGGATACCGTGGCAATGTTCGTCGGGTTGACATTGTGGGGCAGGTCGTCCTCGGTACGAGCGCAAGCCAGACGCGTGCCGTCCACGCCGGCGATGGTGAGGGCTCGGCGGCTCGCCTCAAGCGCGGCATAGGCATCGGTCTTGGCATAGGGCATCTCGAGCGCGCCACAATCGACATGGAACGACTTGCACACCTTGCTGACCAGGTTCATGATGCGGCGATCGCCCTTGAGCAGCTGCTGTTCGCCCTCGACCGTCACCACCGAAAGCCTGCCGGCGCCGACGGATTCAAGATTGATGAAGAATACGCCGCGGAGCTTATCGCGATGCGAAGCCAAGAAGGCCTTCATGCCGGCGCCATCACAATCCGAGGCGCCGGTTGCCACAAACCAGATATCGTGACCGAGCAGCTCATCATCGCCCATAGAGGCGACAGCCGAGAGCATATCTTCGGAAGAAGCGCCATCGGAAGACGTAGCGCCACCCTTCCAGCCATCGTTATCGTCCTCGAAGTTATCCCACGAACCGATACCGCGACCGGACTTCTTGGCATCGTAATCGTCTTCGACGCCCAGCCAGTCACTCATGCTGTCCTGCTCGTTTTTCTTTTTACGACCGAACAGGCCACCCAGGCCGCGCTTACGAGACTTGGGTGCCGCCGGGGCGGGAGCTGAAATGGTCTCGATCGGCTGCGCGCCCGGCGCAACGGGCATAGGAGGCGCAACGGGTGCCGATGTGGGTTCGGGACCCTGAGCAGTAGCAAAGGGGTCGTTGACCTGGGCAGAGGGATCGGGAAGGTCGAACAGCGACGTGCGAGACGCAACGTTTGCCTGCTTCATCGACGGCAGCGATGGATCGGGGACCGAAGCCAGCGGAGACGAGGAGGGCGCAGGCGACGGTGCCGACGCCGGATCGGGAACATTCATCTGCGGACGCGGCGATGCCTGGGAGGAAATCTGGGCCATAAGGGAATCGACCGTTTCGTCCTGGGTGGGAGCGACATTGGCAACCGTGGCACCGGAACCACTCGGAGTCGGCATGGTGAAAATCTGCGTGGAGTAAGGCCTCGACTCATCTGTCTCGGGAGCCTCGGAAACCGCAGACACTTCCTCCTGCTCGACCTCGGTCGAATCATCTTGCTCGGCTGCCGCGCACTGCTCTTCGTCAGAGTTGACCTCGACGGGCTCGTCCTCGGTCGCATCCTGAATTTCGGCAGCATCAATGGGCTCGCCATCGCCCGCCGCGTCGTCCTGCTCATCGGAAGCAGGAAGGGGCTCGGCAATCGCGGTACCTTGCTTTTCAAACGTTATCGTGGAATCGAACTGCGCGGCATCAAACGACATGGTGCTATCGACGTGCTGCTGAGCCTCGAAAGACGTTGTAGCTTCGGCAGCGTCGACGGGTACGGACTGCATAGCCTCGTTCTGCTCGAACTCTTGCGCCGCGCGCTCACGTGCCGCCTCGGCTGCCTGCTGCTGAGCGATAGCCTCCTGCTCGGCAGCCTCGCGTGCGGCAGCGCGCTTCTTCTCGAAATCGTCGACAAATTTCTTGCCCTTTGCAAGCGCGCCCTTAAAGAAGTTGGAAGCGCTGGCGCCAATCGAAGAGAACGCGGATGCAATATCGGCATGGGGCGTTGCCGCGGGAATCTCGGCCGAGAAATCAGTATCGCTCTCGTAAGACACGCGCCTCGGCTGTTCAACGTAATCGTCGTCAGACTCGTCCGCAACGTCTTGCGCCGGCGCGGCGGGGGGCCAAAAATGCCCAGCCCTGCCGCGGGATCGATCGCGGACACCGCCTCGGGCTCGGCAACGGCAGAGGTAACCGCGGCAGACTCATCATCCGCAGCGACAACGGGCGCAGGCGCAGCCACGACGGGGGCAGGCTCGGGCTCAAACGTCGGCTCCTCGCCCTCCTCGTAATCGAGCGTGCAGGACTCGGGAAGCATTCCGAGCGCACGGATGGCATCCGAACCAAAGCGGATGTTGCCGGCGGCATTGCGATAGAGCTTGGGCTCGGGCTCAGCCGCGGCAGGCTCCTCCGCCGGCTCAGCAGCGGGAACCTCGTCATTGAACTCTTCGGCCTGGACAGCCTGATTCTGATCCTCGGGCACGATGGCGCCAATCAGCGTCTCGTCGGCAGACGCACCCTCAAAGCCCTCGATCTGCTCGTCAAAAGCCTCGCCCTGTTCGGGCTCGGTTTGAGCGTCGGGAGCAATCGGCTGACCGAACTCGTCCTCGGCGTAGGTAGGCTCTTCGTACTCGATGGTGTTGCCGTAGTCGTTTTGCTGCTGGGCCGCGGCATACTCCGCCGCCGCGCGCGCCATTTCCTCGGCACGACGCTTCTGCTCCCCAAAATAGGTATCGAACGGAACATCGTCGGGAAACTCGTTTTCGCCCTGGAAGGGAGCAACGTTGTCCATAACGCCGAGCATAGCGGCGACAGAAGACTTGTTGCACACCGCGCCGGACGTATAGGGAAGAACGTGGCGGTTAGAGATGATGTTTGCCGCGTTGGCAAGTGCAACGAGGGAAGCGAGGATCGCGACAATCCACAGCAGAACCTTGAGCGCGCCGGGGAGCGGCAGGATACGCAGGATGGCAACGGCAGCAGGGGCAACCGTGGCAACGGGCAACAGCTTGGCGATGAGCGCACGATACGAAGCATAGGGCTCGCGGGCGAGCAGCTCAGCACGGGGAGAGTCGTAGTGTGCGACAACGACCACCGGGCGGTTGCGCGGAGACGCGAGCGGGCCCGAGGCCTTGTGGTAGGCGATGACATTTTGGCTCACGCCCGTCTTGCCCAGGCGCGAAACCACGGGGTGCCCTGTGCGTTCGAGCACGTAAAGAACGGCGCCGACAATGGCCAGCAAGGTGCCGACCAAGCCGATACCGCCACCGATGCCCATCAGCAGGGCACCGGCAAACGCAAGAATACCGGTAACGGCAAATGCCAACCTACTGGGCGCCGGGGCATTGAACTCCTGAACCTCGGGATCAAAGCCGTGGTTGCGGAAGATCTGAGCGATATCCTCGGCCGCCAAGCGCTCTTCTTCGCTGCATGCCGGCGTAATGCCGGTGTTCTGCAGCAGGTGGTTAATATAGTTCTGGGTGTTCGCCATGTGCGCTCCACATCCATAATCCGACAAATAGGCCCAATGCATGCACATTAGAACCGTATATAGTCGAAAGTATACCCCGAGCGAGCGCAAACGACCGAATTCGGGCCATCTTAACGCCCCGAGCGGACAAGGATATAGCCTAATCTCCATATCGGACTAAAATCATGGCAGCAAACCACCTTCTCATGCGAGGACTCTATGACGGCAAGCGACACGACCGCGACAATTAAAAAGGGGAATTCGGAGCCCAGTTTCGATAAAACGGCCCAGCGCATCCTCAATCTTTTCTTTGTGCTCAACAGCTCCCCCGAACCGCTGACGACCGAGCAGATCGTCTTGGATTCCGACCTGGGATATGGCTCCGGCAACATCGACTCGGATAAGCGCAAGTTTCGGCGCGATCGTGACAAACTGCTCGAGCGTGGCATCTTAATCAAGGAGGTTCGCCCCGCCGGTGCGCAGGAGACCGAGGAAAGCTCGTGGACAATCGACCGCGAGCACACCTTTGCAGCAGGCGGCCTCATCACCGCAGACGACGCCGATATCCTGCTCAACGCCATCGACCAGACACTAGCGGCCGGCTCATCCACTTTTGCCGCACCGCTTGCCGATATTCGCTCCAAGATTGCCTATCTCACCGGTAGGACGACGGTGGACGAAGCACCAATCCGCCGCTCTCCCACCGTCGATGCGGTATGGAGCGCCTTTGCCGAGCGATGCGCGCTGCGATTTTTATATCAGAACGGACGCGGCGAGCAGAAAGAACGTACCGTCTGCGTCTACGGCATGTTCGAACGCGAGGGCGTGGCGTACTTCTGCGGCCTCGACAATGTCACCGACGGCATCAGGACATTCCGCTGCGACCGTATCGTTCGCGCTTGGCGTCCTTCGAAGGCCTACGCCATCCCTGCGGACTTCAATCTCAACGACTATCTGTTCTTTGAATTCGATTTTGCCGACCGACCGCCCGTTGCAGCCACGTTCTCGTTCGCCCCTCAGACGCAGATCGATATGATCAACGGCCTCACGCGCGGGCGAGGTGAGCTCGCACACACCGATGCGGGATGGACCTGGACCGTTGACGTGCGTGACCTTGAAGCCGCCGCCTCATTTTGCATGGCCCACGCCATGGACGGCATGAGGCCCATGGCCCCCAAATCGCTCAAGCAGGCGTGGAACCGCCTCATTGAAAGGACGGTGCACGAGCATGCCCGTGCGTAAACTCACCAGCGAGCAGAGACTCTCGCGCGCCATCGACATCATGGAGGCCCTCTACGCCGCCGGCGAGAGCGGCATGACACGAGCCGAGATTTGCAGCCGCTTTGACATCACAGGGGTGTCACTCGACGAGATTCTCGAGATCGTCTCGACGCTCGCGGACCGAGAATCGGGCGCGCGCATCATCTGCGAATGCCACGGCGAGCGTGTGGTCCTCACCGGCGACGCCGGGCGTGTTCTACCGTTGCGCCTGAGTGCCGCCGAGGGCGCTGTGCTCAACCACGAACTTGAATCGTTGGGGATCGAGCCACAGACGGCAGCCCGGATTCGGCATGCTCTTCTACCCGAAGAGCTCGGCTATAACCAGCGCGTCTTTGACACCGTCAACCACGGATCGCACTGGCAGCAGCTGAGCTGCGCCATTCAGGACGGCGTTCGCTGCCGCATCTCGTATCGCTCGATGGACGATGCACGGCCACGTGAGCGTCTGGTCGACCCCTTGCGCATTACGGCAAACGGCGACCAAACATACCTGATTGCCTGGGACATCGCGGTCGATGAGCAGCGCACCTATCGCATGGATAAAATCGAGGGACTCGCCTTGACGGAAGACTCCGTCGTGCCTCATGCACCGGACGTCGCATCCCTCCACGATTCCCTTGCCCGGACGCAGCGTAGTGCAAAGCTCTTGATGCCATTCGATATGGCGGAGCATCTGGACTGGGCCGGCATCACCCTAATCGAGCGCAGCGGAGCAGACATGACAACGGTAACCGTGCATTACGGCTCCGAGCGTTGGCTACTGAGCCAGATAATTGCAGCGGGCGGAGCCATCCACATCTTGGATGACCCCGCCCTGTCAAAGCGTCTGTGCGATATGGCAAAAACCCTCGTCTGTCCGCTTTAGCGCCGCCGCTCGTGGCGTGCACGCCACAGTTGCAGATAGTGCCCGATCTGCGCCGATTCGATGCGCTGGTAGGAGCTCGTGGGCAGCGACGTTAAGAACTTCTTTCCGTAGCCCTTCGTCACCAGGCGCGGGTCGGCCAGAATCAGCACGCCGCAATCGGTCGACGAGCGGATAAGGCGGGCGGCCGCCCGCCTGACCCCCCGGCCCAAAATGG
>OCAK01001829.1_pt1 | contig 10253 bp, 8 predicted proteins | sample 1538301 | NCBI WGS metagenome assembly OCAK01 (sample SAMEA2580285, study PRJEB22360) | human gut metagenome | biome: human gut; feature: human-associated habitat; material: faeces | place: Denmark | collected 2008/2010 | reverse complement strand
ATAGCAAAAGCCGCCTCCTCTCGAAAGAGAAAGCGGCTTTCTATCTGCCTTGACTCCCCGTAGGGAGAATCTTTCAGATCAAGCTGAAGCTATTAAAGCTTCGAGTCGCGGCTCGCGTCCACACGCTGCCTCAAGTCCTTACCGGCCTTGAAGAAGACGGTGTAGCGGGCGCGCACAGCAACAGCCGAACCGTCCTGAGGATTGCGGCCGACGCGCTCCGGTCGATATTTCAAACCGAAGGAGCCGAAACCGCGGATCTCAATGCGTCCGCCTTCAACGAGGGTCTGGCTCATCGTATCGATGATCACACCCGCCGCGTCCATGCAGTCACGCTCGCGAAACGTCGGAAGACGTCCATAGAGTTCAGCAAGCAGTTCGGATTTGGTCATGGAATTACCCATGGTTGCCTCCTCTGAAGCGAATTACTTCTGTTCGAGCTTGGCCTTGAGCAGGGCGCCGAGGTTCGTCGTGCCGGTGGCAGAACCAACGTCAGAGGCGTTGAGGCGATCGAGAGCGTCGCGGGCCTCAGCGGCATCCTTCGCCTTGATGGAGAGCTGGATGCCGCGGTTCTTGCGATCGAGGCTGATAACAGCGGCTTCGACTTCCTGGCCTTCCTTCAGGACGGTCGTGGCGTCTTCAACGCGGTCAGCGGCGATTTCGGAAGCGCGGAGGTAGCCTTCGACGTCGTTGCCGAGGTCGATCACGGCGCCCTTGGCGTCAACGGTCTTGACGGTGCCCTTGATGACGGAGCCCTTTTCGTGCGTGGAAGCGAACGTGCCGAACGGATCGCCGGCAAGCTGCTTGATGCCGAGGCTGATGCGTTCACGTTCGGTATCGATCGCGAGCACAACGGCTTCGACTTCGTCGCCCTTCTTGAAGTTGCGGACGGCGTCTTCACCAGATTCGTTCCAGGAGAGGTCGGAGAGGTGAACGAGACCGTCAATGCCGCCAGGCAGACCAATAAACACACCGAAGTCGGTGATCGACTTGATCTGGCCGGAGACCTTGTCGCCCTTCTTGTGCGACTGGGCGAATTCTTCCCAAGGATTGGCCTTGCACTGCTTCATGCCGAGGCTGATGCGGCGGCGATCTTCGTCGATGTCAAGAACCATGACTTCGACTTCTTCACCGAGCTGCACAACCTTGCGCGGATCGACGTTCTTGTTCGTCCAATCCATTTCGGAAACGTGCACGAGACCTTCGATACCGGCTTCGACTTCAACGAATGCACCGTAATCGGTGATGTTCGTGACCTTGCCGAAGAGGCGGGTACCCTTCGGGTAGCGGCGGGCGATGCCGATCCACGGATCTTCGCCGAGCTGCTTGAGGCCGAGGGAAACGCGGCACTTTTCCTTGTCGAACTTGAGAACCTTGGCGGTGATTTCCTGACCAACCTGAACGACTTCGCTCGGGTGGCGGACGCGGCGCCAGGCGAGGTCGGTGATGTGGAGCAGGCCGTCAATGCCGCCCAGATCAACGAACGCACCGTAGTCGGTGATGTTCTTGACGATGCCCTTGACGATGGCGCCTTCCTGGAGCGTCTCGAGGAGCTTGGCGCGTTCTTCGCCCATGTTGGCTTCGACGACGGCGCGGCGGGAGACGACAACGTTGTTGCGCTTGCGATCAAGCTTAATGACCTTGAATTCGAAGGTCTTGCCTTCGTACGGCGTCGTGTCCTTGACCGGACGGGTGTCGACGAGCGAACCCGGGAGGAAGGCGCGAATGCCGTTGGTCATGACGGTGAGACCGCCCTTGACCTTGCCCGTGACCGTACCGGTGACGAGCTCGCCCGATTCGAGAGCCTGTTCGAGGTTCATCCAGGCGGCGAGGCGCTTGGCCTTGTCGCGGGAAAGGATCGTGTCGCCGTAGCCGTTTTCAACGGACTCGATGGCAACAGAGACGAAGTCGCCCGGCTGGACGGTGACTTCACCCTTGTCATCCTTGAACTCTTCGATGGGCACGTAGGCTTCGCTCTTCAGACCGGCGTTCACGACGACGAAGTTGTAGTCGACGCGGACGACTTCAGCGGTGATGACTTCACCCTGACGCATTTCCTGGCTGGCAAGGCTCTGCTCAAAGAGCTCAGCGAAGGATTCGGGCTTGTTGGTTTCGTTGGACATTGTGGAATGGATAAAAAGCACGCCCAAGGGCGGTCTTGTCGGTGAAAATCCGAAGACCCAAGGGCGGAGTTAACGAGAAATCGTCGACACCGTTTTTAAATGGCGCCGACGAAGAAACCGATATGCTACAGCAACTTAATTGAGCTCGGCCCACCAACCAAGCACTTTTTTAACGACTTCGTCGATTCCCATTTCGGAAGTGTCCAGCAGCCGGGCATCTGCGGCCGGTTTAAGCGGCGCCACCGCGCGTTCGCGGTCACGCCGATCGCGCTCTTCCAAATCCCGGGTAAGAGCGGCCAGATCGGCTTTTTCACCGCGAGCTTCAAGCTGCTTCACGCGCCGCTCAGCGCGCACGCGGGCAGAAGCCGTCATAAAGATCTTGAGTTTGGCTTCCGGAAAAACCACCGTGCCCATGTCGCGCCCGTCGGCAACAAGTCCGGGAGCCGCCGCCGCACGGCGCTGCAGGTCGAAAAGCGCCTGCCGCACCCCCGGCACAGCGGCGCACTTCGAAGCTGCAACCCCCACGGTTTCGGCGCGGATGGCTTCCGACACATCCTCGCCGTCGAGCCAAATGCGGCCATCCTTAAATTGAGGCGCAAGCGATTGAGCCGCCGCCGTGAGAGCTGCGGGATCGTCAAAAGAAACCTTCGCGCGCAAAGCAGCCAGTGCGGCAAGACGATAGAGTGCACCGCTGTCAAGGTAGTGCCAGCCGAGTGCATCGGCGGCGCGCTGAGCAATAGTGCCCTTGCCGCTTGCGGCGGGGCCGTCAATCGCAATGACGGGGACTGTCATAACTTCATCCTTCTATTTATTCAATTGACTGCCAACTGGGTTCGTCCGTGGCGATGCGCAAAAGTCTTCATAAAGTCAGCCAACTTTTGCACGCCTTCAATCGGCATGGCGTTGTACATGGAGGCGCGGATGCCGCCGACAGCACGGTGGCCTGCCAAATTAGCGAGTCCGGCTTCGGCTGCTTCCTTAACAAATAAGGCTGTAAGCGCCTCATCCTTCAAGCGGAAGACGGCGTTGACGCGGCTTCTCGATTCGCGCTCAACATGCGAAACGTACATTTCCGGCATGGCATCAATCGCGTCATAGACAATCTTTGCTCTTGCGCGAGCGTACTCGTCCATCACCGCAACCCCGCCGTGCGCTTCTATCCACTGCGCCATCAGATTGGCGACATAAAGCTGAAAAACGGGCGGCGTATTGGGCACACTGTCAGTTCGACTGTAGACGCTGTAGTTAAGCAGCGTCGGCACTTCAGTGCCGGCGAGTCCCAGAAGATCTCGCCGGAGCACGATAACTGCGAGCCCGGCGATGCCAAGGTTCTTTTGTGCTGAGGCGTAAAAAAGCCCGAATTTATTGACATCCACCGGGCGCGTCAGGAAGTTGCTCGTCATGTCGGCCACGAGCGGCACGGCTTCAGCATCCTTCAGCACCGGCACTCGCTCAAATTCGATGCCGTGAATGGTCTCGTTGTCACAGTATGCGCAGTAGCTCGTTTCAGGAATGACTTCGAGTTCTTCATCCGCCGGGATGCGATTGCCCGAACCCGAAAAGGCCGACTGCACGCGGCCAAAGCGGAGCGCCTCCTTGGCCGCCGCCTTACTCCAAGCGCCCGTAATGATGTAGGTCGAGAGTGTCCCGGCTCCGAGCAGGTTCATCGGCACCATGGCGAACTGCATGCGTCCGCCGCCAGGACAAAAGAGCACATCGTAAGTGTCAGGGATCGAAAGGAGCTGGCGCAGGCGGCTTTTGAGCTCCGTCATTACGCCCGTCACCTGAGGTCCGCGATGGCTCGCTTCCAGAATCGACCAACCGCAGCCATGAAAATCAAGCATCTCCGACTGGATCTGCTTTAGAACGCTCTCAGGGAGCATGGCCGGACCGGGGGCAAAGTTGTAGGGGCGCGTCATTGCAATGATTCTCAAAAAGATCCGCTTAATGGATGCGAAAAACCCGGTCCGCAATGCACAGGCTGCATTTGCGGACCGGGTCTATTCTGCCTCAGCCGCGTCAGTTCTGTTTCGGATCCTTGGGCGGGATCACTTCTTCAGAACTGTCGGCTTCCTCAGCGTCATCGCCCTCGTCGACTTCATCGTCATCGATATCGTCGAGATCATCCGTATCAGGCAGGTCGCCCGCATCATCAGGATCAATCTCAACGTTGAGGTGTTCAATTTCGCTTTCGTCCTCTTCGCCCGTACGGTCGACGCGGCGAACGGCCGCGAGCGTGTCGTCGGGCATGCGGATGAGGATGTTGCCCACCGTATTGCGGCCGCGTTCAGGCACTTCGCCCGCACGCGTACGTACGACTTTGCCGCCCGTGGAAAGCAGCATGATGTCGTCCTCAGGCTTCACGATAACGCCGCTCACCGGCGCGCCGTTCTTTTCAATCACACGAATAGCGATAACGCCCTTGCCGCCGCGGTTGCGCAGCGGATAGGCGGCAAGCGCCGTGCGTTTGCCAAAGCCGTGCTCGGTCGCAATGAGGAAGGCCTGCGTCATGTCGTTCGTCGAGGCGAGCGCCACTACGGACTCATCGGCCTTGACGCGCATGCCTCTCACGCCGTGAGCCGTGCGGCCCATGACGCGGATGGTCGATTCCTTAAAGTGCACGCAGCGGCCGTTGTCGGCCAAGAGGAAGACGTCGTCGTCGCCCGAAGTAATCGTGACGCCGACAAGTTTCTCGTCGCCCAAATTCGTCGCTCGGATGCCGCGGCGGGCGGAGCTGAATGCCGACAAAGGCGTACGGCGCACCGTGCCTCGATCCGTGGCAAGGAACATGTAACGGTCTTCGGAAAACTCCTGAATCGGCAGAATAAAGCTGATCTTTTCGTTTTCTTCGAGCGGCAGCAGATTGACAATCGGGCGCCCGCGCGAGTTGGCCTTGCCTTCGGGCAGATCAAACACGTCGATGGCGTAGACCTGACCAGCCGTAGAGAAGCACAAGATGATGTCATGCGTGTTGGCCAGGAAGAAGGCCTCAATGACGTCATCGCGCGTCGTCGCCTGCAGGTTGCGGCCCTTGCCGCCGCGCGACTGTGCGTTGTAATCAGCCAGTTCCTGACTCTTCACAAAGCCGTCGCGGGTGAGCGACACAACCATGTCGCGGCGCGGAATAAGGTCGCGCTTATTAAAGTTAGTATCTTCCGACAGGTCGATTGTTGAGCGGCGCTCATCGCCATAGGCTTCGCGGCAGGCAAGGAGCTCTTCCTTGATGATGGCCGTGACGCGCTCGGGCTTATGCAGAATGTCAATCAAGTCGAAGATCCGCTCCATCGTGGCAGCGTAGTCCGCGAGAATCTTCTCGCGCTCGAGCCCCGTCAAACGACGCAGATTCATCGCCAGAATATTGTCAACCTGAACCTTCGTCAGATAGTAGAGGCCATCGGGCTGCAGACCGCGGCGCGGATCGAGCCCTTCGGGGTCTGCGTCCTTGCCGTATTCGGCAGCACGCCGAGTGATTTCCGCTGCAAAGCCGAGCGGCCAGCCGCGCCCCATCAGGGACTGCTGAGCCTCTTCAACCGTCTTCGCTGCGCGGATCAGACGGATGAATTCGTCAATATTGGCCAAAGCGATCGCCTGACCGGCAAGAATGTGGCCCGCACCGCGACTCTTCTTCAGTCGGAAGATCGTGCGGCGCGTCACCACTTCGCGGCGGTGCTCGAGGAAGTACACGACCATCTGCTTCAAATTGAGGAGCATCGGCTGGCCGTCCACCAAGGCGACCATGTTCATGCCGAAGCTTTCCTGCATCTGCGTGTTCTTGAAGAGGTTGTTGAGCACCACTTCGGGCATCGCGCCCTGCTTGAGATCGATCGCAATGCGGATCTGACGGGTCGACTCGTCGCGCATTTCGGAAATGCCGTCGAGTTTTTTGTCGCGCCAGAGTTCGTGCATGCGTTCGTAGAGCACGCGCTTATTGACCATGTAGGGAATTTCGTCAACGACAATACGCGTGCGCGAATGGTCGCGGCCGAATTCTTCGAGGTGCGTGCGTGCGCGCATGATGACGCGGCCGCGGCCCGTACGGTAGCCCTCGTAGACGCCCGACAGTCCATAGACGATGCCGCCGGTGGGAAAGTCAGGCGCGGAGATCAGCGCAATGAGATCATCGACCGAGCAGTCCGGATGCTCAAGTGCATGAACGCAGGCGTCAATGGTTTCGCGCAGATTGTGCGGCGGAATATTCGTCGCCATACCCACTGCGATGCCCGAAGAGCCGTTCACCAACAATTCCGGCAGACGCGTCGGCAGAACAACCGGCTCCACTTCGGAGTTGTCGAAGTTGGGAACGAAGTCAACCGTGTCTTCATGCAGATCAGCGAGCATCTCCTCGGCGATCTTCATAAGCTTCACTTCCGTGTAGCGCATGGCCGCAGCGCTGTCGCCGTCGATCGACCCGAAGTTGCCCTGACCGTAGATGAGCGGATAACGCATCGAGAAGTCCTGCGCCATGCGCACGATCGTCTGATACGCCGCACTGTCGCCGTGCGGATGGAATTTACCGAGCACTTCACCCACCACACGGGCAGCCTTCTTCGTGGGCGAACTCCAGACGTTGCCGATTTCCTTCATCGCGTAGAGCACGCGGCGATGAACGGGCTTTAACCCGTCACGAACGTCAGGAAGCGCACGTCCCACGATGACGCTCATCGCGTAGTCAAGATAGGACTGGCGCATCTCGGTTTCGAGCGAAACCGGGAGAAGTTCGTTGGCGATCGAATCACCCGACGCGCCGTGGCGGCCCTCGCCGCCTTCGTCATCTTCACTCTCGTCTTCGGGCGCAGCATTCGTCTGGGCCGTCTGGGGGGCATCAGTCTGCACATCCGGGGTGTCTGTCGTCCGACGGTCTTCTGCCGCCGGTCCTTCAGCCTCTGCCTTCCCCGGGATCTCTTCGCCCTGAGTCTTCTTTTCTTCGTCCATTAACGGCACCTTGGTGAGTGTTCATCGACCGCAGATATTTCCCGCTTCTGAAAATCAACAGGCACAGAAAAAGCGTGCCGACGCCGACTGAAGAGGATGCGGATCGATCCGAAACGGGTTATTTTAACAGGTTGATCCGACGCGTCCCAAAAGCCTAAAAGACGCTAATGGTTCAATATTCTGCACAGATTTCAACTTTCGACATACTCCTTTCAGCCGTCCCACCATGGAACTTATCGACACCCTCATTGAAGCCCGCTGGATCATTCCGATCGTCCCCAAGGGCGTGATTCTTGAAAACTCCGCCCTGGCCGTCAATGCCGGACGTATCGTCGACATCCTGCCGATTGAGACGGCCGAAAAAACGTATCAAGCACAACAAGTCTTCCGTTTCCCGACAAGCGCTTTGCTGCCTGGGTTCGTAAATCTGCATTCACACGCAGCCATGAACCTCGTCCGCGGACTGGGTGCCGATCTTCCTTTGATGGATTGGCTCACCAAAGAGATCTGGCCGGCTGAAGGCAAGCTCATGAGTCCAGAATTCGTGGCCGAAGGCTCTTGGCTCGCCGGGCTTGAAATGGCCGCGGGCGGCGTCACGACAACGTCCGACCATTACTTCTTCCCGAAATCCGCTGCCGAGGGACTCCTTCGTGCCGGTCTGCGCTGCGCGGTTTCGGGCATCGTTATCGGTTTCCCTTCAGCGTGGGCGAAAAACGACACTGAATACTTGTCGCTTTCCGAAGCACTGATTCAAGAGTACGAAGGCGACCCCTTCGTGCACACCACCATTGCGCCGCACGCACCCTACACTGTGAACGATGCAGCCTTGAAACGCTGCGCAGAGATTTCTGACAAGTACGGCGTACCGATTCACATGCATGTCAATGAAACTGCAGTAGAAGTCTCCGACAGTCTGCGCGACCACCACGAACGTCCGATCGACCGTCTGGAACGTTTAGGTCTGCTTAACGAACGCCTGATCGCCGTGCACAGCGTACATGCGAGCGACGAAGACATCACTAAGATGGCTGCAGCACACGCCTCGGTCTGCCACTGCCCATGCTCAAACCTCAAACTCGCCTCCGGCTTTGCTCCGATTGCGAAGTTCCTCAAGGCGGGCATCAACCTCGGCATTGGCACCGACGGCGCAGCGAGCAACGACAAACTCGACATGCTCGGTGAAACGCGTCTGGCCGCCATGCTGGCCAAAGCCGTCGCTCAGGATCCGACCGCCGCTCCGGTCTTTGCCATGCTGGAAGCCGCAACCTTGGGCGGCGCGCGTGCACTTCGCTGGGACGCTGATATTGGCTCACTCGAAATCGGCAAGGCCGCCGACCTCTTCGCCATTGACCTCGGCACCCCCGAGTCGCTACCGGTGGCAGACCCTGCCGCACAGATCCTCTATTCTGCCGGCCGAGAATGCATCACCCACACCTGGGTTGACGGCCGTCTGATTATGGAAAAACACGCTCGCGCCGCCTATCCGCAGACCGATGCACTCGCTGCGGCAGCACTCTGTGCCCAAAAGTGGCAAAGCCGCCTCAAGAACTAACTTTGAAAACGATAGAGATCTGCAGTGAGCCCCTCGCAGATCTCTATCAAATTCCTATAATGGACGAGTAAAAGTCGGCGGCGATTGTTTACTGCCGACTGCCGATTAATGCAACCCATTTTTGGATGAACCCTCGTTGCCGTCTACTTCAAAAGCAGGACAGGCAGCTGTTCTCGTCCCATCTTCAAAGGAAACTAATATGAAGTCCTCGAAGCTCTGCGGCATCGCTGCCGCTCTTTTGCTCGCCGCTACCGGTGCTTCCGCCGCCGACGCTGTGAATCCCTATGTTCACTCTTCCTCCGGTCAGGTCGTGAAGAACAGCACGGATCTTTGCTGGCGTACCGGCTTCTGGACTCCGGCTCTCGCCGAAGCCATGGGTATTGACGGCGCTGGCTGCGCTTGCGATGCCGACATCCTCGACAAGAAGGCCTGCACGGCTGTTGAAGCCCCGGCTCCTCAGCAGAAGTCCGCTGAAAAGGTCACCTTCTCGGCTGATACGCTCTTCAACTTTGACAAAGCCACGCTCAAGGACGAAGGCCGTGCGGTTCTCGATGACCTCGTCTCCCGCGTTGCCGGCGTTGATCTCGAAGTCATCCTGACGACCGGCTACGCTGACCGCATCGGCTCCGACGCATACAACCTGAAGCTTTCGCAGCGTCGTGCCGACGCCGTGAAGGCCTACCTCGTCCAGAAGGGCGTTGACGCCGCGCTCATCAAGAGCGAAGGCAAGGGTGAAGCTGATCCGGTCGTGAACTGCCCGAACCCGTCCAAGGCCGGCCAGGTCAAGACGTTCAAGGAACTCGTGCAGTGCCTGCAGCCCAACCGCCGCGCCGTGGTTGAAGTTGTCGGCACCCGCCCGGCCAACTAATGCTTTTCCCGCGACTGCATTCTCAGTCGTAGCATAAAAGCAACACCCCCACCCCACAAGGATGGGGGTTTTCCTTTATATGGAGTGCCGCATGACTCAACGCCTATTCCTCTTTGACCTTGATGGAACGCTTGTCGACTCCGCGCCTGACCTAGCCGGTGCTATGAATGAAATGTTGGCCGCCCGAGGACTTCCGGAGCGGCCGCTTGAAGAGCTTCGTGAACCATCAGGACACGGCGGCCCAGCGCTGCTTAAGGCCGCTTTTGGAATGGAGCGCACCGATCCTCGTTTTGAAGCGATGCGGCAGGAATTTCTCGAGCGATACGCCGCGCGCGCCACTCGATCTTCAACGCTTTACCCGAACGTTGTCCAAATGCTCGACCGCCTCACTGCGGCCGGCGTAAAGCTCGGTGTTGTGACTAATAAGCCACAAGGATTGGCCGAAATCGTCTGCGAGCACCTCGGTCTTACGCCCCGAATGACAGTCGTTGTAGGACTCGGTCCTGCGGGCACGGCCTTGAAACCGAAACCTGATTCACTGATTTACGCCTTGAAGCTCGCCGGCGCAAAGGCGGCCGATGCGCTTTATGCCGGTGACAGTAACTCGGATGGTTTGGCGTGCCAACCCATTGGACTGCCAGCTGCCTGGGTAAGCTGGGGCTGCCAAAAGACTCCGCCCGACTCCGGCATCTTTGACTACATCGCCGACGAGCCCGCTCAATTAGTGGAATGGGCCTTGTTTCGATGAAGTATCCATTTGCAAGGTGCGACGCCATTCGTC
>OCAK01001828.1_pt1 | contig 10268 bp, 9 predicted proteins | sample 1538301 | NCBI WGS metagenome assembly OCAK01 (sample SAMEA2580285, study PRJEB22360) | human gut metagenome | biome: human gut; feature: human-associated habitat; material: faeces | place: Denmark | collected 2008/2010 | reverse complement strand
AAGCCACGCCGGAAGGCGACCGTTGGGTCGAAGCTCGGGAGAGCGATCAGCAGGCGGCAAAACGCTGGTAGTTTATTGTTAGCCGGATAAGGCACCGCTGCGTCCGGCAATTTCACCGCTCAGTACATGCGTTTACGCTGCGTCGATGCACAGCCTCATCATTTTGCAGTATCCTTAAGATATTCCTTATATCTTCAGGAGAAAGTCATGGACAGATTCCCACGTTCTGATTCAATTGTACAACCCCGGGCTGGCTTGCAAACTTATATGGCGCAAGTCTATGGCTGGATGACCGTTGGCTTGTTGCTGACCGCATTTGTTGCCTGGTATGCGGCTAACTCCGCGGCCGTGATGGAGCTGTTGTTCACTAACCGTGTCTTTTTAATCGGTCTGATCATCGCGCAATTAGCATTGGTTATTGTGTTATCAGCGATGATTCAAAAGCTGAGCGCAGGTGTGACGACGATGCTCTTTATGCTTTATTCGGCGCTGACGGGTCTTACGCTTTCCAGTATTTTCATTGTCTATACCGCTGCTTCTATCGCCAGTACTTTCGTCGTTACTGCCGGGATGTTTGGCGCAATGAGCCTGTACGGTTACACCACGAAGCGCGATCTAAGCGGCTTTGGCAATATGCTGTTTATGGCGTTAATCGGCATTGTGTTGGCATCGCTGGTCAACTTCTGGCTGAAAAGCGAAGCATTGATGTGGGCAGTTACCTACATCGGCGTGATTGTCTTTGTCGGATTGACGGCGTATGACACTCAGAAATTGAAAAATATGGGTGAGCAGATTGATACCCGCGACACGTCGAACCTGCGCAAATATTCCATTCTTGGCGCGTTAACCTTGTATCTGGACTTCATCAACCTGTTCCTGATGTTGCTGCGGATCTTCGGCAACCGCCGTTAATTCTTTTTCACCATCAATATCCCGGCCATGTGTCGGGATTTTTTTTCTTACTAAAAACGACACTTAACAAGTACCAGGTATAAAATATGCCTTATGGACGAGCGGAAGCGTTTTCTGTATCCATAAATGCAAAAGTATTTTGTATGCGTGGTTTTAAATTTATTGATGGTGAATATTAATGTTTTTTCTAAGGACAACTAAAAGAATGGAATCATACTCGCAAAATAGCAATAAATTAGATTTTCAGCACGAAGCCAGGATATTAAACAGCATATGGCTCATTACCGCTTTGGGTTTGGTGGCAACCGCAGGGCTGGCCTGGGGCGCTAAGTATCTCGAAATTACGGCAACAAAATATGATTCACCGCAAATGTATGTTGCTATAGGATTATTATTACTTTCTATGTATGGCTTGAGTAAAGATATCAACAAGATAAATACCGCCATCGCGGGCGTAATATATTTGTTTTTAATCTCTTTGGTGGCGATTGTCGTTGCGAGTTTAGCGCCTGTATCTGCCATTATCGTCGTGTTCAGCACTGCGGGATCGATGTTTTTAATCAGTATGCTGGCAGGTCTATTGTTTAAATTTGATCCTGGTTCTCACCGTTTTATCATTATGATGACGTTGACAGGGTTGGCCCTGGTAATCATCGTGAATGCCACATTAATGAGTGAACGACCCATTTGGGTAATAAGTTGCTTAATGATTGTCTTATGGTCAGGCATTATCTCGCATGGACGAAATAAGCTCCTTGAACTGACAGGAAAAAGCCATAGTGAAGAATTATGGAGTTCGGTTCGTTGTGCTTTTATAGGTGCATTAACACTCTATTACTATTTTATCGGCTTCTTTGGGATTCTTGCCGCTATAGCTATAACGCTTGTCTGGCAAAGGCATACGCGGTTTTTTCATTAGCCGTAAATGCACATACTAAAGAACTTAACTATACTTCACATCGCCGCTTCATTTTTCGCCCGTAGCTTCTTCGCCTGGCTTTCCAGCAACAGGTAACAGATCAGCGCCAGCAGCAGTGGGATAAAGTAATACAGCACACGGTAAGCGAGCAGGGCGGCGATAATTGTGCCTTTGGAGGTATGCTCCCCAGCCAGTAGCGCGATAAACACCGCTTCCAGCACACCAATTCCCGCCGGAATATGCACGATGACGCCAGCAATACTACTAACCAGCAACACGCCCAGTACAAAGAAATAGTTCACGCTTTGACCAAGTAACAGCCAGATAATCGCTCCCATTACCATCCAGTTAACGCTGGAAATCAGCATCTGGGTGAGGGCGAATTTCCACGAAGGCAGCACCAGCTTTTGCCCTTTGATGGTCATATGGCGGTGCTTCGCGAAAGCGCAAAACCACAAATAAACCGCGATAATCATCAGTAAGCCAATACCGAGAATACGCAGCGTAGTTTGATCGACATACCAGTGATCCGGCAACTCCACCACGCCTGCGGTAAAGATAACCCCCGCTAGCAAAATATAGCCTAGCCAGTTGGTGGTAATACTGAGCGAAAAAATCCGCGTAATAGTGCTGCCCGGTAACCCCAGTCGGGAGTACAAACGATAGCGCATACCAATGCCGCCGACCCAGGTACTGAGTGTCAGGTTGAAGGCGTAGCAGATAAACGACACCAGCATCACCTGGCGCTTCGCCAGTTTGTGACCGCAGTAGAAACGGGCGAGCAGGTCGTAGCAACCGTAAATCAGATAACTGACGACCACCAGCCCGACCGCACTAAGCAGCGCAACGCGATTGTAGTCGCGGATGACCTTCCAGACCTCTTCCCAGTCCACTTTTTTGGCGTAGACCACCAGCAACACAATCACCGCGATAAAAAACAGCCAGGTGAGGAGTTTCTTTGCTAAGCGCCAGCGCGGGTGTGATTTACTCATCAGGGTTTTACCCCCGTGTTTTCAGTTTCTACCCGATCCTGCGTTTCCATTGTCGGTTGTGCGGGGGGACCAACCTGCGCCAGACGTGGCGTGTGCGCCGGAAGCCAGCCCACCAGCGCCGGGAAGTGGCGTAAAAAGTGGAACGCCAGCACGCTTTTGGTCAGGTTCCACCAGGTGCGTTTCGGCAGCATGGTCTCATCGACCTGCTGACAATCTGCGGCGATAATGCCGTTCAGATTATCGCGCAGCGTCTGGTTAAAATTACGATCGTGGATGATGACATTTGCTTCGAGATTCAGTGACAAACTGAGCGGATCGAGATTACTGGACCCTACTGTCGCCCAGTGATCGTCCATCAATGCCACTTTGCCGTGGAGCGGGCGGCGGCGGTACTCAAACACCTGAACGCCGCCTTTAACCAGATAGTTATACAGCAAACGTGCGCCGACTCTGACAATCGGCATATCCGGTTCGCCCTGAATGATCAGTTTGATCCGCACCCCGCGCCGTGCCGCTTTACGCAAGGCGTGTAAAAAACGATAGCCGGGGAAGAAGTAGGCGTTGGCGATAATCACTTCCCGCCGCGCCTGAGTGAGCATTTTCAGATAGTGACGTTCGATATCATCGCGATGTTCTTCGTTATCGCGCCAGACCAGCAATACCTGCGCTTCTCCCGGCTGGCGGTTCTCTTCCGCTTTATGATGACGTCGCCACCAGCGTCGCGCCGCGCTCTGTCCTGGCAGGTTTTCCAGCTCAAACTGGAGAATATCTTCGACAATCGGCCCTTCGAGGCGAACCGCGTAATCCTGTTTGGCCTCCGGGCCGTAGCTGGACATATGCTCGGCGGAGTAATTCAGCCCGCCAATAAAGGCGATACGCGCGTCGATCACCACAATTTTGCGATGCATCCGGCGAAACACATTGGTGCGCATACCAAAAAGGCGAGGGCGGGGATCGTAGTAGCGGAACACCACGCCAGCTGCCGTCAGTTCATTGACAAACTCATCGCTGAGATCCGGCGAACCGTAGCCATCCAGCAAGACTTCCGCTTTTACCCCGCGTTGCGCTGCTGCCAGTAGCGCCGCATGCAGCTGTTTGCCGACGTCATCCTCAAACCAGATAAACGTTTCAAGAATGATGCGTTCTTGCGCCTCGCCAATCGCCTTAAACACCGCGGGATAATATTGCTCGCCGTTTTCCAGCAACTGGATCTTATTGCCTTCGCGCCAGCTACATTTCATAAATGAATCTCCGCACTTAAAGGGGCATGATCAGAAAGGTGTCGCCATGTCCGCAGCGGCAACGCGGTTGGCGCGCTGGCGCTGGCATTTTTGACGTAGATCCTGTCCAGTCGTAGTAGAGGAAATTGCACCGGAAACGTGCGCGCCGGGCGTCCGTGGGCGCGGGTAAAAATCTCATCCAGCCCGGCCTGCACTTTTAACGGATGATTAGCTTTTTGCCGCCAGTCGTTGAAATCACCCGCTACCAATACCGGTTCGCCGTCCGGTAGCTCATTCACCCATTCGGCGAGCATCGCAAGCTGCGCCTGACGGTGCGCCTCACGCAGGCCCAGATGTACGCACATCACATGAATCGCTTTCCCGGTCATCGGCGGCACAATGCGGCAGTAGAGCACGCCGCGCTTTTCCGCACCATCGACCGAAACATCACGATTCTCATAATGTTCAATGGGATAACGTGAAAGAACGGCGTTACCGTGATGTCCTTCCGGGTATACGGCATTGCGACCGTAGGCGAAATCGCTCCACATGGTGTCGGCGAGAAACTCGTAGTGCGAGGTATCGGGCCAGTTTTCCACATGCAGCGGATGAACTTCGTGCGCGCCCATCACTTCCTGCAGGCAAACAATATCGGCGCTGACGGTACGCACGGCGTCGCGAAGTTCCGGCAAAATGAAGCGTCGGTTAAACGCGGTAAAGCCTTTGTGAATATTGATGGTGAGCACCTTGAACGAAAATTGTTGTGTTTGATCGGGCATAATTTTCCTGTCTTTGCCTCTTATCTCATTGAAATAGTGTAGTCGGCGTCACAAAAAGGTGCGGTCTTACGGAATTTTCCGTAAAGTTCGGTACTCTGAATAAGTAGAGATAAATTCTTCAGGAGAGAAGCCATGAAGTGGCAACAACGTGTTCGTGTCGCAACTGGCCTAAGTTGCTGGCAGATTATGTTGCATTTACTGGTAGTGGCGCTGCTGGTGGTGGGCTGGATGAGTAAAACTCTGGTTCACGTCGGCGTAGGATTATGCGCACTGTATTGTGTCACGGTAGTGATGATGCTGGTGTTTCAGCGCCACCCCGAGCAACGCTGGCGTGAGGTGGCAGACGTGCTGGAAGAGCTGACCACGACCTGGTATTTTGGTGCAGCGCTGATTGTGCTGTGGCTGTTGTCCCGCGTACTGGAAAACAACTTTTTGCTGGCAATTGCAGGGCTGGCAATCCTTGCCGGCCCGGCGGTGGTGTCTTTGCTGGCGAAAGATAAGAAGTTACATCACCTTACGTCTAAACATCGCGTACGCCGCTGACCCTGTCGTGGCCGTTATCACCAGTAGCGGCCACAAACTATTCCACACAATATCCAGACTCGCATCCTTCAAATAAATCTGCTTGGTAATGTCCGTAAAGTGGCGAATAGGGTTAATCCACGTCAGATTTTGCAGCCACATTGGCATGTTTTCCACCGGCGAAACGTAACCGGAAAGGAGAATGGCGGGCATCATAAAGACAAACACGCCGATAAACGCCTGCTGTTGTGTTGAACAGAGTGATGAAATCAACAGACCGAATCCCACCAGTGATAAACCGTAAACCACCATCGTAAAGTAGAACAGCGCCAGCGATCCGGCGAAGGGAATTTGATACGCCCAGATACCAATCGCCAGCACAATGGTGGCCTGGAAGGTGGCGACAATTAATGCCGGTACGGCTTTGCCGATGAATATCTGCCAGGTGGTGAGCGGCGAAACCAGTAACTGATCGAGCGTACCTTGTTCACGTTCGCGGGCGACGGAAAGTGAAGTGACGATCATTACGCCGATAGTGGTGATCATGGCGATCAGCGACGGCACCACAAACCATTTGTAGTCGAGATTCGGGTTATACCAGTTGCGTACCACCAGCTCGCTGTTGTTGGGTTTCGGTTTTCCTTCCAGCAGCTCCTGCTGATAATTTTTGACGATCTGTTGCAGGTAGTTGGCGGCAATTTGCGCACTGTTGGAGTTACGCCCGTCTAGGATCAACTGTAACGGCGCGGTCTGGAAGGTATCCAGTTTGCGCGAGAAGTCAGCCGGGAAACGCACCAGTAGTAACGCCTTTTGTGTGTCGATGGTCGGGCGGATCTCCTGCGGGCTTTTCAGCAGCAGCACATGGGTAAAGGCGCTGGCGCGGGCAAAACGTTGAGTAAGTTCCACCGAATGCTCGCCGTTATCTTCATCGTAGATGGCGATGGTGGCGTTGGTCACTTCCAGCGTGGCGGCGAACGGGAACAGGATCACCTGAATCAGCACGGGTAAAATCAGAATTGCGCGGGTTTGCGGTTCGCGCAGCAGCGACTGCAACTCTTTGCGGATTAACGTCCATAAGCGATGAAACATGCTCTTCTCCCTAATCCAGCCGACGTTTGGTTTTCAGCCACGTCAGGCCGATAAACATCACCGCCGAAGCGATCAAAAACAGCACGTTCACCACCAGTACCACCGGAATATTCCCGGCGAGGAACAGGCTTTGCAGGGTGCTGACGAAATAACGTGCGGGAATAATGTACGTCACCGCGCGGATCACCGCGGGCATACTGTCTATCTGAAATATAAAGCCGGAAAGCATAATCGACGGCAGAAAAGCCGCGTTCAGGGCGACCTGAGCGGCATTGAACTGGTTGCGGGTAATCGTGGAAATCAGCAGCCCCATTCCCAGGGTACTGAGTAAAAACAGGCTGGAGATAAAAAACAGAATCAGCAGCGACCCGCGATACGGCACGCCGAGAATAAACACCGACACCAGCATACACAGCAACATCGCCAGCATCCCGAGAAAGTAATAAGGGATCAGCTTACACAGCAGCAGTTCCGTGCGGGTAATCTCTGTGGAGAGTAACGCCTCCATGGTGCCGCGTTCCCATTCTCGCGCCACCACCAGCGAGGTGAGGATCGCGCCGATGACCGTCATGATAATGGTCACCGCACCGGGGATAATAAAGTGCTGGCTTATTGCCGCCGGGTTAAACCAGTAGCGGGTTTGTACATCAATAAGCGGTTCAAAAGTCTGCCCGTTGTCCTCCGCTCGCTGCATTTGCCAGATCTGCCAGATCCCTTCGACATACCCCTGCACAAAGTTAGCGGTATTCGGCTCACTGCCGTCGGTGATCACCTGAATCGGTGCGGTGGCGTTGGCGCGCTCCATCTGTTCGGCGAAATCCACGGGAATAACCACCAGACCGCGAATTTTCCCCGCCTGCATTTTGGCGATCAGTTCCTGACGGTTATCGCTGATGGTGGCGTCGATGTAGGGCGAACCGGTCATGGTGTGGGTGAAATCCAGCGCCGCTTCGCTACGCTGTTCCAGTAAAATCCCGACGCGCAGCTTGCTGGAGTCGAGGTTAATGCCGTATCCAAAAATAAACAGCAGTAGCAGTGGGATCACTACCGCAATCAGCCAGCTACTCGGATCGCGAACAATCTGCCGCGTCTCTTTGACGCACAGCGCCCGCACGCGACGCCAGGACAGGATCGGATTACTCATTGCTATGCTCCTTATCCCAGTCGTGGATCAACTGAATAAAGGCTTGCTCCATCGTGGGATCGGGTTGCTCATCGTTGGCCGACTGCGCTTTCAAATCGTCCGGTGTGCCGCTGGCGATTAATTTCCCGCGGTACACCAGGCCGATGCGGTCGCAATATTCCGCTTCATCCATAAAGTGGGTGGTGACCATCACCGTGACGCCTTTCTCTACCATACTGTTGATATGTAGCCAAAATTCACGGCGGGTGAGGGGATCAACGCCGGACGTCGGTTCGTCGAGAAACAGCGAACAGGCCAGCGCCAGCCGCTGTTTAAAACCTAATGGCAGTTCATCGGTGGCGTGTGAGGCAATACTTTTCAGGCCGAACGCCTCGCTCATACGGGAGATTTTTTCGTTCTGCGCCCGACCGCGTAAGCCATACACACCAGAGAAAAAGCGTAAATTCTGTTCGACCGTCAGGTTGCCGTAGAGCGAAAATTTTTGCGCCATATAGCCGAGATGCTGGCGCGCTTTACCGGAACTCTCTTTCAGATCCATGCCCAGCACCAGCGCCTGACCAGAGGTCGGTACCAGCAAACCGCACATCATCTTAAAGGTGGTCGATTTACCCGCGCCGTTTGGCCCGAGCAAACCAAAAATCTCCCCGCGTTTAACGGCAAAGTTGACGTGATCGGTGGCGGCAAAATCACCAAATTTCTTGGTTAGTTCCTTCGCTTCGATCACCGTCTCGCCAGGTGTACCTCCTACCGTATGTAATATTGCGCCCAGCGGCGATTCCGAGGTTCCGGCACCGCCCAGCAAATCAATAAATGCATCTTCAAAACGCGGCGTAGTTTCGTTAATGTTGATTTCCGGCATCCCGTCGGCATGGCGAATATCGTCTGGGGTAGCCTCTTTTTTGAGGATCAGACGTACCGATTTCCCCTGAATCATGCCGTCGCTGACCTGCGGCAGTTTCAATGCCCGTTGCAACAGTTTGCGGTTGCCCTCGTGCGGGCTGGTCATCAGAAAGCTGCGTCCGGCCATGGTTTGAGTCAGGGCCGTCGGTTCTCCCTGATACAGCAGCTCGCCTTCGTTCATCAGTAACACGTCACGGCACTGCTCGGCTTCGTCGAGATACGAGGTACTCCAGAGGATTAACATCCCTTCGCCCGCCAGCTCATGCACCATCTGCCACAGTTCGCGCCGTGAGATAGGGTCAACGCCGACGCCGGGTTCATCGAGCAGCAACACTTTCGGTTCGCCTACCAGGGTACAGGCCAGGCCGAGTTTTTGTTTCATCCCACCGGAGAGCTTGCCCGCCAGGCGTCCGGTAAACGGGCCAAGAGATGTAAACTCCAGCAGGCGAGCAAAAGTCTGCTTCCGTGCCTCGCCGGTGACGCTGCGCAAATCCGCGTACAGATTGAGGTTCTCCATCACCGTCAGATCTTCATACAGGCCGAATTTCTGCGGCATATAGCCGAGCACGGCGTGCAGCGCGCCGTCGTTTTTGATCGGATCAAAGCCAATCACCGTGGCACTGCCGCTGTCGGGTTTCAGTAATCCCGCCAGCATCCGCATCAGCGTGGTTTTGCCCGCACCGTCCGGCCCAACCAGCCCCGTCACATAACCGGCGTGAATGGTGCAGTCGAGCGGTGCGACGGCGGGCTTGTCCATGCCCGGAAAGCGTTTTTCCAGGCCGTTCAGCGTGATAACGGCATCATTCATGTCCTGCCTCGTCACCGAATTGCACCGTTACCGGCATTCCCTGGCGTAACGCATCATCGGCGTCGGTCACCACAATACGCAGGCGATAGACGAGGTCGGTACGCAGATCCGGTGTTTCGACGGTTTTCGGGGTAAATTCAGCAGTCGGCGAAACGAAACCAATCTGCCCGTGATACGGTTTGTTCGGACGACCATCGGTATAAAGCAGCACTTTGCGCCCCGGCTGGGCCTGGTCAAGATTACGTTCATCAACATAGGCGCGTACCCACACCGGACGCGTCAGCGAGACGGTAAATACCGTGCCACCTTCATTAAGCACCGTGCCTGGCTCTACCGCGCGCGTTAACAGCGTGCCATCAGACGGAGCGACCAGCGTCGAATCCTGCAAATTCAGCTCCGCCTGCGCCAGTTGCGCCTGCGCTTGTTCGAGGCTGGCTTTCGCCTGGGCGATGTCCTGTTCGCGGTTACCGGAACGGTACTGACGCAATTTATCCTGCGCTGATTTCAGCGTGGCCTGCGCCTGGTCGCGCGAGGAGCGGGCATTTTCCAGATCATTTGCCGAAATGGTGCGGCTTTTCCACAGTCCTTGCTGGCGGTTATAGAAGTTCTGCGCATAGTCATAGGCAGCTTGCGCCTGTTTCACCGCTGCGGCGGCCTGAGCGATTTCTTCGTCGCGATACCCGGCAAGCATCAGGTCATACTGCGCCTGAGCCACCGAAACGCCCGCTTTCGCCTGCATCAGGGCAATCTCATACGGCTTGTGATCCAGTTCGCCCAGCACCTGGCCCGCTTTGATCGCATCACCTTCGTCCACCGCCAGCGACTCAACGCGCCCCCCAACACGGAAACTAAGATTCACCGTACGAATATCCACGTTGCCATACAGCGTCAGGCCGTTATCCTGGCGGCTTTGATACCACCAGTAGCCTCCGGCAACCACGGCGGCAAGTACTACTACCGCCAGTCCGATCACGACAGGTTTT
>OCAK01001823.1_pt1 | contig 10317 bp, 6 predicted proteins | sample 1538301 | NCBI WGS metagenome assembly OCAK01 (sample SAMEA2580285, study PRJEB22360) | human gut metagenome | biome: human gut; feature: human-associated habitat; material: faeces | place: Denmark | collected 2008/2010 | reverse complement strand
GGTTCTCCCATTATCGACGAAGCACATTCTTTGATGCGCGGCGACCGCGGCGGGCAGACGCTCTGCCTTATCGAGCGGCTCTCGCGCATGGCAGGCGTGCAGCCCCGCCGCATCGGTCTGTCGGCAACCATCGGCGACCCCGAGCGCACGGGCGCCTTCCTGTCGCAGGGGACGGGACGCAACTGCGTCATCCCCCGTTTTGAGGAGCCGCGCCGCGTGTGGCGCATCTCCATGGAGCACTTCTACAACTCGGGTCCCCAGGCGCAGCAGCGAAGATTCGAGAGCATGGGTCCTCAAGAGGCCGAAGTGCTTGCGTGCGAGCGCATTGAGGCAGTGACACCCGCGGCGCTGCCCGCATCCGGACAAGACATGCGCCACAGCGGACAGCTCACACAGGCGGAACGTCGTCAACGTCGCGAGCAGGCGCGGGGCAAGGACGCTCCCAAAGACCGTCGCACTTCCTCGGCCCCCGAGGGCGAAGTCGACATCCCACGAGCGACCGAGCAGGCGCTTCTCAGCCCCACCGACACAGCGCCAGACAACGCCGACCCCGGCATGGGCTATATCTTCGAACACACCCGCGGCCGCAAGTGCTTGGTCTTTGCCAACTCGCGCGAGGAGGCAGAGGCCGTGTGCTCCATGCTGCGCAGCTACTGCGAAAGTCGACACGAGCCCGACCGCTTTCTAATCCATCACGGCAACCTTTCGGCATCGCTGCGCGAGACGGCCGAGGAGCTCATGCGCGACGAGGAGCAGGCGCAGACAACCGTCACCACCTCTACGCTGGAGCTCGGTATCGATATCGGCCGCCTGGAGCGCGCCTTCCAGATTGACGCGCCGTTTACCGTCAGCTCCTTTTTGCAGCGCATGGGGCGCACGGGACGCCGCGACCTTCCGCCCGAGATGTGGTTTGTCATGCGCGAGGAAGAACCCGAGCCGCGCACGATGATGCCCGAAACCATTCCCTGGAAGCTCCTGCAGGGTATCGCGCTCGTACAACTCTATCGCGAGGAAAAGTGGGTCGAGCCGCCCGAGCTCGATCGACTCCCCTACAGCCTGCTCTATCACCAGACTATGTCGACCCTCGCCAGCACCGGCGAGCTCACGCCGGCCGAACTTGCCCAGCGTGTGCTCACGCTCAGCTATTTCCACCGTATCTCGGCAGACGATTACCGTGTGCTGCTACGTCACCTCATTAAGATCGACCATATCCAGGTCACCGAAGGTGGCGGGCTCATCGTGGGTCTCGCGGGCGAGCGCGTCATCAACAACTTTAAGTTCTACGCCGTGTTCCAGGAAAACGAGGAGTTTACCGTCCGGAGCGAATCGGCCGAGCTGGGCACGATTGTTAATCCGCCCCCGCCCGGTGAGCGCATCGCCATCGCCGGACACTGCTGGATTGTCGAGGAAGTGGACTGGAAGCGCCACACTGTCTTTGCCACGCAGGTCAAGGGCCGGGTGCCGGCCTACTTTGGCGACTGCCCCGGCGACATCAATACACACGTACTCGAGCGCATGCGCAAGGCGCTCAACGAGCACGCGACATATCCGTACCTCATGGGTAACGCACGGGCCCGCTTGGCGCAGGCTCGCCATACGGCCGAGATTTCGGGTGCGGGAACCAAGCCACTCATCAACCTGGGTGGCGACACCTGGGTACTCTTCCCCTGGCTGGGCAGTTACGCCTTTTTGGCACTCGAGCGCATGCTCAAGATTAAGTGTGCCGCGGAGCTGGGCCTTCGCGGACTCGACCCATCGCGCCCGTACTTTATGCAGTTTAAGATGAAGGCCGACGAGGAGACGTTCTTTGAGGTGCTCGCCGCCGAGGCCGAGAAGGACTTCAATCCCATCGAGCTCGTCTATCCCGGCGAGGTGCCTTATTTTGATCGCTACGACGAGTACGTTCCCGAGGAGCTCGTGCGCAAAGGCTTTGCCGAAGGCGTGCTCGACATCGAAGGCATGAAGCAGCGCGTTCTCGGCTGGCGCGACCACGCCTAAGACCAGTCTTTTTGGGACGGGGAGACCTATTTGTCGTGAAGAACGGTGCCGAGGAAGTCGGTGTCGAAGGGCACGGCTTCGGCAAAGGCGTAGTTGCCGTCGCTGGCGATGAGCAGGTAGTTCTCCTCGCCGCCGAACTCCGCATCGCCACATGGGACCACCCAGGCGTGGGCGAATACCTCGAGTGCCGTGGCAGCGCAATCGCGCAGGAACGTCACATCGCTCCCCTCGCTTGCGCTCACGATATTGGCAACGTAGACGCCACCGACATTTAGGCTGCCCCGCACCAAACGCAACGCTTCAACCGTCGCCAGCTCGCGTACGGGCTCGGCACCGCCAAAGCAATCGCTCACGACCACGTCGTAGCGACGATGGCCCACACTCGTCACACCCAGATACGAGCGAGCCTCAGCAGTAATCACCCGCAAGCGGTCGCCCACCGTGCGCTCCAGCTCGTCCAGATAGAACCAACGGCGCGCCAGGCGCGTAATCTCTCCGTCATACTCGATGACGTCCATGCGCAAGCCCTCGTGCGACATCAGGGCGAATTTAGGATAGGCAAACCCGCCGCCGCCCAGCATAAGCATACGGTCGATGCCGTGACCATAAGCGTCGCGCATCGCATCCTCGGACTCAAACACGTCGTCAAACGCACGATAGTACGCAAAGACGGGCTCGGCCCAACGCTCACCGACATAGCTCGCGCTTTGGTAGACGCCGCCTTGCACCAACACGCGAATCTCATCGCCGCCCTCATCGTGCACGCGTTTCACACGCGCCAACCCATTGCGGGTTCGCGCAACCTGCAGACAGGCAGCGCGAACCGCGACGGCGGCCGCACCAAGCGCCGCGGCTCCCAGAGCAACGCCGGCAACGACGCCGGCAGAAACACTTGGCTTGTTCATCTAGAGCTCCTTTTGCAGATAGAGTCCATGGTCGTAAAAACCCAAATGGCGATAGTACTCGCGTGTGCCAATCGCGCTGATCACGTTGATGCGCGCATAGCCCGCGTCCCGAGCAATATGGCACGCACGCTCTACGAGCAAACGCCCCAATCCATGGTGCTGGGCTGCCTGGCCTTGATCTCCCACGCGCGCCGCCATGCCATACACGTGCACCTCGCGAATCATCGCCTCGTCCGGTGTCGTCGGCAACTCATCCGCATGCGCGGCAACAAAAGCACGATCGGGCAGAGACAGACGCAAAAAGCCCGCGATCTTGCCCTGCGGCGTCACCCACTGCAAAAAGCGCTCGTGCGTCACCGGCGTCTCGTACGCCACTTCCTCGTCAAGGGTCAGCTCATGCAAGTCGGCGCCCGCCGTGCTAATCTCGCGATAGCGAATCTCACGCACTGTCGCGCCTTCCCCACGAGCCGACAAGCGGTTTTCAACGAGCTGACGCAGGTTGGGCTTCTTGTTGCCCACCATGATGTCGTCGGAGCTAAAGTCGCGGATCATGCGACTGATGCGGCAGAACGCCGGCGTCACCACGATGTCGTCGGCCAACACATCGAGCAGCTCTTCCTCGGTATAGGGACGCCACTCGCCGCGCTCATAGCAGCCCACCAGACGCGAGCCCTCGATGAGCGCGCACGGGTAGACCTTGACCTCGTCGGGCATAAAGGCCCCTTCGGTCATAAAGCGCTCGTAGTCGCGCTTGTCCCCCTCGGGTGTGGCGCCCAATAAGTTGAGCATAAAATGCGCATGGATCTTAAAGCCAAAGAGGCGCGCAAGCGAAAACGCCTGCTCGATCTGAGCCACCGAAATGCGACGCTCGTTGATATCGAGCAAATGCTGGTCGAGGCTCTGGATGCCCATCTGAATCTTGGTGCAGCCCAGACGACGAATGAGCGTGAGCGCCTGTGGCGTCACGGCATCGGGGCGGGTCTCGATAACGAGCCCCACCACGCGATGCTTCGCCGTCTCGTTGATGCGCTGCTGACGCTCAAGCTCCTCCATCGTTTCCGTCTGCCACTCGGCAGCCTCGCCCCATGGCGTACCGGGGCCGTACAGACGACGCACTGCGCGGTTATAGCCACCAACGACAGCATCCACACGCCCCTGCTCGTCGGCAACGCCGCTCGCAAGCTCGGCCTCGTCGGTCGCAATGCCGGCAGCCCGATAGCGCTCGCGGCGCTCTGTTACCACCGGCGGCAGGGCATCGGCGGGAGCGTCATCGAGCAGGCGCCCTGCCTCGGCACGGCTGATGCCCGGACGCGCCAACATGGGGTTTGCCGCCACACCGGCGACGGCATCGTCATTGAGCGCACGGAAAAGCTCCGACATAAACCACGTCTGATAGCCTTCCGGATAGTCGCTCCAGGTACCGCCGAGCACAATGAGCTCTATCTTGTCGGTCGCATGTCCCATCTGCGAAAGCGCAGTCAGACGAGCGCTCACCTGCAGATACGGGTCGAAGCAGTTTTGCTCCGCACGGGCGCACGCCGGCTCGGCGTGCAGATAGCTTTTGGGCATGCGCAGATCGTTGGGGCAAAACAGGCAATCGCCCGAGCATGGCCAGGGCTTGGTAATGACGGTAATGGTCGCCACGCCCGAGGCCGTTCGGCGCGGCTTCATACGCAGGACCTGCAGCAGTTGACGCTCCAGATCGGAATCGACATTCCACGCAGCCCACCGAACCGGCTCCTCACGTTTAACCCGCTGGTAGAACGGCAGCAGACGGCGCTTGGCCAAATCGCGTTTGTCGGCACCCTCACGGCGCGCCTCGGCATGTATCAGTTTGACGAGCGCTTTGTCGTCCACGGTCTCGCCGCGACGCAGAGCCTCGAGTATGTTCAAGATAATCTGTTCCATGTCCCCATTGTAAAGGCAAAGGCGCCGAAGCCCGTCACGGCTCCGGCGCCTCCATCAAAGAGCATGCCTATATGTACCGATCTCCGAAAACCGCATGTCACTCCGGATCAAACGACATGTCGCCCGAACCGACCTCAAAACGATACGTAGCAGACTTATCGCCGTTATCGAATTCAAGATTCAAAATGGTCTCGCCGTCGTAGCCAAGCGGAAGGAAATCGCTCTCAAAGTCGCCGCTGCCCAAGGTGAGGCTCGCCTTAAAGCCCGTCGAGTTCGGAACCGTCATCTCCACATCGCCCGAGCCCACACTCACGTCCATCGACTTCGCGGGGGCCTGGTAGAGCTCGAACGTCACATCGCCCGAACCGACCTCGGCATTCAGGGTATCGGTCACGGTGCCCGTAAACTCAACGTCTCCAGAGTCCAAAGTCAGGTTGAGGTCATGACACGCAATGCCCGCGACCGTCAGGTCACCCGATCCTACATTCGCTGTAATGCCCACCATGTTATCGGCAACTTCGCGCGGCAGTTCGACGGTAACCGTGCGGTCAATGGCGCGCTCGTCATCGCAATCGAACTGGCGAATCTTGAGCGTAGAGCCCTTGATTTCGGCCAGGTTCTGGGTTGCCGCATCGAAGGCAACGGTCCCCGTTGCCACGCGACCGCTTTCAATTACGCGCACTGGCCCGCTGGAGACGTGTTTGACCTCGACCGTGCCCGACGTCACGTCCAAGTCAAGCGATGTGAACGCGTCGGCATCAAAGGTTTCGCTCGAAAGCTGCTGAGGCTGAGCGGAATAGTTACCGCCATCCAAAAGATCGTCCTCGTCAACCGCATCGTCCATACCAGAGAAGCCGGATACAACATCGTCGAGATCCCACGGGCCATCAAAATGAATCAAAGTCCGCGAAGTGCCAAAGACAAGCCCGATGATGAGCACAAACGCTCCGATGCCAACGCCCAAGCGTACCTTGGATTCATGCGAAAGCTTCATCATTCATCACCCTCTTTGGCAATCGGGTCAGCGGTAGTCACGGTAGCCACGTCAGTATCAACCGGAGCGGAAACATCCTGAGCCCTAGCGACCACCGGCGCCGAACCAACCTGAATATCTCCGCGCGCCCAATCGCCATCGAGTGCACGCGCCACCCAGTGATAGATGGGAATCGTAAAGAAGATCAGCGCAGCAAAGGGGCCGGCACCAAACAGGAACATCAGCAAAAAGAACAGCAGCCAACACACGGCCCAATACGGGAACGACTGGAACGGGCCCTTCACCGGAGTCGAGCCAACTGCGCCGCCACTCGTCGCCTGCGCCGTAGCGGCATTAGCGGCCTGTGCACTCCAGCTTGCCGCTTGCGCCGCCTTGGCGGCGGCGTCACTCGCCTGTGTTGCCGCCTCGGTAGCTCGTGCCGCCGCCTCATGGGTGCGTGCGCGCTCTGCCGCCTCGGCCTCGCGCTGACGAGCGCGGTCCTCATTCTCAAACTCGATATCGTCCTCAATCTCATCGCTCGGATTGAGCAGCTCGTCCAGGCTCACGCCATAGAGCCTGGCGAGCGAGATCAGGTTCTCGGTATCGGGCGAGCTCTCCGCACGCTCCCATTTACTGACCGCCTGGCGCGACAGCCCTAGCTTTCGCGCCAGCCCTTCTTGGCTAAAACCCTTGCTGCGACGAAGGTCGGCGAGCCGCTGCGCAGTTTCTACATTCATGGTTCCTCCTATGTGATGCCAGCCGTGCCGCCGGACCGTTTTTGTTCTTAAGGCGCCTTGCACAGTTAAAAATCTATCCGCCACCGCCAAAAGCATGCCACCTATTCTAGTGAGATTTTTGACAACCGGCGGTTGCGGGCACATATGAGCTGCGGAAATGTGTCCAAACAAAGCAATGACCCACGGCTCGGTTGTCCCCGTTGCGGCGTTAACGGTAGTATGGTCGTACTGTTTATTCCGCACCGCCAACGGAGGGAGTTCCGCGCCGTGAACCGCGATTTCGCCTCATCGCTCATCCAGCTCAACAATACGTTCTATCGCGAGCACTCCGCTTCCTTTTCCGATACGCGCCAGGCCCCGTGGCCCGGCTGGGTGCGCACCATGGACATCGCGCTCGGGCAGCTCAACGCCGCCACGATCGAGCATCCCGTCCGCGTCTTCGATCTTGCCTGCGGCAATATGCGATTCGAGAACTTTGCCGCCGGCGGCGCACTTGCCGCCAAGGGCGTCGACGGCGCAAACCCCTCGGCAGATGCCAGCTGCCCGTTTGAGTTCTATGGTGTCGACTCGTGCCAAGACCTGGCTATCGATGCACATGGCCACGCGCTTCGCATTCCCAACCTGCACTTCCAGGAACTCGACGTGCTCGACGCCCTCATGAAGCTCAACCCCGCCGAGACGCCCGACGTGCTTTTCGACGCCCCGCTCGCCGACATCTCGGTCTGCTTTGGCTTTATGCACCACGTGCCGTCGTGCGAGTACCGCGTACGCGTACTCGACGCCTTGGTGCGGCAGACGCGCCCGGGCGGCATCATCGCCATCAGCTTTTGGGAGTTTATGAACGACGAGCGCATGGCGCGCAAGGCCGTTCGAGCCGAAGCCCGCGCCGAGCTCACCCCGCCGTTTGAGGGTTACGATTCCGCGCAGTTTGAAGCCGGCGACCACCTCATCGGCTGGCAAAACGACCGCCACGCCTACCGCTATTGCCATCACTTTGACGATCAGCAGATCACCGACCTGGTGCGCGGCGTCCGTACGTTCTACAAGAGCGGCGAGGTCCCCGTGCGCGAGCTTGAGCGCTTCCATGCCGACGGTCGTAGCGGCGAGCTCAACCGCTATGTGATTCTCAAGCGCCTGTAGGCACCGACGACTCGCCGCCGAGCCGCACCACATCTTTCGGGCAATCTATGCCCGCCCTTTTCAACCCATTGACGGAACGCGCGGCCATGCGTTTCGCATTTATGACCAAGGAGCCTCATGGGAGCCGTCCACGTTCGCACGCCTAAGAACTTTGTGCTCGAGGAGCGCCTGGAGCGCTACGCCGATGCGATCGAGACGAACCCCGAGGCTTATGCCGGAGATTGGCGCGAGGCTTGCGCGCCAGCTGGCAGCAAGCCCTTCGAACACCTTCACCTGGATCTTGGCTGTGGCAAGGGAACCTATCTGGTCGAGCGCGCCCACCGCGAGCCCGACACCCTCTTTATCGGCATGGACCAGGAGCCCATCTGCATCGCCTATGCCGCGCAGAAAATCTGCGAACAGGGGCTATCCAACGCACTCGTCCTGCCCCGAGGCGCCGCATCGCTGCCACAGCTGTTTGCCGCAGGCGAGCTCGATGCCATCACCATTAACTTTCCCACGCCGCAGCCCAAGGCCAAGTACGCTAAAAAACGACTCGTCCATGTCGACCATCTGATGCTCTACCGCCCGCTCTTTTCAGCCGGCGCTACCGTCACGCTGCGCACCGATAGCAAGCCGTTGCGCGATTACGCCCTGGGACAGTTTGCCGCGGCCGGCTACGATACGCTTTGGGTAAGCGACGACGTCCGCCGCGACCATCCCGAGCACCCCGAGACCGAATATGAATGCCGCACGCGCGAGATGGGTGCCGCCGTCTATGGCATTTGCGCCACACCCGGCGCGCAGCCCAGCGATGAACAGCTCGCGGCGGGCCGCGCGCAGGAGCAAAGCCTTGCCTGCTACCTGCCCGAAAACCTCGATGCGCTCACCTATGTACCTCTGGGCATGGAAGAGGCCGTCGAGAACTTTAGAAACCGCGCCCGCAAAAGCAAGAAGCGCCTGCCGCAGGAGTCCTAGGGGCTTCTGATGGTCGCGGCGTCGGCAAACAAGTGAAAATAGGCGTCAGCGAACGACCCTCAAACCTAAGTGAGTAGACTTTTTTGCAATAGCCAAGCACAACCCGCATAACGAAAACTAAAACCGCAGGTAGAGCTCTTGCGCAAAAGCCATGTGCTCGCGATATTGCAAAAAGTCTACTCACTTAGCTGGCAACTGCACCAAACGGCTGGGCAGAACGCCCATTTCCTGCATTTTCTCGCGCGCTGGCACCCCGCGCCGCTGCTACGCCATAATAGTTGGCGGACAAACGGCGAGAGAAAGCAACCACATGGCACAGACCACGACAGATACTTCCGCCAGCACCGTTTCTGGCGCCGGCGCCGCCAGCTCGTTCTCGGGCGGCACGGGAACCGAAGCCGAATTCGGCTCGCTCGGCGCGCTCTCCCCCACCTGGTGGGAGCCCGAGGATGGTAGCGAGCCCGAACCATGGCTCACGCCCGATCAGGCCTTCGAACGCTTCTTTGAATGGACAAGCGACCGCGGTATTGAGCTGTGGGACCACCAGGAAGAGGCCCTCATGGATCTAGCCGCCGGTGACCATGTCATTTTGGGAACACCGACCGGATCGGGCAAGTCGCTTGTCGCGCTAGGCATGCTCTTTATGGGCATGGCACAGGGCAAGCGCTGTTATTACACGGCCCCCATCAAGGCTCTGGTCAGCGAAAAGTTTTTCGACCTTGTGCAGGTGCTCGGCCGCGATAACGTCGGCATGATCACCGGCGACACGCATATCAACACCAAGGCGCCCGTCATCTGCTGCACGGCAGAAATCCTTGCCAACGATGCACTGCGCGAGGGCGAGGGCGCCGACGTGGGCTGCGTCGCCATGGACGAGTTCCACTATTTTGCCGACCCCGACCGCGGCTGGGCCTGGCAGGTGCCACTGCTCACCCTGCCTCACACGCAATTCATGCTCATGAGCGCCACGCTCGGCGATGTCACTGCCATCGCCGCCTCACTCGAGGAACACACCGGCGCTACCTGCGACTTGGTCGTCGATGCCCCACGCCCCGTGCCGCTGAGCTACGACTACGTGACGACCTCCCTCGAGGGCACCGTCGAGCTCGCGATGCGCGGCGGAGAGGCCCCGCTCTATATCGTGCACTTTAGCCAGGATGCCGCCCTTGCGACGGCACAGTCGCTCGCCAACTTTGGCATTGCCAGCAAGGAGCAGCGCGAGGCCATCAAGGAGGCGGCCAAGGGCACGAGCTTCTCGACGGCCTTCGGCAAGATCCTCAAGCGTTTGCTTGGCTGCGGCGTCGGCGTGCACCACGCCGGTATGCTGCCGCGTTATCGTCTGCTGGTCGAGCGTTTGGCGCAGCAGGGCCTGCTGCCCGTCATCTGCGGCACCGATACGCTCGGCGTCGGCATCAACGTACCCATCCACACCGTGGTGCTCACCGCGCTCACCAAGTTCGACGGCTACAAGATGCGTCGCCTGCGCGCCCGCGAGTTCCATCAGATTGCCGGTCGCGCCGGCCGCTCGGGCTTCGATACCGAGGGCATGGTCATCGCCGAGGCCCCGGAGCACGAGATCGAGAACGCCAAACTCATGGCCAAGGCGGGCGACGACCCCAAGAAGCTCCGCAAGATTAAAAAGAAGAAGGCCCCCGAGGGCTTTGTCACCTGGAACAAGCAGACCTTTGAGCGCCTGATC
>OCAK01001806.1_pt1 | contig 10440 bp, 9 predicted proteins | sample 1538301 | NCBI WGS metagenome assembly OCAK01 (sample SAMEA2580285, study PRJEB22360) | human gut metagenome | biome: human gut; feature: human-associated habitat; material: faeces | place: Denmark | collected 2008/2010 | reverse complement strand
AGCCTGCGGCTCTCTGTGATCCGGCCTGCTTTTTGTGGTCTGTCCTGTTCCATGCATTTCTCTTTTTTATTTATCTAATGTTTTACTCCTTTTTTTATAAAAATTCAACAAATAATTTATATATATTTTACAAATTTGCATATGTTTTTTTATGCATTTTTTAGGTAAAAGCCAAAACACGGCGTATGTAACGAAGCCAGATCTGATCCCAGCTCTGCTTTACGATCCGTTTTCCGCCACATACGCCGCATTATCCATTATTCAGAAAATGTATATCTTACCATGTATCCTTTTCCGTCACCGGTTACAATCACGACTCCGCCATCGGGATTCTCGATCTTATCAATGATCGGAAATCTTCCTTTTTCTTTTACGAAAGCTTCCGGACTCTCGATCTTTGCTTCAACGATCTCCTGCTGAGAATGACGATCGCCACCGCAAGGATTAATGGTTTCAATAATGATCTCATATTCCTTCATACCCTTCACCTCTTTCATTTAATGCAGTTTTTCAGTTCTTATACTTACATTTTATCGTAAAAATCCCGATCATGCAAAATGCGTTCTGCACAAATTTTCAGAGGATTTATTGGTATTTTTCACTACATTCAGACTTCTTCTGTTTCCGGATGTTATCTTCCTCAAAGAAGGCTTTTTTTATTCTACAAAGTGGATCCTGCTTTTATCAAAACGATCCTGCTGCATTCTGCTCTCTGCCGGGTATCCCAGGGCAAAAAGAGAAAATACCTCCACATTCTCCGGAAGCTTCAGAATATCATGGACCAACGCCATACGATCCTTAAGCGGTGCAATTCCGATCCACACGCCGCCAAGTCCCAGTGCATCCGTTTCCAGCCAGATATTCTCCTGTGCGATAGACATATCGATCTGTGCCATATCCTGAACAGGCAATCCCTCTTTCCGATATACCGGAACGATCACAACCGGTGCACCTGCTGCACATCCGGAATAGGGAGTGGCTTTGGAAAGCTCCAGGATCTTCTCCTTATCTGTCACAACATAAAATTCCCACGGCTGCTGATTGCATGCGCTGGGCGCCTGCATACCCGCTTTCAGGATCTGAAAGATCTTTTCCTTCTCTACGGGTTTATCTTCATATTTACGGATACTTACTCTGTGAAAAATATTCTCCATGCTATTTTCTCCTCGTCATACTCATATCACTTGTTACAGTTCATACTCATCATACAGCTTCTGACGCCATTTTACATCCGTCATCACACGCTGCACTTCATCCGACCGTCCATCCAAAAACAAACGATTGATCACTCCCACCGGTATATACAAATTATACCACATCATCAAAACATAAAAACCCCATAAAACGTATTTTTACAAACTCTACAGGAACTTAAAATGGAAAACGCTCCAGAATACGAAGCTTTCAGAATGTCCATACAGACAAGAATCCTATAAGATATAATAACCATACCACATATCAATAAACAAATCACTCAAAACTGTTCCAAAAATTCTCCCATAATCTGACACCGCCACCATCTGAAAACTCCCGGACAGCCAAACATCCGGGAGTTTTTCTTATATCACTTATAATCTTCAGAAATTATTTCTCCTGCACATTGATGATAACCTTCATGGTTGTCTCACGGTTCTCATCAATATACTGATAAGCCTTCAGATAATCTTTGAACTTAAATGTCTTTGAGATCAGCGGCTTTAAATGAACCTTTCCCGCATTTACAAGATCGATGGCATCTACATAATCATCATGGCGATACATCATAGTACTCTTGATATCCAGCTCGTGGTCATTGGCAACAGCAAGATCAACGGTTGCCATATCCGCAAATACCGCTACCAGTACGATCACGCTGCCTTTTCTCGCATACTGGATGGCCTGTCCCATGGTGATGTTATTTCCGGCACAGTCATAGATCACATCTGCCTTATCCGGACCAAACGCCTCTACCAGTGCCTCTCCGAAATTTTTCTCCTTTGTGTTTACACAGATATCAATGCCGCACTCTTTTGCTTTTGCAAGACGAAGGTCACTGACATCCGTGATCATAACCCTGGCTGCCCCCATTCCTTTGGCTGTCTGCGCAACAAGATTTCCGATGGGACCTGCACCGATCACTGTGATGTTCATCCCTTCTACATCGCCCATCTGCTTCACTGCATGGACTGCAACTGCCAGCGGCTCGATCATTGCACCTTCCTCGTAAGACATCTCCTCCGGGATCGGTGTTACCTTAGATGCATCTACTGCAAAGAATTCAGAAGCTGTTCCTGTTGTCTGGAAGCCCATAACCTTCAGTTCCTCGCAGAGATTATATTTTCCATGGCGGCATGGATAACAGTGTCCGCAGTATACCTGAGGCTCGATGGTTACTTTCTGGCCAACCTTAAAACCTGTCACATTCTTTCCAAGTCCCGTGATCTCACCGGATACTTCGTGTCCCTGTGTTACCGGATATTTTGTAAAAGGATGCTTGCCGTGATATACATGGATATCTGATCCGCAGATACCAATGTTCATGATCTTAACCAGAACCTGGTCATCTCCCACTTCCGGAACTGGAACCTCTCTGAAAATAATTTCTCCTGGATTTGTCATTACCTGCTGAAGCATCTTATTCTCCTCCTTTAATTTCTTTCTATTGCATATCATCTTTTATTAATTATTTTATTAAAGTAATTACATTATTATTCTTTTCTCCTGATCTGTCAAGATAGTTTTCTATGATTCTGCTTATTGAACAAGTTTGCAGCTTTGTTTTTATGCACATTCCATAATTATCGGTAAACGGAATAGTCAAGCGAATATTCGCAATCCGCTTCGCTACTTGCTCATGACCGAATAACTCCTTCGCGGTTTATCGGTTAAAAAACGAAGCCTGCGGATTCAGCATTTCTGTACTCATATGCTGAATCCACAGGCTTCGTTTCTGTTAGCTTATTCTGTTATAAATTTACCTGTCAGGTTCAAAAGTTCCCCTCTGCCTATCGCTGTTCGCAAGCGCACAGGGAACTTACTCGATCCGGTCAAAAAAATACTTCGCAGCCCCCACAGCAGACGCCTCTTTCCGGTATGTACAATTTTTCAGATATCTGGTATCACGGTCAAAGCCGTTATATTCCAGCACTTTTTCCCCAAGGGGCAGCATATAATCTGAAAGATATCCACCGACTTCTCCACCAAGGATAATATCCATATCATAGGCCATGCGGAGATTGGAGATCAGCACAGCCAGATTGTCCAGATACTCCTCCCATTTTTTCTTCGCCTCGCTCTTGCCACTGGCGAGCGCTTCCATAAACAATTCCAGAGATTCATATTTACCGGCTGTCAGTGCGCTGGACGCACAATACGCATCCGCACATCCCTTTTTTCCACAGTAGCATTTACGCCCGCCCGGTACAAGGATCATATGTCCGAATTCTCCGGCTTTCTGATTTTGTCCCGTAAACAGCTTTCCATCAATGCAGAAAGCACCTCCCAGTGTATTATTCAGCGAAAGATAGATCGCATTCTGATACTGATGGATATCCTCCGCCATCATAGCGGCATTGGCATCATTTTCAAAATAAACCGGACAGGAAAAGGACTGCTCCAGAAAGCTGAGACTGTAATTTTCAATCTGAAGCGCATGGGATTTTACAACCATGTGCTGCTCCCGGCTGATGATCCCGGGAATAGATATCCCAATCCCAAGAAGCTTATCCGGAGCTTCCATATCTTCCAGAAATTTTTTGACCAGTGCAGACAGCTCCACACAGTACGAGGCTTCCGGAGAAAATTTCATTCTGACACGATCCATCTTCTCAATTTCGGCCCTCATATTCACCAGCGTCATACCTACGTGATTTGCTGTGATCCGGATTCCCAGAGCATATCGGTAAGAAGGATTAATCCCTATGCTCTTTGCCTTTCTGCCTCCTGTGGAAGCATATTCTCCCGTTTCCACAAGTATGCCTCTGTCCAGCAGTTCATTAACATTGGAAAGCACAGTAGGCATACTTATATTCAGCTTTCTGGAAATCTCTACCTTTGACGTATTCTGATGATTCATTACGTAGCTGATGATCCTGGATCTGGTATTACTCTTTTTTTCTGCTTTTTCTGCCATACGAAACCCCTTATACGCTTTTATAAATAGTTTTATAAAAGTATGATATTCCTTTCCGGCAGGTTTGTAAAGGCTTTTATCAATACCAGCGTGTCATCGGCAGATCATTATTCACACCCTTGGTCATAAGAATCTGGTGAAGATCGATAATTCCGTTGTGGAAGGTTGCCGCACATGCTGACAGGTACAGATCCCACATACGCAGGAACTCTTCGTCAAACATAGTCTTTTCTTTTTCAATATTGTCCCGGAAATTCTTTTCCCAGTGAAGCAATGTCTTATTGTAATGCAGACGGAGATTTTCGATATCCAGGGTATGGAAGTTGTCCTCTGCCATATGGTTCAGGATCTCACGTAAGCTCGGAACAGTTCCGCCCGGGAAAATATATTTCTTGACCCACGGATCACCCGGATGCTCCTTCAGAGCACTGATAAAGTGAAGCAGAAACAGTCCGCCCGGCTTCAGAACCTTTTCCACACAATCAAGAAACAGCTGATAATTATCACGTCCAACATGCTCCAGCATACCGACACTGACAACACGGTCAAACTGATACTCCTTCTTCGGCAGATCACGGTAATCCATCAGCTCTACCGTAAGATAATCTTCCAGACCCTGATCTTTGATCCGTCTCTGAAATTCTGCATACTGTTCATGACTTAAGGTGATACCGGTACCATGAACCTTATATTTCTTAGCTGCCTCGATCAGCAGAAAGCCCCAGCCGCAGCCGATATCCAGAAGACTCATACCCTCTTCCAGATGTAATTTTTTAAGGATATAATCAACTTTATTTACCTGTGCCTGATACAACGTATCATCCTCATGGATAAAATACCCACAGGAATAACTCATAGTCTCATCCAGCCAAAGTTTATAAAAGTCATTTCCAATATCATAATGGCTGGGCACTTCCTTTTCCTGGTTCTTCTTTGATGTTGAACTGAACATGATCTTTTTCAGAGCAGATTCATTGGTAGAAAATTTTCCCATCTGACCCAGAAAATGATCCAGCGCTTCATAAAGATTTCCCTCGATATCCAGATCCCCACGCATATACGCCTCACCCAGTGCAAGGGATGTGCTCTTTATCAGATCCGCCAGAGGAATCGCTTTCTTAAAATTCACCGTAAATGTAGGTTCACCCTCTCCGATGTGATACTCGGAATTCTTGAACTTTACCAGAAATGGATAATCTGTAAAGCGTTCAAGGAACTGTATCATTGCTTTCTCTTCCGTCTTCTCCTGTAATGTCTCAAACATAATAGTCTACCTCCTTTAACACTGCATATGATACACCCGGAGGAAGGCTTTATGTCAAGGTGCGATTTTCACAAAATATTTCCAAAAAAGCGGCCTAATTTCAGACCGCTTAAAAATTTATTCTATCATTCCTTTTTCTTTCAGAAATTCCACAGCTGTTTCTTTCGGAGTTTTTCCCTCTACATCTACCTGGTAATTCATATCCATCATCTCTTCTGTGGTGATGGCTCCTTCCATCATATCCATAACTTCCTGAAGCTGCGGATATTTTTTCAGGGTTTCATTCCTGGTAATGGACACAGCCTGATACGGCGGGAAAAACGCGATATCATCTTCCAGTTTCACAAGATTCATCTTTTTCAGTATGGCATCGGTCTCAAAAGCATCGGTCACATCCACTTTTCCGGATGTGAGTGCCTGATAACGGATATTTCCTTCCAGACCGTTCACTTCTTTAAAGGATACCTGAAATTCTTTTTTTAGCTTGGGCAGAAGATCCTCACGCTGGGTAAATGCTGTCGTGCAGCCCAGTTTCAGGCTACCCGCCTGAGCCAGAAGTTCGGAAAGCTTTGTGAGATGATACTGCGCTGCTGTCTCCGGAGTGACTGCAAACACATAGGTATTACTGAATCCCAGAGAATCGGATACCTGCATGCTGTAGTTTTCTTCCATGCCTGTTTTTACTCTGTCATAGACTTCCTTCGGATCTGAAGACATTTCTTCTTTCAGGACGTTGGAAATCAGCACGCCTGTGTAATCGGTAAATGTGTCGATATCTCCCCGCTCCATGGCGGACATAGTGATCATGGTTCCGTTAAGATTAAATTTCTCTTCAACCTTGATATCTGTCTGATCCTGGATCAGCTGGCTGTAAATATTTCCCAGGATCAGTGCTTCTGTAAAGTTCTCACTGCCAATTACGATTTTCTCTTCTTTTCTCTGGAACACACTGTATACAGAAGCGAAACATGGAACTACCAGGATCAGGACAAGAAGACAGGCCGCCATAACTGTACGTCTTTTCCGTTCTGCTTTTGTACGGTTTGTGATCTGGTCTACCGGTTTCAGGCCTTCCGGAGTCAGTGCATTCTCCACTTTTCCGAGAACAAAATCCACCACCAGGGCCAGAAGACAGGCAGGCAGTGCACCAAGGAGTACCAGATCCGCATCATTGGCATTTAAGCCCAGATTGATCAGCCATCCCAGACCTCCCGCACCTGCAAAAGCAGCAATGGTAACGGTTCCAACAGCTGTTACTGCTGAAATACGCACACCTGCCATAATATAAGGCATTGCGATGGGAATCTGTATTTTGTACAAAATCCTCCATTTTGTCAGGCCGATGCTGCTGGCTGATTCAATGGCCGACTGCTGGATACCGGTGATGCCGATATATGTATTTTTTATGATCGGAAGCAGGGCATAAATGATAACCATGATAATGGCCGGCTTCTGTCCGATTCCCACCACAGGAACCAGAAAAGCCAGAAGGCCGATACTTGGGATAGACTGCATGATATTTGCAATTCCGATCACAATAGACGAAGCCTTTTTGTTTTTTGTTACAAAAATCCCAAGAGGAATACCGATGCATATGGAAATCAGTACTGCTGCCGAAGTCATCTGAATATGTTCCAGAAGAAGCTGGACCAGCTCTTCTCTTCTCTGCATAAAAACTTCAAGAAAAGTATTCACCTGTCACCCCTCCTGTTCTTTTTTGTAACGTTTGCTGAGTGTCGAAAGAAGGATACTCTTGGTCAGTGCCCCCTTCAGTTCCCTGCGCTCGTTCAGTACCGGAATGATTCCGGATTTATAGTAATCGATCTCGTCGATGATCTCCTGAAGAGAGCTTTCTTCATAAACAGATACATAATCGGATGAGATCATATCCCCGATACTTGCGGACATATGCTGCACATCCAGTTTGCTTAAGTCTTCCAGCCAGACGATTCCCAGAAATCCCCTGGATTTTCCCTCTGTGATAAAAATACTGTTGATCGCATTCTGGCGCATAACCTGAAGCGCCTGTATCACAGTTCTGTCTTTGGAAAGTGTGTATGGTTCTTTGCACATAATGTCAGATGCATGTATATATTTCGGATTTCCCCACAAACGGTTCTTTCCTACGAATTTTTCCACATAATCATTGGCCGGATGCCTCAGGATTTCTTCTGTCTTATCGAACTGTATGACAGTTCCGTTCTGTATAAAGCAGATCTTGTCTGCACATTTGATAGCCTCATCCATATCATGGGTGACAAATACAATAGTTTTCTGGTATTCCTTCTGCAGCTTGACGATCTCGTCCTGCAGTTCTTCTCTTGTAAGCGGGTCCAACGCTGAAAAAGGCTCATCCATCAGGATCAGATCAGAATCTGTGGCAAATGCCCTGGCAACTCCCACTCTCTGGCGCTGTCCGCCGGAAAGCTGACATGGATAGCTGTTGCTGTACAGCTTGGGATCAAGATTTACCATATCCAGGAGTTCATTGATCCGCTGTTCCCGTTTTTCCGGTTCCAGTCCCTCAAGCTGGGGAACAATTTCAAGATTCTCTTTTACTGTAAAATGTGGAAACAGTCCGCCCCCTTCCTGTACCACATACCCGATTTCTCTTCTTAATTTGATATCGGGGATCTCGCGGATGGATTTTCCGTCAATGATAATATCTCCCCGGTCCATGGGGAGAAGTTTGTTTATCATTTTCAGAAGGGTTGTTTTTCCACATCCGCTGGAACCAATGATGGCAACAAATTCCCCGGAAGAAAATGTCATATTGATATCCCGCAGGATCAGTTTATCTTTATAGGATTTCGAAACATTTGTAAATTCTATCATAGGCTTCACCTTTCCAATTCTACCTCATTATCCAGGTTGTTTCTCGATAGCTTCTTCTGATACATATCCAGAGTGAAGAAGGGCATTGACTGTGAATGCCCCCCTTCCTGTTCCATAATTATTTTACATGTTTTACGATCAGTGCATCGGCAACGCCTACACCTTCGCCTTCCGGATATACAAACAGTGGATTGATATCCAGCTCTTTCAGAGTATCTTTATTTGCGTTGGCGTATCTGCTGATTCCCGCGATGGTTTTGCACAATGCCGGAATATCGCATTTTGCGTTTCCTCTGTAGCCGTTGAGGAGTTTGTAAGATTTCAGTGATTTCAGCATATCCAGAGCTTCCGCTTCACACAGTGGAGCCGGATATAAAGCCACATCTTTAAATACCTCTACAAACACACCGCCCATTCCTACCATGATCATAGGACCAAACTGTGGATCGTTGTTTACTCCGATGATCATTTCCACGCCAGGTTTCAGCATGGGAACCATAAGGATTCCGTTGATCTTCGCATCCGGTCTCGCACCCGTTACATTACTCATGATCTCCTCATAAGCTTTTACAGCTGCTTCTTTTCCACGGATATTGAGTTTTACACCGCCAACATCACTCTTATGCAGGATGTCTGCGGATTCTACTTTCATAGCCAGCGGGCAATCAGCACTTTCTGCAAACGCAGCTGCTTCTTCCACTGTTTTTGCAATGACTTCTTTTGGAATATCTACGCCAAAATCTGCAAGTTCCATCTTGCTGTCATGCTCAGACAGTGCAAAGGTCTCCTTGCCAACTGGTGCTCCGGCAGAAAGTTCCAGTGTTTTTCCTTCGGAAGTATAGGAAATAAAATCAGCCAGATGACGGAGAATCTTAAATGCATATACCGGAGGAGGGAGAATCGGCACTCCGATCTTGAAGAGTTTTTCCTGGTATTCCGGGTTTCTGGTGTTTTCTGCAAACGGTATCATGGCAATCTGTTTGCAGTTCTTGCCTTTTTCCCGTACAACTTTTTCAATTCCCTGATACATATAGTGAATCGCAGGATCTGCCACTTCAAGAAGCAGAGTATAGCCGATCAGTACCATCTCAATATTTGGATCATCCATGACTGTACGCAATGCTTCTGCATACAGATCTGCATCGTAGGAAAGACTGGCTGTCATATCCAGCGGATTATTCGGAGATGCATAGGATGGAAGCTGTTCTTTCAGTTTTGCAAGAGTTTCCGGTGCAAAATCCGGATATTCGATTCCGTTAAGACTTCCTACATCCGCACAGATTCCGGTCTCGCCTCCGGAAAGGTTCATGGATGCAAAAACAGCCTTCTTCGGATAACGATTCAGTGTGGCAAGCATCAGTGAAGTGGCAATCAGTTCTTCCAGATCATCCACACGGATCGCTCCGAATTTTTTCAGAACTGCATCAAAGGATGCATCGGAACCTGAGAGACTTCCTGTATGGGAAGCTGCGATTGCTCCGCCTTTGGCACTTCTTCCTGCTTTGAGAATGACTACAGGTTTCTTTTTCACAGCTGCTTTTTTCAGAACATCTGCAAATTTTGCCGCATTTTTTACACCCTCGATATAAACACTGACAACTTTTGCATCTTCATCTTCTACAAGGAAGTCCATATAGTCTTCCATCTGGACAATCTTTCCGTTTCCGGCTGAAATACTGTAGGAAAAACGCATTCCGGGATCATCCATCATGGAAAGGCACAGCTGGCCGCTCTGTGAAACAACGCCAACACTTCCTTTTCGGTCTCTCTTCGCAGAAATAAAAGCGAAAGCCTGCACATTATCAATGTAATTTACAAATCCGGCACAATTTGGTCCCATGACTGCAATGTCCAGTTCTTTTGCTGCTGCGATCAGTTCCGCCTCATTTTTCCTGCCTTCATCTGTTCCGATCTCGCCATATCCGCTGGCAAAAACAACGGCTCCGCCAACACCCTTGGCTGCTCCTTCTTTCAGAAGCGGAATGACTGTTTTCTGTGAAGTACAGATCACCATCATATCAATGGTATCCGGTATATCGGAAATACTCTTATAGCAGGGAACTCCAAATACACTTTCTCTTTTCGGATGTACAAAGTATACTCTGCTCATGTCTTCTACATAGCTGAGAGTATTACGGCATACATCTCCACCAAAACCTTCTTTTTCACTTGCGCCGATAACAGCAACTGATTTTGGTTTTAACAACTTGGTAAGATTCATATATCAGTC
>OCAK01001803.1_pt1 | contig 10450 bp, 8 predicted proteins | sample 1538301 | NCBI WGS metagenome assembly OCAK01 (sample SAMEA2580285, study PRJEB22360) | human gut metagenome | biome: human gut; feature: human-associated habitat; material: faeces | place: Denmark | collected 2008/2010 | reverse complement strand
CGAATCTCCTGCTGAATACCAGCCTTTGCACAGTTTCTTTTGAATCTGCGTAAAGCACTGTCCAAACTCTCGTTATCTTTAACAATTACGTTCGACATAGCTCACACCTAACCTCCCTCCAGTTGTGTAATTGTGCATAATACAACTGTTTGGGTATTTTTAGCACTGCTATGATTATAGCATAAAAATACCATACGTCAAGAAAAAAAATGTTTTTCTTATGATTATTTTGCACTTTTTACAGAGCAAAAGCTATTTCGTCTGCTCTCCCGCTACCTCCACCGCTTTCTTAAGGGCCTCATCTATTCCCGCTGGGTTCCTGCCTCCAGCCTGAGCCATATTGGGCCGGCCGCCTCCCCCGCCTCCTACAAGGCCGGCAATGGCCTTGATCAGATTTCCCGCATGGGCGCCCTGCTTCTGAGCCGTCTCCGTAACGGTTGCCATCAGGTTCACCTTTCCGTCCTGCTCGGAAGCGATGACCACAATTCCTTCTCCCAGCTTTTCCTTCATCTGATCCCCCAGGCTGCGGAGACCATTCATATCAACGTTTGCCACCCTGATAGCCAGAACCTTCAGTCCGTTAACCTCCTGCACCTGACTCAAAACATCTCCTACCGAGTCATTGGCCAGCTTGCTCTTAAGCTTCTCATTCTCAGAATTCAGAGTCTTAATTTCCTCCAGAAGAGACTCAATTCTGGAAGATAGGGAGGCAGGCGTCGTCTTAGCTGTCTTAGCCGCCTTAACCAGCTGGGCTTCAACCTCCTCATAATGCTTCATCAATCCCTGAGAGGTCAGGGCTTCAATACGCCTAACCCCGGCCGCGATGCCAGTTTCGGAAATGATCTTAAAAGAGGCGATAGTCCCTGTATTCGCAACGTGAGTTCCTCCACAAAGCTCAGTAGAAAAATCACCCATCTGAACCACACGAACCATTTCTCCGTATTTTTCTCCAAATAGCGCCATGGCCCCCGTCTTTTTGGCCTCGTCCAGATTCATAAGCTTTGTCTCCACACTAAGCCCTTTCTGGATCTCCCCATTAACCAAAGCCTCAACCTTCTGAATCTCCTCAGCAGTCATAGCTGAGTAATGGGTAAAATCAAAACGAAGCCGGCCTGCGTCCACATAGGAGCCGGCCTGCTCCACATGGCTTCCTAAAACCATGCGCAGCGCCTTATGAAGCAAATGAGTTGCGCTGTGGTTCTTACAGGTCAGGGAACGGTTTTCCCCGCATACAGAAAGGGTAACATTCTCTCCGGACTGGAGCATCCCTCTTGTCATCATACCTACATGGCCTACCTTGCCTCCCTGAAGATGGATGGTTTCTTCTACCTTAAATTCACCGTCTTCACCGGTAATCACACCCACGTCACCCTGCTGGCCGCCCATAGTGCCGTAAAATGGAGTCTGCTCCACAATAATTGTGCCCTTCTGCCCGTCGGTAAGGGCCTCCACCAGCTCCTCCTCTGTGGTCAGAACCGTAATTCTAGAATCAGCCTCCAGCCTGTCATAGCCCACAAATTCTGTGGTGACAGCCGGATCAATGGACTGATACACAGTTACATCAGCACCCATATAGTTGGTGATTTTGCGGGCGTTCCTGGCCTTATCCTTCTGCTCCTTCATGGCAGAGGCAAAGCCATCCTCATCTACTTCCCAGCCCTTTTCCTCCAGAATCTCTCTAGTCAAATCCAATGGAAAGCCATAGGTATCATATAGCTTAAAGGCATCAGCTCCAGATAACACAGTTTCCTTTGCCCTTCGCATCTCATCCTCCAGCTCGCCCAGGATAGCCAGTCCCTGATCAATGGTTTTATTGAATTTCTCCTCCTCCTCGGAGAGCACCTTAAAAATCATGGCCTGCTTCTCTTCCAGCTCTGGATAACCATCCTTGGAAAGTTCAATGACCGTCCCTGACAGCTCCGCCAGGAACTTGCCCTCTATTCCAAGCTTTCTTCCGTGGAGGGCGGCGCGGCGCAGCAAACGGCGCAGCACATAGCCTCTTCCCTCGTTGGAAGGCATAATACCATCGGATATCATAAAGGTACAGGACTTTACGTGATCAGTCACAATCCGAAGGGAAACGTCGGTTTCAGAATCTTGCTGGTACTGGGTGCGGGCCAGACCGCATACCCGATCTAAAAGGGCTTTATTGGTATCTACGGTAAAGAGAGAATCCGCTCCCTGAACAACAACGGCCAGCCGCTCCAATCCCATACCCGTATCGATATTTTTTTGTTCCAGCTCTGTATAATGACCTTGTCCGTCATTGTCAAACTGGGTAAATACGTTGTTCCATACCTCGATATAGCGGTCACATTCGCAGCCTACGGTACATCCTGGTTCACCGCAGCCATAGGCCTCTCCTCTGTCGTAGTAAACCTCGGAGCAGGGGCCGCAGGGACCTGAGCCATGCTCCCAGAAATTATCTTCTTTGCCAAACTTAAAGATGCGCTGAGCAGGGATTCCTATTTCCTTATTCCAGATATCAAAGGCTTCGTCGTCTTCCAGATACACGCTGGGGTACAGGCGCTCCGGATCAAGGCCGGCTACTTCTGTAAGAAACTCCCATGTCCATCCAATCGCCTCATGTTTAAAGTAATCTCCAAAAGAGAAATTTCCCAGCATTTCAAAAAAGGTGCCATGTCTTGCTGTTTTGCCTATATTCTCAATATCGCCGGTACGTATGCACTTCTGGCAGGTAGTAACCCGCTTGCTGGGCGGAATCTCCTGTCCGGTAAAATACGGCTTTAAAGGAGCCATACCGGAATTAATTAGCAACAAGCTGTTATCATTATGAGGCACCAAAGAAAAGCTTTTCATGGCAAGATGTCCCTTACTCTCAAAAAATTCAAGGAACATCCGGCGCAGCTCGTTCACGCCGCGGTACTGTGGTTCTTTCAATGTCATTTCCTCCATCTTATCACAACATAAAAACGTAATATTTCACATAACCGTCATTTTACCATACCACTCTGTAATTATCAAGACTGACTTAAGAAAAATAAAAGCGAAGGAGGCAGGAAAACCATAACCTTTCATGGGTTCTCCCGCCTGCATGATGTACTGTCTTTTAAAGCTCATAGGACTGCTTCCAGCTTCTCTTAAGGCTCAGCCGAAGTCTCCTCTTCCTCCCTTTCCACCACAATTCCGTTCGCCTCTTCATATTTGCCGGCCAATTCGTAGGCCCTCTCTCTCGTTAGGCTTACCAGAGTAGCCGCATACCCAAGACCTTCCACTGAGCTGTCGGTTTTGGAGGTACACTCAGCCGCTTTTAAATCCCGTTTTTTCAGCCATTCCTGCTGCTCTGCTGCCAGCGCCGCCGCATCCTCCCGGGAAAGCATCTCCAAAAGCGCATTATATATCGAGTTCAGCTCTCCCTCCCAAAGCTTTAGCTCTGTCTGTGCAGAGGTTTTTATGGAGTACACATTAGAAGAGCTGTCTGTCCTGTCCTCCTTCCGCATCTTCTGGATCTGATTATCCAAATCCTTCAGCCGCTGCCTGTAGTCAGTTACAAGGGCTGTCTTTTCATCTCTGGGTCTGACGCCTGTGAGAGGTGAAATAGGAACCGGCGCTGCCGCTGCTCCATCCTCTGCCACCGCCGCCGCTTCGTCTGCCAAAAGCCCGTCCTCTGCCATCACCGCTGTCTCTGCCACAGCAGGGCCCTGTTCCGAAGGCCCGGCCGCCTCCTCTGCCATCCTTCCGTTCGGTTCCAAAGCCTCTCCTGCCGGAAGGCTGCCGGGGGTTCTGCCTCCAATGCCTGCCGAAGTATCTGAAAGCATATCGTTCTCCGCTGACGGGGCAGTTTCTGATATTGGGCTGTCCTTTTCTGAGGTAGTGGCAGCCCCTTCCCGAATACTTATATCCCCTGACTGGCCGCCCGCTCCAGGATTCCACCAATCAGATCCCGCCCGGGAAATCATCTGACCGCCGCTTACCTGGCTTCTAACATAGGAATTCGTGTAGAAGGTAACACCGCTTCCTATAACCAGAATACAACCAATTACAATCCAAACCCGTTTATCTGTCATATTCATCATCCCTACTTACTGTAGTCTTGTCATAACCTTATCACAAAATAAACGCAAATGGAATACAATACCTAAAGGAGTAATAGATTGTAAGAGATACGTAAGAAACTACGGCTTTAGCCCATCATCTGTCATAAGCTGGTCTCCGTCTGCCGCAGTGGTTGCCAGCATATCGCAGCGTTCATTCTGAGGATGTCCGGCATGTCCCTTCACCCAGATAAAGGTTACCTGGTGAGGCTCCTTGGCCTTTAAAAGCCGCTTCCATAAATCAATATTTTTCACAGGACCGCTTTTCCCCCGGTTCCAGCCCTTGGCAATCCAGCTATCTATCCACTTCTGGTTAAAGGCATCCGTCAGATATTTAGAATCGGAATACAGCTCCACTGAACAGGGGCGGTTTAATGCCTCCAGCCCCCGTATGGCAGCCATAAGCTCCATACGGTTGTTGGTAGTACGCACATAGCCTCCAGATATTACCTTTTCATGCAGCTGCCCCGTAAATTGAAGCACCGTGCCAAAGCCCCCCGGACCATCGGGGTTTCCTCTGGCCGAACCGTCCGTAAAGATTAATACCTTGCTCATTTGCCTCTCTCCTGTCCGTCTTTTTCTCACCTGGTCCATTTCTGGCATAAAGCCAATATTTGTTCCGTGAATTGATTCAGATCCTGATTTGCCCCACCTTCATTCTGGTTAATCACATCCATAAGCTGCCTTCCAGCATCCACTAGACGGGTATATACACCCGACGCCTTCCGTCTGGCAGCTGTCTCCTTATCCACGGGGACGCCCTCTGTTTCCTTGATCCAGCAGCCCTTTATAAGGTCGAACTGGGAGCCAGAGAAGGGAGCCTTAGCCGTAAGGTTCCGTTTGTGATTCAACGTATCAGTAAAGGCTGTGCAGGAAGCCTCATCTCCATGAACTACAAACACGTACTCAGGCCCCTTCTCAAAGGAGGAGATCCAGGTAATAAGCCCGTCCACATCTGCATGTCCACTGATACCATCCATCGTCTCAATGTGTGCCCTCACATCAATTTCCTCTCCGAATATCTTTACTCCATGGACCCCATCCTGCAACATCCGGCCCAGGGTTCCCTCTGCCTGGTAGCCGGCAAAAACAATGGAACATTCCGGCCTCCACAGATTGTGTTTCAAATGGTGGCGTATCCGGCCCGCGTCACACATACCGGCCGCTGAGATAATCACCTTTGGAGTCATATCAAAATTAATATTCTTTGATTCCTCGCTTGTGACGGAAAGCTTCAGCCCTGGAAAATCAATGGGATTGATTCCCCGCTCAACCAAGGCTTTCGTCTCTTGGTCATAGCACTCCAGAAGGTTTTCCTTAAATACATGAGTTGCCTCCACAGCCAGAGGGCTGTCCACATAAACCTCAAAGCCGTCGTGGCCTGTAACCAGCTTTTCCTCTTTAATATGGCGTATCAGATACAAAAGCTCCTGGGTACGGCCTACTGCAAAGGCAGGAATTACCACATTGCCCGCCCGGTCAAGGGTCTCCTGAATAATTTTCGCCAGGCTGTCTGCGTGATTCACGCCTTTCTTATGACGGCGGTTTCCATAGGTGGATTCCATTACTACATAATCGGCCTCAGAAACATATTCCGGATCCCGGATCAAAGGCTTATTCTTATTGCCAATATCTCCTGAAAAAACGATCTTTTTCTCCGCTCCATTCTCCGAAGCCCAGATTTCAATGGAGGCTGAGCCTAACAGATGACCTACATCTGTAAACCTAAGGGTCAAATTATCATTCAGCTTAAACTCCTGCCCATAGGCAACCCCCTCAAAGTGGGCGAGGACTCCCTCCGCATCCTTCATAGTATAAAGAGCCTCTACCTCCCTTCGGCCTGCACGGCGGGCCTTCCGGTTCTTCCACTCTGCCTCCATCTCCTGAATATGCGCACTGTCCTTCAGCATTATGCTGCACAAATCCACCGTTGCGTAAGTGGCAATGACCTTACCCTTAAACCCTCTGGCATAGATCCAGGGCAGCATACCAGCATGGTCTATATGGGCATGAGTGAGGAACACGTAATCAATTTCACTGTAGCTCACCGGCAGCTCTGCATTCTTATATACGTTATTCCCCTGCTCCATACCGCAGTCAATCAGCACCTTTGAATCTCCTACCTCCAGTAAGTGACAGCTTCCTGTAACCTCATGATCCGCTCCAATAAATGTTAGTCTCATCTGCATTCTCCCCTCTGAACAAAAGCGTTCTTTTTTATAGTACTGTCAATTATGCCTATAGGATACCATCCTCCAGCTATGACATCTCTCCGGGGGTTTTACCTGATTGGGTTTAGTGGTCTGACCCGCCTTCGCCTGTCGCCAAACCAGCGCGGTATCATATCTGGCGATATTATACCATAGCCTCCGGCTATGGTATCCCTCCAGGGGATGCACATGGTTCGGTTTGGTGTTTTGTCACACCTTCGCCTGTCGCCGAACCAGCGCAGTATCATATCTGACGATATTATACCATGACACAGAGCGAACATGCAAATAGTAAGATTGACTTCCTATCATTTTTCTAAAATTATATTCGGTTTAGCAGCCTTGCCCTCTGCTGCCTAAATAATAATACATATCATGCCTCCGTTGCTGTCATTGATAATTTTTTGAAGAGTATCCTGAAGCTTCATCTGGCAGTCCTCCGTCATCTGTGACACCTTTGCCTGGATTCCGTCCTCCACAATCTGCTCAATGGACTTTCCAAAAATATTGGTATTCCAGATACCCTCGTCACTGTCCCTAGCGTTCTCTCTGATATAGGCAATCAGATCCTGAGCCTGCTGCTCGCTTCCGACAATAGGGGCAATCTCCGTCTCAATGTGCGCTTTAATCAGGTTGATCGACGGAGCCTCCGCCTTCATTTTTACACCATACTTATTCCCATGTTTAATAACCTGGGGCTCATCCAGAACAATCTCGGAACGCTCCGGCGTAACCACTCCATAGCCTTTTAATCGTACCTGTGCCAATGCGTTCTGAACCTTCTCGTACTCCCTCTGCATATTCGCAAGGCTGCTTAAGGTCTGCATCAGCTGGTACTCTCCCTCAATGGGAAGGCCCACATAGTCGCTGAGGATCTGATAGTAATAGCTGTCCTCCAAATCCATCTGTACGGCTACCCGTCCGTCTGCCATCTGCATATTGCGTATCCCCATTGCCTTGATGGTGTCCGTCTGCTGTCCCTCTAATTTATTTGCCACGTCCTTCATATGGCTTACCTCCTGGATCACAGCCCTGGCAGCCTGTATTACCTGAGCTTTCAGCCAGTGGTTTGAAGGAAGAATCTCCAGCCACTTGGGGATATAGAAATCCATCTCAGTAACCGGAAACTCCTTTAGTATCTTCTCAAGTATATGAAAAATATCATCCTTTTTAAGCTGTTCGCAGTTCACAGGCAGCACTGCCACCCCATATGTATCCGACATATCCTTAGACAGCTTAACGGTCTCGTCGGAATAAGGCTTAACGGAATTGAGAAGGACAATAAAAGGCTTCCCCAATTTTTTCAGCTCGTCAATGGTCTGACGCTCTGCCTCCAGATAGCCGGGGCGCTTAATTTCCCCAATGGTCCCGTCTGTGGTAACTACAATTCCTATGGTAGAATGATCATTTATTACCTTCCTCGTTCCTATTTCAGCAGCCTGAGTAAAGGGAATGTCATAGTCATACCACGGGGTCTTTACAAGCCGTTCCTCTCCGTTTTCCACATGCCCAGCCGCGCCCTCCACCATAAAGCCCACACAGTCAATCAGGCGAACGTTAGCTTCAATTCCGTCCGCAAGAGTAATCGCTGCGGCCTCCTTTGGGATAAACTTCGGCTCTGTAGTCATAATGGTTTTGCCTGCGGCGCTTTGGGGCAGCTCATCGCGGCTTAGATTTCTTAAATTATCATCTTCCATAGACGGAAGCACTAAAAGCTCCATGAACCGCTTGATAAAGGTAGATTTACCCGTGCGAACCGGGCCAACAACACCTATGTATATTTCGCCTCCGGTTCTTGCTTGAATATCCTTATATACATTAAAATTGTCCATAAATATACCCCCTTGCTATGCTTTTATAATATATGCAAGGAGGTACAGCTGTTATGATTTATTTTACAGCCTACTCACTTAAGTAGGCCTTCTTTACCTGATCATTATTCATCAATTCCCTAGCGTCTCCACGCAGAACAATCCTTCCCGTTTCCAGAACATAAGCCTTATGCGCGATAGACAGCGCCTTCTTGGCATTCTGCTCCACCAAAAGCACCGTAGTCCCATCTTCGTTAATTTTCTGAATAATATCAAAAATCTCATTCACATAGATAGGAGAAAGGCCCATAGAGGGCTCATCCATCACAACCATCTTAGGATGGCTCATCAACGCCCGCCCCATGGCAAGCATCTGCTGCTCGCCTCCTGACAGAGTGCCCGCCAGCTGGTTTTTACGCTCCTCCAGCCTGGGAAACCGCTGATAAATCATCTTGAGAGTAGCTTCCATCTCCGCCTTGTCTTTCCTGGTATAAGCACCCATTCTCAAATTTTGAAGAACGGTCAGTGTAGAGAAGACCCTCCGCCCTTCAGGCACATGAGCAACTCCCATGCTAACCAGCTTATATCCCGGAATTTTAGTCACATCCCTGCCTTCATACAGAATCTTACCTGCTTTCGCATTGATAAGTCCTGTAATTGTATGAAGGGTAGTAGTCTTTCCTGCTCCGTTGGCTCCAATCAGAGCAACAATCTCTCCTTGTTCCACATCAAAGGAGATTCCCTTTATGGCCTGGATTACACCATAGTATACCTCCAGATCCCTGACTTCCAGCATAGCCATACGATTCCTCCCCTCCTATTCACCAAGATACGCCTTAATTACCTCTGGATTATGAAGCACGCTGCCGGTATCTCCCTGACACAGTACCTGGCCGAAATTAAGAACTGTAAGTTTCCCACAGATTCCACTGACCAGTTTCATATCATGCTCAATCAGAAGAATGGTCATATCGAACTGATCCCGGACAAACCGGATGGTCTCCATCAGCTCCGCTGTCTCATTGGGATTCATGCCTGCAGCCGGCTCGTCCAGAAGAAGAAGCTTTGGCTCCGTAGCCAAAGCCCTGGCTATCTCCAGCTTCCTCTGCTTACCATATGGAAGATTGGACGCCCTGTAGTCACATTCCTCGTCCAGTCCAAATACCTTTAAAAGCTCCATGGCCTTCTTATCCATCTCCTTCTCAACCTTAAAATACCTTGGCAGGCGGAAAATTCCCTCAAGGGTGGAGTAGCTGTAATGATTATGAAGGCCTGCTTTTACATTGTCCAGCACAGACAGTTCCTTAAACAGACGAATATTCTGAAAGGTTCTTGCAGCGCCGGCCTTATTGATTTCAATGGTGCTCCTGCCTGTTACGTTCACACCGTTCAGCTCAACGCTTCCGGCATTGGGCTTGTATACACCTGTCAGAAGGTTAAACACCGTGGTCTTTCCAGCTCCGTTAGGGCCTATAAGGCCATAAAGCTGCCCCTTCTCAATCCCAATATTAAAATTGTCAACTGCCTTTAGGCCGCCAAAGGAAATACTCAAATTCTTAACTTCCAGTAATGCCATCTTATATTGCCTCCTTTGCCGGATTGTCTTTGTGTTTTAGCTTCCCGGCAACACGCTGGCGGAAAGCCACAAGCTGGGGCGCGGAGTTAAAAAGCATAGCCAGAATCAGTACAATCGCATACATTAGCATACGGTAATTGCTAAGGCCCCTTAACAACTCCGGAAGGAGGTAGAGAATCACCGTAGCAATAATGGAGCCTCGTATGCTTCCAATCCCTCCCAGCACCACATACACCAGGATCATAATGGACATATTATATCCAAAGTTCTTTGGAAGGGCTGTCAGCGTAGTAAGATTGTGAGCATAGAGAACACCTGCGACACCTGCCAATCCTGCCGATACGGAAAATGCCAACAGCTTGTATTTTGTAATGTTAATTCCTATGGACTCTGCCGCAATCCGGTTGTCGCGAATAGCCATAATAGCGCGGCCAGTCCGAGAGTTTATCAAATTCATAACGATAAACAGTGTTATCAGCACCAAGATCACACCAATGGTAAAGGTAGCGGCCTGAGGCGTCCCGGTTATGCCCTGAGCCCCCTTAATCAGCACCTCCCCTCCTTCCTCCAGCTTCAAAGACATGGAATCCTTAAAAGAAAGCTTAAACCCGGAAGCGTCACGGCCAAGATAAACGGCATTCACCAGATTCTTGATAATTTCTCCAAAGGCCAGGGTAACAATCGCCAGATAATCGCCTCTGAGGCGCAGTACGGGAATTCCGATCAGAATGCCGAAAAGGGCAGCTGCCACAGCGCCGATTAAGATCGCAATCACCATTCCCAGGGTAGGGTCAATAA
>OCAK01001794.1_pt1 | contig 10489 bp, 9 predicted proteins | sample 1538301 | NCBI WGS metagenome assembly OCAK01 (sample SAMEA2580285, study PRJEB22360) | human gut metagenome | biome: human gut; feature: human-associated habitat; material: faeces | place: Denmark | collected 2008/2010 | reverse complement strand
TCAGTTCCCTTTGACCGCTTGGGAAATCCGCCGTGCTGCCTGTTTGGTTGAACCCCAACCGGCAACCCGTTTAGTATGCCACAGACCGGCCGACTTATGCAAATACGGCGTGTCGCGACAGCCAAAAACGGCCCAAATCGTTGAAATTCCAACGTTTTACGCAAATCGGCGCCGAACAACGCAGAAACCCCGCCTCCCGAGCCTTGCGAACCGCAATATACGGGAAACGGGGTTTCGACAGCTACGCGCTAGTCTCAGCCGAGGATGGCCAGGATGTCACGAGCGGAGACGATAAGGTAATCCTCGCCCTGGTAGTGCACCTCGGTGCCGCCGTACTTGGAGTACAGCACCTTGTCGCCGACCTTGACGTCGACCGGGATACGCTCGCCGGCGTCGTTACGACGGCCCGGGCCGACAGCCAGGACTTCACCCTGCTGCGGCTTCTCCTTGGCATTGTCCGGAATGTACAGACCGGAAGCGGTCTGGGTCTCGGCTTCCGCCTGCTTGACGATGATCTTGTCTTCCAACGGTGTGAGTGAGATCGACACTGTGGACCTCCTCTTTCTAAAGAGAAATCGATACTTACCGCGCCGGGACCCGCTAGCAAGAGGCTGACGATCACTTACGGCGTCGTCCTTTCGCGCTGTGACTTATCCTAGCGCGATTATTAGCACTCTGCCAACTCGAGTGCTAACGCTCTGAGAGAAATTATCAAAAAAGTCTGAAACCATGCGGTTCCAGACTTTGTAAAAAACGGTTCAAGCGTTTCGTCAGGCGCTACGACGGGCCAGAATGGCCTCCAGGCCGGTGCCTAGGGAGTCCGAAGTCACATCCGGAGCCTCCACATCGGCACGTACTTCGGCATCGTGGAATCCCGGAACGTCGACCTCTCTGAGGTGCACGCCCTCATCCACGCGGGCGGCGGCCTCATCGGCATCCATGCTGCCCATTGCGTCGCTTGGCGGAATCAACGGCTCAGCCTCGTCGGAAGGCGTTTCGACGGGCACGGCCTTGGCCACTTGTTTGGTGGATTTGATCTCCATGCTTTCCGGAGCATCCACCTCAACGTCGGCACCGTCGCGAGGCGCACCCAACGAGAAGGAAATCAAGTCCTGCGTGGACTTGACGGCAACGGTTTTGGCTTCTTCGGCCATATTGTCTCGCTCATCGTGGATGGACAGTCCCACTTCCTTGACGTCAGCGGGCGCGGCATCCGCACGTTCGGTTGTCTGGTCGACGGCCTTCTCGGCAGTCTGCGTCTCTTCCTTGGAAGACATCTCTTCCTTGCGCCGTTTCACCGCGGCGTCCCGATCGGCCTTGCCGCGGGCGATCGCCTGGCGAATCTCCCCCTCGGGAACGACATCGGTCTTCAACTGCTCGTCGGCGACCTTGCGGGCCTCGGCCAGCTCCTGCGCGCGCAGTCTGGCACGTTCCGCCTGCTCCGCCTGCGCACGTTTGCGTTCGGCGGCGGCACGCTTCTTCACCTTGGCATGGTATCTGGCGACCTTCCGCTCCCACGCCACGGCCTGCTTGGACGCACGCACACCCAACGCGAGCACCGCGGCCAGCAACGCGGCCGGAATGAGCGCGAACAGCGGACTGAAGTGCAGTGCGAACGCACAGACCAGCACAACGACCGTGATTGTCAGCAATGAGACGGCGATGGCGCGCCTCCTGCGGACCGCGGCGTGACGAAGGGCGCGAATTTCCGCGATCCGTTCTTCGGATGTTGCGCCTTTGTGCGCCTCTGTGGACTGCATCAGTACCCCTTTCGCTGCCGCGACGGTCTCATCGGAAAATCGCGTTCCGCTGTCGGCATCCACCAGATGCAACGACGGTGAAAAGCGGTCCTCGCGATGTTCGATCACCCTCTTCATGCCTTTAATCGTCCGTCTGGGCAACCAAATGAGCATCAGGATGACAACGATCGCAAGCACGACCACCGTGCTTAACGATTCATAACCCATATGTCATAAGAATAGGTGACATTCCGACATTCGAGGCGAGTCCTCCCCGGCGTGTCGAATCAGGAGGGTGAATTCCCTGTCATCAGACGCGCGGTGAAACCGTTTGGCGCGTCCTCGGCCATCAATACGTAGCTTTCATGATCGCGCCATTGGTCGTTGACGTACATATACGCGCGCCGCACCCCCTCCAACGTTGCTCCGACCTTGCGTGCGACGGCACGGGACCGCTTGTTTTCCGGCAAAATGTCGATTTCCATGCGATGCAGTCGAGGTCCGGTCGGGTCGAACATGGCCCAATCCGCCAACAGCGCCACCGCCATCGGCGCGTAGCCACGCCCGGCGCAACGCTCGTCCACCCAATAGCCGACGACGCCGGAACGCATCGCGCCGTAGCAGATCGCGCCCAACGAGATCTGCCCGACGATACGGCCATGCTGTTCGATGGCGAACACGGCACCGGTACCGGCCCGTTCGTTGCGCCGCAGTTGTTTCATCCATTCCTTGTAGGTGATGGGGGCGCCGTGCAGCGGATCGCCGGATTCCCACGGCTTGAGCCAGGCATCGTTGCGCCAGCGAACCTCGTTCCACTCGTCATAGTCGGCACCCGTCAACGGGCGCAGACTCACCGGGACGCGCATGCTATGCGATTGGATGAATTCCGGCATTTCAAAGGAATTATTCCCCGGACGACGCATCATGTCGCTCAAGGATTGCAAAATCGTCACCCTTCCATTGTGCCCCACCCATACCCCATGTTCCGTTTTCCACGCAATCGAACCGTGGTACAACGAACGATATGGACATGTATGAGCAACAACGCGAGCTGAAACGGCATTGGCGCGCGGCTGCGATCGAACGACGAAAGCGGACGTCCGCCGACCAGCGGCGCGAAGCGGGACGACTGCTTGCCGAACACGCATTGGAAGCGTCGTTGATTCGACCGCGATCAACCGTCGCGGCCTTCGCCTCGATGGGCAGTGAAATATCGATGATGCCGTTGCTCGAAGCGACGTTCGACACGGATTGCCGTGTTTTGGTGCCGCGTCTGGGTGCTGGCATGGAAGTCGGCTGGAGTGAGCTGAACGGTCTTGACGATCTGCGCGACCAGCGCAATGCTGATGGTTCCATCAACACACATCGCCCGCAGGAGCCGGAAAACGCAGCGGAAGGACCGGAAGTTCTCACTTCGGCCGAGCTGATCATTGTGCCAGCGTTCGCTGTGGACGAACATGGTTTCCGATTGGGGCGCGGCGGCGGTTGGTACGACCGCGCTTTGGAGCATCGTAGCAGCACCGCGCGCGTGGTCGCCGTTTGCTGGCCTTGGGAGCCGACCGACGAGACCGTGCCGCATGAGCCGCATGATATTCCCGTCGACGGCGTGCTCACGCCGGATGGTTATGCCGATGTCCGAGGATAGGACGGTTGCGGGGCCGTCTCAGGGAACGTACTAGGATATGTCCCGTTAAGAAATTTGGGATTGTGCGTAAAGCGAGGATATCGTGCCTACTTACCATTACCGTTGCAAGAACTGCAACTACGACTTCACCGAGCAGCAGTCGTTCACCGACGATCCGATCACCGTATGCCCGGAATGCGGCGAGGAGCAGGTCCGCAAGGTTTATTCCGCGGTGCCGATCGAGTTCAAGGGGTCCGGCTTCTACCGCACCGACAAATCCAAGTGACCCACAGGCGCGGAATCCAACGCGACACGCCGGAGATTGTGGATAACTCCCATTCTCCGACCACAACCCCGGATTCCGCTTGCCGTGGTCATAACAATCAGGTCATCATGCATGCATGATGACCTTTTTTCATTCCTTGATGGACCGCCGGCCACATTCGAGTTTGCGCACATCGACGGCTTCGGAAGGACGGACCGCGCGCACGACGCGTCTGCAACGAGACCGGCATGGTTCGACTGCCGCATCGTTGGAAGCCAGACGAAGCAACGCACGCCTGCATCGGTTCCTCGCCGCATTGTGCGCTGGCCTGACGGTATTCGCCACGCTGCAATGCGTACGCGCAGCCATCGCCACGCAGCCTATTGTGGTCGCGGTGCGGAATGTCGCCAAAGGCACGGCCATCACACGCGAAGCCGTGGAGTTACGTGAGGCGCCGAGCGATGGCTCGCTGAGCAACGCCTTCCATACGCTTGACGACGCCGTCGGCCTGATCGCACAGGTGGGCATCGGCGCGCACGATGTGCTTATGTCGGGCATGGCCCGTGCGTCCCCCGTTGTGCCGCAGGGCCATACGAGTATCGAAGTGCGTTTGGCAAGTGTGGCCGACGGTTTGATTCCCGGAGACAAGGTGACACTTTCCAGCGCCACCATGACAGATGCTGAGATGCAGTCCGGCACACCGAATGTCGCGGATATGCCAAACGGTACGGAAACGCCGTCCGGCATAGCTAATGATATGCCGGACGGTGGTGTGGATGCGCAGTTACGCACGATCTGCGCCGAAGCGCTGCTGACCGGCAAACCGGCTAAGGATGCGCAAGGCAATACCATCGCGGTGTTCGCCATGCCGCCCAATGAGGCGGCCGTCGTGTTGCGGGTTCAGGAATACAGTGCGGTCATCGCCACCATCAATTAATGGCTGATAATCCTAATCGATAGCTGGCACCCGGCTGGACGTATCAGCGGCCGCGTTCGGAGAAGACCGCCCAATGTGGCGGAAGCTCGTTTAGGATGCGCTTGTCGTCATCCGCCTCGCGTTGGCGCTTGGTGAGCACGTCCGAAGGTTCGAGTTTGACGCCATCGGCATCGAACAGTTCCGTACCTTGGCGGACCACGCGCTTATGCTTGCGTGCGGTCCGCCGCGTGGCGGAATAACTGGGTGTGGAGTGCGTCTCGGACTGGGTCTGCGAATCGTCATGCTCCATGACGTTTTCGATATGCTCGGCGCTCACCGTTCCTCCCGGTACAGGCTTCCCAGTCGTGCCACGATGCGGTCGACTTCCTTATCGGGGTTCACGAACGCGCCGACGCTCCATACCGTCATCACCGACCAGCCAAGCGATTCGATGTCCTGCAGCAGCACGCGATGGCGTTCCCTGGTGGATTGCAGTCCCATGAACTGCGCGTCATCGGTGAGCACGGCCAAAGCGAACGGCTCGCCTTTCAGACCAACCACCAACGGCAGTTTGAGTCCGTCATCGAAACCGTAATCGACGGCCACGTCCAAGCCGCGTTCGCGGATCCTCTCGGCGAGATCGTTGAAGAGCACGTTCTCTCCGGACTCCTTGATCGCCGGGCGGACCATGCTGTCATCAAGCTGTTCGGCCCAACGCAGCACGGTTTTGAGCGCCTTCGGACCATCCTGATGCAGTCGCTCGTCGTCCATATCGTCGGATGCGAAGGACGAGACGATGTCGAGATGACGGTCCGGTACCGCCAAAGCGTCCAGCAGCATGCCTCGGCCGCCGTCGGATTCCAGCGCGCCGAACTGCTGCAGCAGCCTGCCGTGCGAGGTCTTGGCGTAGCACATCGCAAGAATCGCGTCGGTGGCGTGGGCGCCGGCCACATCGACGATGTCCACGATGCGCACGTGGCGCAGGAACATGCCCATGGCCTTGTCTTTGTTGGCAAGCGACTTGAGCTCGGCACCCAGACGGATGCGGAACGTGTGCGTGAGCGCCACCACGGTAAGCACATACGATGCGGGAACGATGGTGAAACCGGCCGCGCGCTTGCGGATGATGCTCACCACTTCGTCGATCTCCTGCTGGCTTGATTCGACCAGACCGGAATTGATGACCGGCACACCGTTGGCGTCCGGCACGAAATGGTACGCGACTTCGCCTTGGTATCCTTCACGCGCCACATCGCACGGCACGGAGCCGTATCCTTCCGATTCAAGGAAGGCGTTGAGCTTCGGCGCACGGCGAACCGGCCTGTCGGTTATCTTCACGCTTGGCAGCAGTGCGATCAGTCGCTGCAGGCCATCGGATGTGACGGTCTTGCGGTGCGCGATCACCACGACCTGCTTCGCGCGGGCGATGATGCTGAGCAGCTCGATGGACGGAATATGCGCGGCCGTATCGATGATGACGGTATCGGCAAGCGGCGCCGGGTCGGTGATGGCAGCGAGCGTGGCTGGCGTTGCCACCAGAATCGGCTTTGCCGCGGCCAAAATCTGCGGATGCTCCCTACGCAGCCTGTTCAACGGCACGTTTCGGGAACCGGCAAGCGTGGTATGCAGCAGATTGGCTTCCTGCGTGCGGGAGAAAAGCATGTCGCACAGACGGCGTACGGACTCTTGGGCGACCATCGGTCCGATGGAACGCACGTGTTCGACATCCACCTGGGTGAATCGGTCGGCGGCGCTTTGCATGGCGGAGCCATCCTGGTTGGAAATGATGGCGGAGGACTTCACGATGTCTTCGAAAGCTGTGGTCCACCACGCCAGCTGCAGTTCTCCGGCCACGGCGTCGTTCGGCACGCCGCGGTTGCTCAGGTCCGCCACAAGCTCATCCAGACCGGCCGAATGGAACTCACGTTCCAGACGGGCGCGTTCCGGCAGCGTATCCAACGCCTGCTTGTCGTCATACAGGGCCTTCAGACGCTCTTCCACCTGGTTGAGGTCGACGGTGTCCAGATTGCCGCCCTGCGGTGTGGTGGCGAGCGCCACGTTCAACGCGGTCATATCGTTCGTCAGCTGGTCCTGCGTGTTGATGATGTCGTCGAGTTTGGCGGGCAGCACCGGCCATCCGCCGTGAGGAACGAACATGTGCCACTGTTCGGCCTGCTTGGCCACCACGAGCAGCGCCTCATGCAGGTTCTCCACCTGCGCGCCGACGCGCAGCATCGACTTGGCCTCCTTGATATGGCGGCGACGTTCCCAGAATCCCATGGAGCTGCCTTCGGCCTTGCGCTGGGCCTTGGGCTTGGTGGCCTCGATCATGGAATCGATGTCGCGTTCGAAGATTTCCGGCTGGAAGACGTCGAGCACGCGGCGCAGGTTCTTGAGCACCATGACCTGGCGTCCCCACTCCTGCGCGGTGGTGGGAATCGGGAAGCCGCAGGTCTGCACGGTGCTGGACACCTGTTTGCGGGTGGCGGGCAGCACCTTGCGCAGCAGCTCGACCACACGCTGGTATGCGCTGACCGCTTCCTCTTCGGAATACAGGGAGGCTTTGTACCAAGCGGTGTCCTGCGCGCCGATGGTGTATTCGCCGAGTTCTCCCGCGCGATACAGCTTCTGAGCCCATTCCTCCATCTTGTCCGCGATGGAATGGGCGGACTGCTTGGCCAGACGCACATGCGTGGTCGGATGCGTGGGCAGGACGGCGATTTGTGCGAGGTTCTGGATGGTCTGGTATGCGGACACGCCCCATTCCTGGCTGACGCCGTGCAGGTCGCCCAGATAGCGGGCCAGGCGGGAACGCACACCCACCAGCTCATCCGAAATCTGGTCGAAACGCGAAGTCGCGACGCCGGATTGGAAACCGACTGCGGCTATCAGCTGACGGTCGATTGCCGCATTGGCGCCGTCATCGGCGATGTCCAGCAATTGGCCGCTCATCTCGTTGGCCGCGATCGTCTGCATGAAACGGCGCTTTTGGTCGGTGACGCACGGCACGTACAGCACGCTGTGTCCGCCCATCACGCAACGGGAGGCGATTGCCGCGGCCTGTTCGGCCGTGTTGCCGCTGATCGCGCTGCCCACGAAAATCGAATGCCCGGATGCGGCCAGCTGCGCCGCGTATCGGACGGTGTTGTCAACGTCGCCAATCTCGTATTCGCCATGGGGATCGGCGTCGAACGGACTGTATTCGGGAATCTGCGCGTCTTTCAGCGCGTCCGCGGCTTCCTTGTTCCCGGCGAGCGCGTCCAGGACGGTGTTGCCTGTCGGGCCTTGGGACAGCTGGTTGATGATCTGGCGACTTTCCACCAACATCTGCGAAGACGGGTCCATGAAGCAGCCGAGGATGATGTGACGTTCGATTTCGAAATCGGGGAAAACGCTGGACGCGCGCGCTGTGATGGCCGCGAACACCGCGGACGTTTCGGGGGTGCCGCTTTCGTAATTCGAACCATCGAAGAGCTTGGTCTCGTCCAATGTCACGTTGTTTTCACGCATCACGGCGGCGAAGGCCGCGTTCAGACGCACTCGTCCGGTGAACGCGATGACGGTGCCGTTCTCGATGTTGCGGCCTTCCTTGCGCACTTCGACCGGATACATGAGCACCGGCATCTGGTTGCCTTTCCAAATGGCCACGCCGACCACCAAGGAGAGTTCGCCGACGCCGCTGACACGGCTTTTCGCGTCACGGTCGTCGAGCACGCGTTCCACACGCCTGCCCGCGGCGCGCAGCATGCCGTTGTCTCGGAACAACGAGTCCAAGGTGACGTGTCCTTTGGCGAACAGCTGCGCGATGCCCGATGGGTGCGCATGCGTCAGGTCAAGCTGGGCGCTCAGTTGCGTCACATCCTCAAGCGGGGATGGTGCCAGACCAAGGCGATACTCCTCACGCCATCCGCGGATACGGTCCAACGCGGTGGCCGTCTCTTCGTTTTCGCTCATATACCGACTCACTTCCCTACTGCCTTGCGGTATTCCTCATATCCCGGATTGTGTGCCAAAGCCGCATCGATGTCTTGGTTGCCCAATGCGCCCAACCACGCGTACAGGTCATCGTATAGGGATGGGTTCATGGCGAGGAACGGCAACAGTTCCGGATGACGCGCCATCTGGAACTGCACTGTGAAATCATCCGTGCGTTTGGCGTCATCGGAGGTCAGGCCGTCGACCTCGATGGTCTGCTCCTGCTTGGCGAGGCCGCCTTTGGACACACGGTCGAATACCGATCCCGGTTCGAAGATCGGCTTGAATGCGGCGGTTTCGTCCGGTGCGGGCTGCGATTGGCTGTTTTGCGGGCGGAACCGCTCGTCGTCGTCTTCCGCGGTCACCGTTCCCGGCTGTTCCGTCTGCGGCTGCGTAGCGTGCATCGGCTTCGACTGCTGTTCGGCGGGCTGCTGTTCGGCAGTTTCCGATGTGGGCTGTTCCGCCATCTGCGATTGTTCGGCGGACTGCGTCTGTTCCTGGGCGGACGCGTCAGCCGCATTGTCAGCCTTGTCAACGTTGCCTGTGTTATCGCCAGTGTCGTTCCTGTCGGGCAGAGCGACGGCGATTGGCGTGTTGGGGCGCGCGCTGAACAGCTTGTCCACCGGAATCAGGTTGTTCTTGTTACCGTCATGGGATGCTTCCAAGGGCCGAGCGGCTGTCTCGGTTGAGACGGCAGCCACCTCGGCATCGGTCGCAGCCGCATCAGCGGAATCGGCCACATCGGCCTCGATCTCAGCTTCAGCCTCGGCCTGCGCTGCGGCGTCGGCGAACAGGTCGCGGGGCTTGTCCGCGGCCACGACGGTTTCCTGAACCAAAGAGACCGAGGGGAATGCATCTTCGAGTTCCGGCTTGTCGGCATGCTCCGGCGTGAAGGTCTGACGTTCCGCCTGGTGCAGAGCATCGGCACGGTCGGTGACATTGCGCGCGTGGAAGAACGTCGTCGGCTCGCCGGCACGCAGATTGAGGATGTCGTCCACGGACATGTCGGCTGCATCCGGTTCCTGCGGAGCCTCGTCGGAGACCGCGTATTCGAACAGGTTCGAAACCGGCTGGCTTGTATCATCCGAGACACCGGAGGTGGCGTCGTCATCCTCGTCATCGTGTTCGAATGCGGATTCGAGCGTAAGACGCACGTCGCCGAACTGCAGGGTCATCGAGTCGATGGGCAGCTTGATGTCCTCGCCTGCGGGCAGGCGCATCAGTTGGCCGTTGTTCGTCACCACGAACGAGCCGTTGGTGGAATGCAGATCTCGTACGGAGCAATTGCCCTGCTTGTCGACGGAGAGGACCGCATGCCTTTTCGACATGGACTTGCCCGGATCCATGATGTCGAGACGAGCGACCCCGTCATCCGACAGCGGGCGCAACGGCTTGCGCCCGATTTCCACGCTTTCGCCGTCATGAAGCGTTTTCACGTTGTTTCCGTCAACTTTGACGGTCCACTGCCGCGTCATTCGTCGATCCTCGCTCACCGTTGTCGGCCTTCCTTTCGCACTACACTATCTGCCATTGTGTCATGATTCATCGCGAAAGTAAGGATTCCGAACCGATAAATTGACAACTTTCGCCTAATTCCCCCATTTTAGAACATGCCTGAGTCATGCTCCATATGCGGAAAACCCCGCTGCCTTACGGCAAACGGGGTTTCCATTACAGCTTGGTGATTGCGGCTTGAAGCCGCGCGAATCACTTGAGCTCGACGGTGGCGCCGGCTTCTTCGAGCTGGGACTTGGCCTTCTCGGCGTCTTCCTTCTTGGCCTTCTCCAGGACAGCCTTCGGAGCGCCGTCGACGAGAGCCTTGGCCTCAGCCAGGCCCAGGTTGGTGATAGCGCGGACGGCCTTGATGACCTGGATCTTCTTGTCGCCAACGGCGGAGAGGATGACGTCGAACTCGTCCTTCTCTTCCTCAGCAGCAGCGCCAGCAGCCGGAGCGGCGGCAACAGCGGCGA
>OCAK01001791.1_pt1 | contig 10499 bp, 8 predicted proteins | sample 1538301 | NCBI WGS metagenome assembly OCAK01 (sample SAMEA2580285, study PRJEB22360) | human gut metagenome | biome: human gut; feature: human-associated habitat; material: faeces | place: Denmark | collected 2008/2010 | reverse complement strand
AAGGTCACAGAAAACCCGAGACATACCGCGCGGATTTATGCGATTAGCATAAATTCTGTGCATCGCGAAGCGTGTTGCTGAGAACGGAGTGAACAGTAACGATATAATTTCCGGCAGCGTTTTTTATATAATATAAATTACAAATATTTCAGCAGCTGTGTTATAATATGACAAGAACGACAGATCGTGAAGCGCTCGCATTCGTGGAGATGTAAGTAACGAAGAGGAATGTCCGCTTTACACCGCAAAAGTTAAGCAGATACAATCGATCCGAAAAAATATATGGAGGGAAGATCAATGAAAAAAAGAAACATGATCGCAGCTCTGCTCTGCAGTGCATGCCTTGTGGCAGGAAGTGTAAATCCCGTATTTGCAGATGCATCGAAGGTAGTAACACTTGGAGCAGATCTTACGGATGCCCAGAAGCAGACAATGATGAAATATTTTAATGTAAGTTCCGATCAGGTGCAGGTGATGACCATTACAAATGAGGATGAGCATAAACACCTGGATAATATCGCACCACAGTCCCAGATCGGTTCCAGAACTTTGAGCTGTGCCTATGTGAAGCCTACACAGTCCGGCGGGATCAAGGTCCGCACAGCAAATCTGAACTGGGTGACAGGTAATATGATCGCAACGACACTTTCCACATCCGGTGTGAAGAACTGTGAAGTAGTTGCTGCCTGCCCGATGGAAGTATCCGGAACAGGTGCACTTACCGGTATCCAGATGGCATATGAGAAGGCCAGCGGAGAGAAGCTGGATGAGACCAAGACGAAGCTTGCCAACCAGGAGATCGTAACCACTGGTGAGCTTGCAGATAAGGTTGGTAAAAATGAGGCGACAACAGTTGTAAACCAGTCCAAGATGGATGTGATCCAGAACGGAGTACAGAATGCAGATGAGATTCAGAATATTGTAATCAATGTGGCTGAGCAGAACAATATTTCCGTAAGCCAGGACGATATTGACAGGATCGTGTCTCTTCTGAAGCAGATCTCACAGCAGGATTACAATTATGATGATGTGAAGGAAACACTGGAGCAGGTAGATGCCAATACCACAGGCCAGACCTCTTCCTCTGATGATACGCTGGATGGCGAGAGCAGTGATGAAACCGTAGATGTGGATGCAGATTCTTCTGATGATATCGTCAACAATGTAAATGACAGCATTCTTGGTGACGATGTGATCCAGAGCTCCACAGAGGATCCGGGTCTTGAGGAAGAAACAGGAGCAGATTCTCAGGATACAAGCAATGAGACCGGAATCCCGGATGCTACCGACGACGGAACCTATAGCAATGAGGAAAGCTCGGACGAAAGCAGCACAGACGAAAGTACCTCTGACGAGAACAGCACAGAGGATAGTGCATCTGACGAGAGCAGCACAGATGAAAGTGCTTCTGACGAGGCTGCATCCGATAAGACCGGAATCCCGGAGGCAACAGAAGATACAGAATCTTCAGAAAGTACAGAGGGCTCAGACCAGGCAGACAGTGCAGAAAACGATACTTCCGTGCTCAGCGAAGAAGCAAAGAACAATTATGACAAATTTGTCCTCTTTGTAAAAGGCGAGTATGAGGGAGATGCAGATTCCCTTCTCGCTGCAACGGAGGATACAGTGGCAACGGTAACACTGGATGAGCAGACAGCGAAGAGTGTGGCAGAAACTGTTGAGAAGGATTATTATGATATCCTGAAGGATGGTACAGAATCCTATGAGGCAGATGGTACAGAAAAATATCAGAGTACAGAGCTGAATATGATGGATCAGAAGCTGAAGAAGCTGTTCGGTATTGACAGTTCCCAGGAGGACACAGAGGCCACAGACGTGACAGCAGCTATTCTTGCAGATGTTCCCCAGGAAGATAAGCAGACACTTTATAAAGAAACCATGAAATATCTGGCAGGTCTTTACGGCGAGAACACGGACTCTTCTGAGGAATCCGCAGCAGAATAAAAGATTTACAGAAAATGAGATAAAAAATACCGCAGCAGAGAAAACAACCTCTGCTGCGGTATTTTTTGTCGTGCCGGAAAGATATCATGAAAATTTTGTGATTTACGACAAGGATTTGTGTAAGCACTGGAAAAATGGATTTTTCTGTGATAAAATTGACCGTAAATCGGTTTTGTGGACTCATACATCGCAAACCGTGATAGGGAAACGAGAAAGGGAAAAGGTAGAATTTATGAGCCTGGCAGTAGTAACATTAAAAAAAGGCGAAGGCAGATTCCTGAAATCAGGAGGCCTCTGGGTATATGACAATGAGATCGCAAGCATCATGGGAAGTTTTGTGAACGGAGATATCGTTCTGGTCCGGGACTTTGACGGATATCCGATGGGAAGAGGATTTATCAACACCAATTCCAAGATCACAGTCCGTATGCTTACCAGAGATGAGCGTACAGAGATCAGTCCGGAATTTTTGAAACAACGTGTCCGCGACGCATGGGAGTATCGTAAGAAGGTAGTAGATACCGGAAGCTGTCGTGTGATCTTCGGAGAAGCAGACTTTCTTCCGGGGCTTGTTGTGGATAAGTTTTCAGATGTGCTTGTTGTACAGTCTCTTGCACTGGGAATCGACCGTCTTAAAGAAACGATCATAGATGCACTGAAGGAAGTCCTTGCTGAGGATGGGATCCGGATCCGTGGAGTCTATGAGCGGAGTGATGCAAAGGTACGCCGCCAGGAAGGAATGGAACTTACCAAGGGATTTATCGGAGAAGAATTTCCGACACTTGTTCAGATTGAAGAGAACGGTGTGAAATATGAAGTAGATATCAGGGACGGGCAGAAGACCGGATTTTTCCTGGATCAGAAATATAACCGTCTTGCTATCCAGAAGCTCTGCAAGGGGGCGAAGGTTCTGGACTGCTTTACACATACCGGCTCTTTTGCCCTGAATGCGGGAATTGCAGGGGCACAGAGTGTTCTCGGTGTGGATGCGTCGGAAACTGCAGTCCTGCAGGCAAGAAGAAACGCCAGTCTGAACGGCCTGGACGGAACAGTGAAATTCCTCTGTGAGGATGTTTTTGAGCTTCTTCCCGAGCTTGAGGAGAAGGGAGAGAAATTTGATGTTGTGGTACTGGATCCTCCGGCATTTACGAAATCCAGAAGCTCTGTAAAAAATGCCATCAAGGGATACCGTGAGATCAATCTCCGTGCAATGCGTCTTGTAAAGGACGGCGGATTTCTTGCAACCTGTACCTGCTCTCATTTTATGACGTATGAGCTGTTTACACAGACCATCGGTCAGGCAGCGAAGAATGTCCATAAGAGACTGCGCCAGGTAGAGTACCGTACACAGGCACCGGATCATCCGATCCTCTGGTCAGCAGATGAGTCCTATTATCTGAAATTCTACATTTTCCAGGTATGCAATGACCGTTAGGAACTGCCATCCGGATTTTTTTACGGAAATTTTTGGGCAGTGCCGTCTGGCAGTGAAAAGGAGATGCAGATCATATGAGAGACAAATTCAATAAATTTATGCAGGGACGTTATGGAGTGGATGATCTTTCCAGGTTCACCATGGGAGTCGCACTGGTTCTGATCATTCTGGCAATGTTTGCTAATATATTCAGCAGAACTGTCGGCAGCACCCTTGACATTCTCGGGGTCGCAGCGATCGTATATGCATATATACGTATTTTTTCCAGAAATATCCAGCAGCGTTATGCCGAAAATCAGAAATTCCTTCAGATGACGTCAAAGTTCCGTTTTCGCTTTAATAAAGAAAAGGATCTGATGAAGCAGAGAAAGACCCATCACATCTACAGCTGTCCGGGCTGCGGACAGAAGATACGTATTCCAAAGGGAAAGGGCAAGATCGAGATCGAATGTCCGAAATGCCACACAAAATTCGTAAAAAGGAGCTGACATGTTCGGATATGTGACCGTTAATAAACCGGAAATAAAATTCAAGGATTTTGATGTGTACCGTTCTTTTTACTGCGGTCTTTGCAGAGAATTGCGGGAGAGATACGGGATACCGGGACAGATCTCACTGACTTATGATATGACATTTGTGGTCCTTCTTTTAAGCGCTCTTTATGAACCGCCAACGAAGAAGGGAACCTCCAGGTGTGTGGTCCATCCGCTGAAGCCCCAGCCGGTGCGCAAAAATACAGTAACTGAGTACTGTGCGGATATGAATGTGATCCTTACCTATTACAAATGTATGGATGACTGGCAGGATGAACACAAACCACTGCGCTATGCATATGCAGGAATTCTGAAGAATTGCGGAAATATGCATATGTCCGCTTATCCGGAGAAGATCCAAAGGATCCGAAACGCACTAGAGGAGCTTTCTTCCCTGGAAAAACAGGGGGAAACCGATGTGGACCGTGTAGCCGGATGTTCCGGACGTATCATGGAAGAGATTCTGGCCTTCCGTAAGGATGTCTGGGAATCGTCCCTGCGCCGTCTGGGATTTTATCTCGGAAAATTTATCTACATCCTGGATGCTTATGACGATGTGGAAAAAGATGCAGAAAACGGAAATTACAATCCTTTCCTTGAAAAATATAAGATAGAAGGGTTCGAGGAAGAGGTACGTCGGCTTCTTATGATGATGCTTGCAGAATGCTGCAGAGAATTTGAAAAGCTGCCGATCCTCCGATACGGAGATATCCTTCGAAATATTTTATATTCCGGCGTCTGGTGCCGCTTTGCGGCGATCGGACAGAAGCGCAGGGAAGAACGGGAGAAAGAGAAAAAATGTTAGATCCATACAGCGTGCTGGGAGTTCCCAGAAACGCATCTGATGATGAAATAAAAAAGGCATACCGGAAGCTGAGCCGAAAGTATCACCCGGATGCCAATATCAATAATCCGAATAAGGATCAGGCCGAAGAAAAATTCAAAGAAGTGCAGCAGGCTTACGAGCAGATCATGAAAGAGCGTGAGTACGGAAGTAGTTCCCAGAATGGCTATGGCGGCTACGGAAATTACGGTGGTTTTGGAAATTACGGAAATGCCGGTTCCAGTGCCTATCAGGATGAGGAAAGTATGCGCAGAAGGGCGGCCTCCAATTATGTGCAGAGCGGTCATTTTCAGGAAGCTATGAATGTACTGGATTCTCTTGGTCAGAAAAATGGGGAATGGTATTACCTGGCTGCTATGGCAAATATGGGAATGGGAAATAATGTAACAGCTCTGGATCAGATCCGTGAAGCAGTCCGTCAGGAACCGGATAATATGCAGTACCGTATGCTGCTCCAGAGAATGGAAGGCGGTGGCGGCTGGTATCAGCAGCGGCAGGATCCCTTTGGGGGAATGCCGACTGCAGAAGGGGATATGTGTGATGCCTGCTGCAGGACCATGGCCTGTTTCATGTGCTGGCCGGGCGGCTTTTTCTGCTGCTGATGCAGGAACAAAGCGGTCATCGATATCCCGGAATTGAGAATCGGAATATCCTGAGGCAGAATATCCATATGTTTGTAAGGCGGATCCTGCAGATCCGTTTTGCGATATAGATCGCAGAGGGATTTTTCTGACAGAAATTCACAATGCTGTCCGGAAAATGTCATACTGCAGAGAAAAAGAGGAGGAAATCGTTATGAGTATAAGAATTGGTATTTTAGGTTACGGAAACCTGGGACGCGGCGTGGAGTGCGCCATCAAGCATAATCCGGATACAGAGCTGGTTGCAGTATTTACCAGACGTGATCCAGAGACTGTAAAGATCCTTACAGAGACCGCAAAGGTTTATTCTGTAAAAGATGCGGAGAAGCTGAAGGATGAGATCGATGTCCTGATCATCTGTGGAGGAAGTGCTACAGATCTTCCTGTTCAGACACCGGAGTATGTAAAATATTTCAATGTTGTGGACAGCTTTGATACACATAAGAAAATCCCGGAGCATTTTGCAAATGTTGACAAGGCAGCAGCAGAGAGTGGACATGTAGGAATCATTTCCGTAGGCTGGGATCCAGGAATGTTTTCTCTGAACCGTATGTATGCAAATGCGATCCTTACAAATGGAAACGACTACACATTTTGGGGCAAGGGTGTCAGCCAGGGACATTCTGATGCAGTCCGCCGCATCAAAGGCGTAAAGGATGCAAAGCAGTACACCATTCCGGTAGAAGCTGCACTTGAGGCAGTAAGAAACGGAGAAAATCCGGAGCTTACCACACGCCAGAAACATACAAGAGAGTGCTTCGTAGTTGCTGAGGAAGGTGCTGATCTTGCACGCATCGAGGAAGAGATCAAGACCATGCCGAACTACTTTGACGAGTATGATACAACGGTACATTTCATTTCCCAGGAAGAGCTGGACCGTGACCACAGCGGTATCCCGCACGGCGGTTTTGTGATCCGCAGCGGAAAAACAGGCTGGAACAATGAGAACAGCCATGTGATCGAGTACAGCCTGAAGTTGGATTCCAATCCTGAGTTTACATCTTCTGTGATCGTTGCCTATGCAAGAGCTGCATACCGCATGAACCAGGAAGGACAGAAGGGCTGCAAGACTGTATTTGATGTTGCACCTGCATATTTAAGTGCCCTTGACGGAGCAGAGCTTCGCAAAAAATTCCTGTAAGGATCTGTAACAGATCTGTAACAGACAGGAGCAAAACTGCATAAAAGATCATATCCCCGGAGCATCAGTGAATATTTCTGATGTTTCGGGGCTTTTTTCTGCATAAAATCAACATTGGTAATACCTGGATGATGATTTTTCTGAAAGAAAAGGAAAGAGTTGACGGACCGTAAAGAATGTTATATAATATGGACGTAAAATTGTAACAAAATTGTAACGTTTACGATCAGTCGGACTTAAGAAATAGTAAATATCAATGATCTATCTATCAAAGGAAGGTATGTATGCGAAAATTAAGCAGAAAATGGAAACTCTGGGGACTTTTTTTTGTTCTGATGTTCTTTGCAGCCGGAGCAACTGTACATACAACGGCAACAGATGTACAGGCTGCGACCAAAAACGGCTTTAAAACAGAAAAAGGAAAGTCCTATTATTATCAGAATGGACAGAAGGTAAAAGGCTGGCTTACACTGAACGGGAAGAAATATTTTTTTAATAAATCCACAGGCGTGCAGATGAAGCGTTGGGCTAAGGATTCCAAGGGCAAACGATATTTTTATAATGTCAACGGTGCCAAGGGCTATATGGCAACAGGCTGGCTTACAGACAGTAAGAACAATACCCGCTATTTTAATCCCACCAGCGGATATATGACAACGAAATGGGCCACGATCAGTAATAAGAAATATTATTTTTACAGAGGCAGTGGTGCTGCAGCCAGAAGTGTATTCCTTACAGACAAGAAGAATGTGACCAGATATTTTACCAGCAAATGCTTTATGGCAAAGGGCTGGGCAACGAATAAGAAACAGCAGAAGCGTTATTTTGATCTAAACACGGGAGCTATGTATAAGGGCTTCAAGAAGATCGGCAGCGATACCTATTATTTTTACAGCAAGAGCGGCGTGATGGCTACCGGTTGGGTCACAAATTCCAAAAAAGGATATAAATATTATTTCGATCCGTCAACCGGTGTCATGGCTACGGGAACGAAGACGATCGATGGCAAGAAGTATACATTTGGCAGCAATGGTGTCTTGGATACCAACCCAAGCACTACTACAGCGACAAGCTCCAGGACTATCAAGAATTTCCTTGCCAATGCATTACTTCCGGTAGGAAAGACTCTTTACGTATGGGGCGGCGGCCACAACTGGTCGGATGCGACCAGAAAGGGCATCAGTCCAAAATGGAAACAGTGGTATGACAGCAATTCCAGCTCCTATAATTACAGATATTATATGGATCTCAGTGAAGCTACAGAACAGAAGGGCCTTGACTGCTCCGGCTTTGTAGGATGGTCTGTATATCAGATCATGCAGAGCAGATCCGGTGGACCTATGTACACGGATGTTTCCGGAAATCTTGGATCTTTGTATTCCGGCAAGGGAATGGGTACCGTTGTTTCCCAGGCTCAGCTGGCAAGCTCAAACTGGAAGCTTTATCCTGGGGATATCGGATACAACAGCGGACATACCTGGATCGTTCTCGGACAGTGTTCCGATAAGAGTGTCGTGATCCTCCACTGTACACCGAATGCCGGCGTACAGATTTCCGGAACACCGACACCAAGCGGAACTTACGGAAGCCAGGCGATCAAGCTGGCAGAAACTTACATGTCCAGGTATCCTGGAGTCAGCAAATATGACTATCATGAATCCAGTGGTAACTATATCCGAAACGGTGCTTACTTCAGATGGAACAGAAGCACTCTTTCCGATCCCAACGGATATCTGAACAAGACAGCCAATCAGATCCTTGCAGATCTGTTCTGATCAGGATATGCTGAAAGAAATTTATATGTAACAAATAGCAATAAGAAACGTGAGAGGAGAACCTGAGATAACCCGGGTTCTCCTTTTTTAATGTCAAAATCATTAATAAATGTTACAAAGTTTTAAACTAATTAATAGAAAATCCTTGCAATCCAAATAACACTGTGTTAATATATAAAAAGATTGAAACAAGATATTGCAAAAGTATTACAAAGAAAACCAACGAAGCGGATGGTCAGATCCGCTGTATTAAATTAGAATCAGATTGCGAGGGTGAACAGTCATGAAGAAAAGGATATTATGTCTGACACTGGCGCTCATCATCAGCGGAGCACAGGTAGTCAGCGTAAGCGCAACAAGAGAAGATGAGGCAGCACTTCAGCAGGAGATGGATGCGACCAACGAACAGCTGAATGCGACTTATTCCAGATTGGATGAGCTTTCCTCACAGAAGTCACAGATTGAAGGCGAGATTTCAACTCTTGATGCCAATCTTGTAAACGTGATGGTTTCGATCCAGACACTGGAGGGAGATATCTCCAATAAGGAAGCCGACATTGCATCTACACAGACCAACCTTGAGAAGGCCAAAAATGCCAAGCAGAAACAGTATGAGGCAATGAAGAAACGTATCCAGTATCTCTATGAGAAGGGTGGAGATGATGCATGGTTCCAGATGATGCTGAATGCAGAGAACCTGTCTGACCTTCTTACAAGAGCAGAGTACACACAGAAGACTTATGAGCAGGACCGTAAGAGTCTTGAAAAATATTCCAATACGATCCAGCAGGTGGCAAACCTGGAGGCACAGTACACACAGGAGAAGGCAGAGCTGGAGGGAATGAAGCAGGAATATGAGGCAGAGTCCCAGAACCTGCAGGCACAGCTGGATGAGAAGCGTGCCACATCCGCAGATTATGATAATGAGATCGCCTACGCACAGCAGCAGGCTACAGATTATGCCAACCTTCTTGCAGAGCAGACTGCAGAGCTTCAGAGATTAGAGGCTGAGCGTATTGCAGCAGAGGAAGAGGCAAGACGTCAGGCCGAGGCTGAAGCAGCAGCGAGAGCACAGGCTGAGGCAGAAGAGGAAGCAAGACGCCAGGCAGAGCAGGAAGCACAGCAGGATGAGGCGGACGAGAGCGAAGACGGACAGTACGATGAGGACGGCGACGTGATCGAGAATGCAGATGAGGATACTGCAGAAGATGACACCGAGGATGTGGATGAAGATGCAGACAATGGTGAGAATGATGATGCGTCCGAGGATACTGAGAATACAGAGGATAATGCAGACGCAGATTACGATAACAGCACAGACGCATCTGAAGAAAGTGCAGAGGACACATCTAATGCAGAGGATACATCTTCAGACAGTGACAGTTCTTCTTACAGTAGCGGTTCCGGATCTTCTGTTGTGAATTATGCTACACAGTTTGTGGGAAATCCTTACGTATGGGGCGGAACAAGCCTTACCAATGGTGCAGACTGCTCCGGATTTGTACAGAGTGTCTATGCGAACTTCGGAGTCAGCCTTCCGAGAACCTCCTATGAGCAGCAGAATGCAGGTACAGAAGTATCCTACGCAGATGCACAGCCGGGAGATCTGATCTGCTATGGCGGACACGTGGCTATTTACATGGGTAATGGCCAGATCGTTCATGCATCGAACTCTCAGGACGGGATCAAGATCAGCAATGATGCTACATACAGAACAATTGTATCTGTAAGACGTCTTGTATAATAAAAACGTACAACAGAAAATAAAAATACAGCAGCCCGACAGCAGTTTGTCGGGCTGTTTTTGACGTCGGAAAAAATATTGAAAACCCATGGAACGGAGTGAACAGCAATAAAATATGCTCAAAAATGTATAAATATTGAAAACAGTATTGACATATAATTAACAGGATGTTATTATAATGTCAGTATAATTCCATATTGAACATAGCAAGTGCTGAGGATAGCTGACAGTTATATATTGATTATCAGAAGTCCACAGAAAAGGGAATCAGGTGTGAAACCTGAGCGATCCGGTCACTGTAACGGAGGAGCGAATCTCATAGTCCATTGTACGTATGTATGAGAAGGAGAGAGGAGCCATGATCCCGGAGCCAGGAAACCTGCTTGGTATGGCGAGGTTAAACTTCCGTGTAAAGTGTAAC
>OCAK01001785.1_pt1 | contig 10513 bp, 10 predicted proteins | sample 1538301 | NCBI WGS metagenome assembly OCAK01 (sample SAMEA2580285, study PRJEB22360) | human gut metagenome | biome: human gut; feature: human-associated habitat; material: faeces | place: Denmark | collected 2008/2010 | reverse complement strand
CTGCTGCGCTTCCCCGCAAAAAACCCACAGCACCAGTGCGCCTACCATCAGCCCCAGCATCCGTTTTTCACGCGAACAGAGCGGGCCCATTGCCTGCAGTTCCGTCTCTGCCCAGCGCGGCACCTGATCGCCAGACTTCAGTATCGGCGGGTACAGCACGTAAGCCAGCCAGGGAACCAGCAGAACCAGTAAAATACTGAGCGGCAACATCCCGAGGAACCAGTCGCCCCAGCTCAGCGTGGCGTTAGATGCGCTTTTCATCAGTCCAATTAACAGCAAATTTGGAGCCATCGCCGTCAGGAAAATGGCGCTGGTCACGCAATCGGCAACAATCCCCATCCACATGATGTACGAGCCAATGCTGCGCGAACTGCTGTCGTTTGGTTGTGATTGATAGAGCGGTGGCAGGTTACGGATGATGGGATAGATAATCCCCGCACCACGCGCCGAGTTGGACGGTGTTACAGGCGCGAGTATCAGCTCGGAGAACATCACTGCATAGCCGAGAAACAGCGTGCGATGCCCCATTTTTTTCACCAGAATCAGAGCGATGCGACGTCCAAGCCCGGTTTTTTCATAGCCCGTACCAAACATAAAGGCGGCGAAAATAAGCCAGATAACTGAATTAGAAAAACCAGAAACCGCCCAGGAGAGGGATTTGGCGGTGAACTTAAAACCTGGCTGGGCGAGCTGCTCCGAGCTAAACAGCAGCCACGGCGAAAGAATGGCGATGATGGATATACCCACCATCGCCACCACGGCACCCGGCACGGGTTCGAGGATCAGTCCAACGATCACGCCAGTAAAAACGGCAAAGTAGAGCCAGGTATGACTCTCCAGCCCTGCGGGAAGCGGAAGTAGAGCAATAATGGCGATGACCGCCAGCGGCGCAAGGTATCGCCACCATTCAGTGGAAGGTTTCATCGTGTTATGCCTGAGAAAAAGGAGAGGGGCGAGCCTCTCTGGGAGGGTTATTTGATGTAGTGGACGTGCTCGCAGATCTCTTCTACGATGGGATCGCGGCGTTCGGCGAACAGCTTTTTGTTTTCGGCTATCAGGTTGTTGCCGTGGGTATCTATAGAGACAATCAGCGGGCCAAACTCTTTGACCCGGCAGACCCACAGCGACTCTGGCATCCCGAGTTCTGTCCAGTGTACCTCTTCAATCTCTTCCACTTGAGTTGCCGCCAGTACCGCACAGCCAGCCGGGAAAATCACATGCAGCGCCTTGAATTTCTGGCAGCCTTCTTCGGTCAGCGGCCCCATTCCGCCTTTGCCGACCACCAGTTTCACGCCGGTCTGCTCGATAAATTCACGTTCAAAACTTTCCATACGCATACTGGTTGTCGGGCCGACGGACACCATCTCCCATTTGTCGCCGTTTTTGCGCACGATGGGGCCAGCGTGGAAAATCGCTTTGCCGTTGAGATCGTAAGGGATCGGACGTTTCAGTTCGATCAATCGGCGGTGACAAACGTCACGGCAGGTCACCAGCGTACCGGTCAGGTAGATCACATCGCCGACGCGAATATCTTGCAGATCTTCAGCTTTGATCGGGGTTGTCAGGATCTTTTTCATAACGCGCTCCGGGTATGAGACAGATTTTCAAAGGTGAGATCGGCATGAACTCGCAGTGTGCCGCGACGATGCGCCCAGCAGCCGGTAGAAACAGCAACGCCGATGGTTGACGGATGGCGAGCGGCAGATTCGATATGCACGCCCATCACTGAACTGTTGCCAGTCAGCCCTTGTGGACCAATCCCCAGACGGTTGAGTCCTTCTTCCAGGCGTAGCTCCAGCTCTGCCGCTTTTGGATTGGGATGGCGGCTGCCAATCGGGCGCAAAATGGCTTTACGCGAGAGCACTGCGGCGGTTTCCACCGAGGTAGCGATGCCAACGCCCACAAGTACCGGCGGACAGGCGTTTACGGCGAGGGTGGAGATATTTTCGAAGACGAATTTCACTACGCCTTCGTAGCCTTCTGACGGCATTAACACTTTCGATCGGCCAGGTAGCGTGCAGCCGCCGCCTGCCATGTAAACTTCGATTTCCGCATCGTCACCGTCGGGGACGATATCCCAGGTGACCCACGGTACGCCACTGCCGGTATTTTTGCCGGTGTTTACTTCGTCAAAAATTTCTACCGCATTGTGACGCAGTGGCGCTTTGACGGTTGCCTCTTCCACGGCTTGTTTGAGTATGCTTTGCAGCTCGCCAAGCAGTGGGAAACGGGAACCGACCTTAACAAAAAACATGATTTCGCCGGTGTCCTGACAGGCAGGACGATTCAGGTCGATCGCTTTTTGCATGTTATCGAACATCGTGTGGTAGATGATTTTTCCCATCGACGATGTTTCGGCATCCTTTAGCTGTTTTAGTTTATCCACCACGTCATCAGGCATTCGGGTAGAAATCATGGCGGTAAAGTTAGCGACAATCTCCGTCAACTTATTCACTGCCTGTTGCTTATTACTTTCGCTCATCATGGCAACTCCAGTTTATGTATTTGTCTGGAAAAATTCACCGCCACAAACTACCACTAAAAATGTGGTTTTATATTTTTTGCCACCGTGAATATGTAATTAACAGTTCGTGAATCAACGCGAAAATAAGAACGAATATTGCGCCAGAGCAGGGAATGGTAATGTTTTGCGAAATACACTGCGTTTATCAAAACTGCGGATATTTAACAATGCTAAATAGCTGGCCTTTAGCCAAAGACTTGCAGGTACTGGTGGAAATCGTCCATAGCGGGAGTTTTAGTGCTGCAGCGGCGACGCTTGGGCAAACGCCTGCATTTGTCACCAAGCGGATCCAAATCCTTGAAAATACGCTGGCAACAACTCTGCTGAACCGCTCCGCTCGCGGCGTGGCGCTGACTGAAAGTGGCCAGCGTTGTTACGAACATGCGCTGGAAATCCTCACCCAATATCAGCGACTGGTCGATGACGTCACGCAAATCAAAACGCGCCCGGAGGGGATGATCCGCATTGGTTGCAGTTTTGGTTTTGGGCGCAGCCATATTGCGCCAGCTATTACCGAACTGATGCGCAATTATCCTGAGTTACAGGTGCATTTTGAATTGTTCGATCGACAAATTGATTTAGTGCAGGATAATATTGATCTGGATATTCGTATTAATGACGCAATTCCTGATTATTATATTGCGCATCTTTTGACAAAAAATAAAAGAATATTATGCGCAGCACCTGAGTATCTGCAAAAATATCCGCAGCCACAATCCTTACAGGAATTAAGTCGTCATGACTGCCTGGTGACCAAAGAGCGCGATATGACCCACGGAATATGGGAGTTGGGGAACGGTCAGGAGAAAAAATCGGTGAAGGTAAGCGGACATCTTTCCTCCAATAGCGGCGAGATTGTGCTGCAATGGGCGCTGGAGGGCAAAGGGATTATGCTGCGTTCCGAGTGGGATGTGTTGCCGTTTCTGGAGAGTGGCAAACTGGTGCGAGTATTGCCGGAGTATGCACAAAGCGCCAATATCTGGGCTGTTTACCGGGAGCCGCTCTATCGCAGCATGAAATTACGTGTCTGTGTGGAATTTCTGGCGGCATGGTGCCAGCAACGGCTGGGCAAGCCCGACGAAGGCTATCAGGTCATGTAGATCCACCAGAAATCACTCGGGATCCTTTTCGCGCTTTCTTTTGAATTTCGTCCAGATTTTTGTCTCCTGACGACGCCACAGACGCTGGATGTTGTCATGATGACGCAGCAGGATCAGGCAAGAGAGCATCGAAACCGGGAAGGTGAATTGTGGCTTAAACCACCAGACATAAAACGGAGCAATCAGTGCACTGACAATCGCTCCCAGCGACGAGTAACCACTCAATAGCACGGTCAGTAACCAGGTTCCCGCCATTACTCCAGTGAGATCCCAGCCAATTGGTGCGATGGCACCAAAAGCGGTAGCAACGCCTTTTCCTCCTTTAAAACCGAAGAAAACGGGCCAGATGTGTCCAAGACAGGCGGCGATGGCAATTAAGCCTAGCCAGAAGGGGCTGACACCTAATTCATACGCGCCCCAGACGGGCAACATTCCTTTCAGAACGTCGAAAATCAGTACTGCTACGGCTGCTCCCTTGCCACCGATACGTAACACATTGGTTGCGCCTGGATTGCCGGAGCCGCTGGTTCGCGGATCGGGCAACCCACACAAGCGGCAAACCAGAATGGCACTGGAAATGGAGCCGCAGAGGTACGCGATGAGGATCATTCCAGGCGCGATTGCACTCATAAGCTGTTCCGTTTTGAAAATTCGTGTTCAACGATGAATCTGTGGATAATACGCACATTTCGCCGGAAGTGGTATCCGGTTAGCCAAAAAGCAGGCAGGACGTGATGGATATTGTATTTATAGAGCAACTTTCGGTAATCACCACTATTGGTGTTTACGACTGGGAACAGACCATCGAACAGAAGTTAGTGTTCGATATCGAAATGGCGTGGGATAACCGTAAAGCGGCGAAAAGTGATGATGTGGCGGATTGCCTCAGTTACGCTGACATTGCAGAAACGGTGGTCAGCCACGTCGAGGGGGCGCGTTTTGCGCTGGTGGAACGCGTGGCTGAAGAGGTGGCGGAGCTGCTGTTAGCACGCTTCAACTCGCCGTGGGTGCGTATCAAACTCAGCAAGCCAGGCGCAGTGGCGCGGGCGGCGAATGTTGGCGTAATCATTGAGCGTGGCAATAATCTGAAAGAAAATAATTAATTTTACAGCTGTTAAACCAAACGATTATAACCTGGTCATACTGCAGTAGTTCGGACAAGCGTTACATTTTTATAATTTAGGGGTTTATTGATGAGCGATATGCACTCGCTGCTGATAGCGGCAATATTGGGTGTGGTCGAAGGATTGACAGAATTTCTGCCGGTATCCAGCACGGGCCATATGATTATTGTCGGTCACTTGTTGGGGTTTGAGGGCGACACGGCGAAAACCTTTGAAGTCGTGATCCAGTTAGGATCAATTCTGGCGGTAGTAGTGATGTTCTGGCGGCGTCTGTTTGGCCTGATTGGCATCCACTTTGGTCGCCCGTTGCAGCACGAAGGAGAAAGCAAAGGTCGTTTAACGCTGATCCACATCTTGCTGGGGATGATTCCGGCGGTGGTACTGGGGCTGTTGTTCCACGACACGATTAAATCATTGTTTAACCCGATAAATGTCATGTATGCACTGGTCGTTGGCGGTCTGTTGCTGATTGCCGCCGAATGCCTGAAGCCGAAAGAGCCGCGTGCGCCGGGTCTTGATGATATGACCTATCGTCAGGCGTTTATGATTGGCTGTTTCCAGTGTCTGGCGCTGTGGCCGGGTTTCTCCCGTTCCGGGGCGACCATTTCAGGTGGGATGCTGATGGGGGTGAGCCGTTACGCTGCTTCCGAGTTCTCGTTCCTGCTGGCGGTGCCGATGATGATGGGCGCAACGGCGCTCGATCTCTACAAAAGCTGGGGCTTCCTGACTACCGGCGATATCCCGATGTTTGCCGTTGGGTTTATCACCGCTTTTGTGGTGGCGCTGATAGCGATTAAAACCTTCCTGCAATTGATTAAGCGCATTTCGTTTATCCCGTTCGCCATTTATCGCTTTATTGTGGCGGCTGCGGTGTACGTTGTGTTCTTTTGATTGAGATATAGTGTCGGATATGACGCTTGTGCGTCTTATCCGACCTAAGGGATTTCTGCAATATACTGAATTTAAAAAGTTAATCAGGCTTTGGGCAAGGTTGTCCCTTCCAGCTGGCTACCGCCGCAATCCGCCGTCGGGTCAGCTCCTCACGAATCTCCACACCTTTAAATCCTGCTTCAACGACAGCTTTTGTCGGCACTGACTGCGCCACTTCCCAGGCTTCGCGCAACCAGCGGCCTTGCGGGTAGTCCGCTGATTCAAAACCGGTTCTGCCGCGCACGTCAGCCTCGCTGGTCAGCGCCAGTTGCTCGACACGCTGTGGTTTACGCCAGGCGTCAATGGAATCAAACAATTTAACAATGGTTTTCGGGTTCAGCATTGGAAAGGTGTGGATGAGATCGTGAAACTCAGCCACCAGTCTGGCTAAATCGAGAATTTCATTTGGCACGCGCAGACGCTGGCATAGTTGTTCCACTAACTTCACACCCGCCGGGCCATGACCATGATGACGTGGCCAAAGTTCTGGCGGCGTCAGTCCTTTACCGAGATCGTGGCATAACGTTGCGAAACGGACATCGACCTGCGGACTCAGCATCGCCGCCATTGAGAGCGTCATTAAGGTATGAATACCCGTGTCGATTTCCGGATGCCACCTGGCAGGGGCCGGAACGCCAAACAGGGCGTCAATTTCCGGGAATAAAACGCGCAGTGCGCCGCAATCGCGCAGTACCTGGAAGAACACCTGGGGATTGCGGGTGGTGAGGGCGTTTTCCGTCTCTTTCCATACCCGTTCAGGCGTCAGGTGTTCCAGTTCACCCGCATGGGTCATCTCGCGCATCAGCGCCAGAGTTTCATCGGCAATACGGAAACTGAGGTGGGCATAACGCGCAGCAAAACGCGCTACGCGCAACACGCGTAACGGATCTTCGCCAAAAGCGGGGGAAACATGGCGCAACAGACGATTTTGCAGATCGCCCAGACCGTTGTACGGGTCGATAATCTCGCCGTTATCGTCCTGGGCCAGCGCATTAATGGTCAGATCGCGACGCTTAAGATCATCTTCCAGCGTGACATCCGGTGCGGCATAGCAGGTAAAACCGGTGTAACCGGAACCGGATTTCCGTTCGGTACGTGCCAGCGCATACTCTTCATGCGTTTGCGGATGCAGAAACACAGGAAAATCGCGGCCTACCTGCTGGTAGCCCGCGTCGAGCATCTCCTGTGGCGTACTGCCGACCACCACCCAATCTCTGTCTTTGACCGGTAGCCCTAACAATGCATCCCGAACAGCACCACCGACCAGATAAATCTTCACGCCATCATCCCTTCGTCAAATACACAATTCCTAATAATAAGACAGTGCAACGAAGAAGGCGATTTAGTTCATCCAGCGATCTTTGCGTTTGCGGCTTGGGATCAGCCAAGCCCCAGCACGCCACCGCCATACATAAACCACTGCATGATGATGGTGCGCTGTTTGTCATCCAGCTGTACGCTGGCGGCATCGACCTTTTTCTGCGCGACAATCAGCTCGTTTTTCAGTTTCTGATTTTCTTCTTTTAACCCGTTGATCACGCTGTCACTCTGCGCCACTTTTTGCTGCATTTCTGCGGTGCGCTGATTCCAGGTGTTATCGATATTGGTGAGTTTATCGGTCAGCGTTTTGACCTGATTTTCCAGATCTGGCACACGGGAACGCAGGCTTGGCTCCGTGCTAAGTTGTTTCAACGGGATCCAGGCAGTACGACCAGAGCTGTCTTTCACCTGGGCATAATTGGTGTTGGCGTCAGTTTGTAATAAGGTCACTTCCTCGCCGGCGTTAACCGTGCCCACGAGGCGATAATGATCTCCCGGACCGCTACGGACCCAGGTATTCAGTTCGTCAGAAACATAGCGCGTTTCTTCAGCGTGTGAGACGGCAGTCGCGCTAAGTGCGAGTAAAGTTAATCCGATCAGGCGTAATTTTGGCATCAGGCTGTCGTTATTGTCATGGAAAGTGGAACGATAGTAGTGGCATCAGTGTCGCTACGCAAAGCATTCGACATCAATCGGAATCCTCTGTGTCAGGTCTTGCCACTGCTTCAAACTTTTACGCCCGTCAAATTGCCCGTTGCATGGCAATTTGGCGCAAAATACTATCTACTGACAAAAAAGATCGCATTAAGTTCGCCGTTCATCGTCACTTATGTGACATAACCGATAAGTAAAGGCCTTGACATCCTCCCCCACCTTCGCGCAAAGCGACTCAGGAGGGGGATTCCCTTGTCAGGGTAGCAATACGTTGCCGCATTCCCCGGTTCCTCGCTCGACGGCTTACGCCGCCTTACGGGCGCGTCCTTTACGGACTGACGGCAATATTTGTCCTGCCGCCATGACTTCAAAACCTGCTGTTAATATATTGCGAGCGCCGTTTACATCGGCGTTTGCCGTATAGCCGCACGCGGTACAGATAAAGCTCGCCTGCGTCCTGCGGTTATTTTTCGATGTATGCCCACAACATGCGCATTTCTGACTGGTGTACGCCGGATTAATCGCCAGTACATCACCGCCGCGCCATGCCTGCTTATATTCGAGCTGGCGGCGCATTTCTGCCCAGCCCTGATCCAGTATCGCCCGGTTAAGACCTGATTTTGCCGCGACGTTGCGCCCCGGCTGGTCTACCGTACCCGCTGCTGATTTTGACATGTTCGAAACCTTTAAATCCTCAATGACTATCATCGCGTGGTTTTTGCTGATCGTCGTCGTGGTTTTATGAAGGTAATCGCGGCGGATGTTTGCGATATGAGAGTGGAAACGGGAAATCTTCGCTTTCTGCTTTTTCCAGTTGGCGGAGAATTTAACCATCCGGGCCAGACGGCGCTGTAAGCGAGCCAGCTTATCCTGATTTTTTTTTAAGCTGTTTACCGGTTCAAAGACCGTGCCGTCTGAAAGTGTTGCCAGCTTCGTTATACCTGCATCCAGGCCTATTGCGCTGGTCGATGCGTGAATCGGATCGGTAACAGCTAATTCGACCTGAAAAGACACATACCAGTGTCCGGCATGCTGGCTGATGGTGCAATTTTTAATGACGCCTTCAATCTTCCGGGACTGACGAAATTTAACCCAGCCCAGTCCTGACGGGAGTTTCACACGGCCATAATCCAGCCCACAATATTTGCTGAAATTGACGAACCGGATAGAGTCGCAGCCTTTGGTTTTCTTTTTGAAAACGGGCTTTTCAGCCGTCAGGGATTTATCAAAACAGCGATCCCATGCGCTCCGCAGGTCTTTCAGTTTCTGCTGGAGGTTGTCAGTGTAACCCTCAGAAAGAAAGGCCAGCTCAGGGAGTTTTTTCCAGCCCGTAAGTCGTTTATTCAGGTCGAAAGCTGACGGAATTTTTCCGCCCGCGTCATGAATGCTCAGTGTTTCATTCAGTGCATAGTTCCAGACAAAGCGAGCGCAACCGCACAACTGACGCAACCTTTGCGCCTGCTGGTCAGTGGGGTAGAGCCTGTATTTATATGCTTTCTGGATTAACATTTTGCATTCAGTATGTGGTTGTTTAGAATGTACAATATATCCACATTTTTTTGGGAGGGTCAATACGTGTGCGAAATCAATCGTTCACGCTATTCAGCTTACCTGTTGCATGTTCACGTTGTTTTTATGACAAAATACCGCCGTCCAGTTTTTGGTGAATTGCATCATGCAAACATGCGTCAGTATGTAGCGGAGGTATGCGCGGACTTTGGCGCCGAGTTAAAGGAATGTGACGGCGAGGCAGACCATGTTCACATGCTGATTGAATCCCCACCGTTGGTGCAACTCACAAAGCTGGTAAACAGCCTTAAGTCCGTTACCAGTAGGCGGCTGCGGAATGATTTTATTGATTTGCGCGCCGCGTATTCAAAGCCCGTACTCTGGTCACGCTCTTATTTCATCGGTTCATGTGGTGGAGCACCGCTGGAAGTTGTGAAAAAGTATATTCAGAATCAGCGTGGCTGATAAACTGCGGGCTTAACAGCCCAAATTCCCCTCCCGCCTACGTTGGGGGGAGTACCCAGTGGAGGAAGGATGGCTCAGGAAATCGAATTAAAGTTTATTGTTAATCACAGTGCCGTTGAGGCGTTGCGTGACCATCTCAATACGCTGGGCGGCGAGCACCATGATCCCGTGCAGTTGCTGAATATTTACTACGAAACGCCGGATAACTGGCTGCGTGGGCACGACATGGGCTTGCGTATTCGTGGCGAAAACGGTCGCTATGAGATGACCATGAAAGTTGCAGGAAGAGTGACAGGCGGCTTACACCAGCGCCCGGAATATAACGTGGCGTTGAGCGAACCGACGCTCGACCTGGCGCAGTTACCGACGGAAGTCTGGCCGAACGGCGAATTGCCTGCCGATCTCGCTTCCCGCGTACAGCCGCTGTTTAGCACCGATTTTTATCGCGAAAAATGGCTAGTAGAGGTCGATGGCAGCCGAATTGAAATCGCTTTCGATCAGGGTGAGGTGAAAGCGGGTGAATTTGCTGAACCTATCTGTGAGCTGGAACTGGAACTGCTTAGCGGCGACATGCGTGCGGTGCTGAAACTGGCGAACCAACTGGTATCGCAAACCGGATTACGCCAGGGCAGCCTGAGCAAAGCAGCGCGTGGCTATCATCTGGCGCAGGGCAATCCGGCGCGTGAAATCAAACCGACCACCATTTTGCATGTTGCGGCAAAAGCTGATGTGGAACAGGGGCTGGAAGCGGCGCTCGAGCTGGCGTTAGCGCAATGGCAGTATCATGAAGAACTGTGGGTACGCGGCAACGATGCGGCGAAAGAGCAGGTGCTGGCAGCCATTGGCTTTGGGCGTCATACACTTATGCTTTTCGGGGGGCAGAAAAC
>OCAK01001783.1_pt1 | contig 10513 bp, 7 predicted proteins | sample 1538301 | NCBI WGS metagenome assembly OCAK01 (sample SAMEA2580285, study PRJEB22360) | human gut metagenome | biome: human gut; feature: human-associated habitat; material: faeces | place: Denmark | collected 2008/2010 | reverse complement strand
GTTGCAGGCAACATCGAAAGGAGGTGCCAGATATGGCAATTTATCATATGCAAGCTAAAGTCGTCAGCCGTGGTTCCGGTCGATCTGCTGTTGCTGCTTCTGCTTATATGAGTTGTAGCCGGATGTACAATGATTATGATGATATCCAGCATGACTATACCAGAAAGCATGGGCTAATCTATCAGGAAGTGATGCTTCCTCCAATTGCTCCATCCAAATGGATTGACCGGGAACAACTCTGGAACGCTGTGGAAGAAACCGAAAAGACCAAAGACAGCCGACTGGCAAGAGAATTTGTTGTCGCACTCCCTGTTGAGTTGGATAAAGACAGCAATATTTCTCTTCTTCAGGATTTTATTAAAAAGAATTTTGTAGATATGGGGATGTGTGCTGATTTTGCCATTCACGATACAGATGGTCACAATCCCCATGCACACATTCTTCTTACTGTCCGACCACTAAATGAAAATGGAACATGGCAGTATAAAACAGAAAAAGAATATCTCTGTATCAAAGATGGAGAAGAAAAAGGATTTACTGCTTCTGAATTCAAAGCTGCTCAAAAAGATGGCTGGGAAAAGCAATACAGATATAAAGTTGGGAAAAAGAAAGTTTATATGACCGCATCTGTCGCACAGGAAAAAGGCTATGACCGCATCGACAAGCATCCAAAAAGCAGCCGCTATGGCAGACAGAATCCCATTTCTGAACAATGGAACAGTGATGAGCAACTCTGTATCTGGAGAGCAAACTGGGCAGATACTGTAAATGAAATGCTTGCCCACAATCAGATAAATGCATCCATTGATCACCGCAGCTTTGCAGATCAGGGAATCACCGAACAGCCGACCATCCACGAAGGCTATATTGCTCAAAACATGGAAAAGAAAGGAATGATAGCTGACCGCTGTGAAATCAACCGCCAGATTCGTGCAGATAACCAAATGCTCCGGGAATTAAAAGCTCAGGTAGAGAAACTGGCTCAAGCTGTCAAAAATTCTATTCCTGTAATTGCAGAAACAATGGAAACTATCCGAAATCATATGATTTTTACACAATATCATTTACTTCATAATGAGATGCAAAAAGAAGTAATTCATGATTGGATGAATCATTTTAATCCAATACTGAATAAATACAACACCGTTAAAAAGAAACTCAAAGCTAAAGTTACAGAGCGGAAAGAACTGAATGTGAAAAAAGAGAAAACCAGTATTTTGAATCCCATCCAGCATATAAAATTGAATCAGCAGCTTACCACTGTTACGGAAGAAATTGAAGAACTGAAATCAAGGAAAGAGCAACTAATCTTCCAGGCACAATGCTCCACTGATAAAGATATGACGAATCTATCCAAAAAATATGACCAGATGAATAGCAATCTTGATATCCTGGATTCTCAGGACATCTCCCTTAAAAAGCAGCTTAAAAAAGACGCCGCTGCTTTCCGGGAAGAAAAATTTCGTCCTGAACCTGAACAGTATACAGAATTGCTGGACACCAGAATCCAGATACGTCCTGATTTCCGGGATAAGCTGATCGAGCAGCTCAAAGGTACTTTTGGTAAGTATTATGACTATCACCGCCGTGATATTGCCGCCAATGAGGTAGATTATCTCAATGTGGAAGATCCTGATGTTTTTTCCCATCGTGCCTGGGAACTTGAATATCAGAGGAAACAGGAGATGCGGCGAAATCAGCCTGCCAGAGCTAAGAAAAGGTCATATGATATGGAATTATAATCATCATCGAGTAGATAATATGCTCTTACAACTCTCTTGTTTAAAAGGCGTATGGATTTAAAAGTTCCATACGCCCAATTCACTTTAACCAGTTACAATCTGCCATGTTTTCTTGTATAAAACCACATTCATTATAATGCTGAGATTCTTTGTTGCATATCAATAACTTGAACTTTACTATTTTTAAGAACTAATCCATACGAAAAATGAATCGTATTTCCTCCCACTGGTTCAAATTTAACATATTGTCCACATATATTTCTATTACGTTCACCAAATATTTTCTTTATCTTTTCTGGCAATACACTATATATCGGACATGACACATCTATAGTATAAAATCCATTTTTCATAGGATTACCTCTGTCACTAAACCATTCACTTATTGAAATTCTATTACCTGCTACAGATTTACATTGAGCTGTATATTCTTTGCCACGTAATGTAAACATTAATGGGGTTTCCTCTGGAATATTAGAAGATACTTGAAATCTTATCTTTCCATCATTCATTTTCCAGCTCAATGAAGCTTCAATCTTCAATTCCTTTCCATTAATAGGTTGTTTAGGTTCTAATTCCTCGGGCAATGGCAATAAATCTCCCATCTCAACGTAATGATTTTTATAATACCATCTACCATATTTCTGTATAAATCCCCATGATGACAAATAATTGCTGTTTAACTGATCTATAGTAGCATCCGAAAACTGAAATCCTCTTTTTGAATAATCTACTCTTGAATATGCACGTAAAATTTTAATAATTGGTATATGATATTTATTATAGGCATCTATATATGGCAAACATTCAATATCATAAATATTATCCGAAGCATTCTCATAAGATTTTCGACGAGCACATATGAATTCATATATTTTCTCATCAGTAACCTGTTCATTGACTGGTTGTGGCGTAACAGAAAAATAAAAGTCTCCCACTAACGAAGAATATTCCCATGAAAGCTGTTCTTCTCCGTATTGGCTAATTGATATTTCTGACACTTTATTTCTAACAAATTTAAACATTTCTTCAATTTTCAAATTTGGAATAAGCATAGCATCTTTTAAAACTTGTGTATATAATCCATTACTACATTGTCCATCAAATGCACTACAGTCAGCGCTTGTAGAATAAGCAATCATAGTACCTTTAGGTGGATTATTAAATGGCGCAAAGCCTGTTAAAAATCCCCTCCCCATAGCAAAAGGATTATCTCGACATGCATCCAATATACATATTAATGTTTTTCCCTTATATGAAGATGCACCTTCTAACAGCGAATTTAAACAATAACAAGAGACCATTGTCTTGCTTTTATCACTTAACTTTAAATCAATAGGAACGATAAAATTTTTACCGTCGATTTGCATACCATGCCCTGCATAAAAAAATACCCCTACAGCATATTCATCTAATGCCTGTAAAAAATCATTAACAGATTTTTGAATATCTATTAAATTTGCATCCATTATTTTTGTAACATCAAAATTTAATTTATTCAAAATACTAGCAATATCGTCAGCATCATTCTTAGGATTATTCAATTTCCCTACATTTGAATAATCAGAATTACCGATTACTAATGCAATTCTATCCATTATTCTCACCTCTGAAATTATCTTACGTTTTATTTCATAATTAAAAATTTTAAATTCATTTCTTAATATAAATTTTAATCTGTTATTTTGATCATACCACCTTCTTAGCCCATTTTATATAAACTCTTACAAACACTGAAAAGCTCCCGAAGGAGCTTTCCACGCTTTAAATATACACTAATTCTTTCAACACAATCTCTTCTGCAGCATTCCGGGCATTATTTACCGCTCTAACCCATTCCATCTGGTCACGAGCTTTCAATTCTTCCGTAATGCCCTGCTTCTCCATCATCTGACTCACCAGAATATCCATTCTCTCCTGTGCTTCATCGTCCACAGTATTCAGATGTTCTGTCAGTCTGTCTTCCAACATATACAGTGAATACATTGCCGGACGATGCTCTTTAAGATATGTCTTTCGCATCATTCCATATTTCCCATAATGCGGTTCTTCATCTGTACTGACAAGATTCGGATAGTAAATTCCGTCTGCGCCAAGTGTGTAGGTTCCACCCATTTTTTCAAATGTGCTTTTCATGTGTTATTCCTCCTTGAAATCAGCGATGTCCTTAAATCATCGCAAAATATTTCAGGGCAGCCTTGATAGCATCTTCTTTCTCTTTCGGACACTGTGGCACTTTGGGATTTTCTGTCTTTGGCAGATTATAGTTTTCTCCCACTTCAATTCCACATTTGCGTTTTACCTGAGAAATATATAAATTTGAAACCTTCAAGCCAAATTCTTTCAGCACATAATCTTTGATTTCCTGATAGGTTGCTTTCAACTCGGCACTGGTGGCATCCAGCTCGTCCAGGTCTAAGTCGATCTCTATCGTGTCATCTGGTTTTTGTTGGGACAAAAGAACAACCGTCTCCACATGAACAGTCTGACAAAATTGATCAACGCAGCAGGCTTTTTCCAGCTTATACCCTGCCGCCAGAAATGCTGGAAGATCTCTTGCCAGGCTGGTCGCTTTGCAGGAAATATATACAATATGGTCTACCCCATAAGAAAGAATCTTCGGCAATGCTTTGGGATGGATTCCATCCCTTGGCGGATCCAGAATGATCACATCCGGTTTCTCCGTCAGATCATCCAGGACTTTAAGGACATCCCCTGCAATAAATTTACAATTACTCAGGTTATTCAGTGCTGCATTCTGCTTTGCAGCTTCTACTGCCTCTTCCACAATTTCCACACCTATCACTTCGTCCGCTACGGAGGCTGCAAGCTGGGCGATCGTTCCGGTTCCGCTGTAAAGGTCGAACACTACTTTATCCTTCGTATCTCCGATATACTCACGTACGATAGAATAAAGCACTTCCGCAGCCAGGGAATTAGGCTGGAAAAATGAAAATGTACTGATCTTAAATCGCAGTCCCAGAAGCGTTTCATAAAAGAAATCCTGACCGTAAAGGATACGTGTCTCATCACTCTGCACCACATCAGAAAGAGAATCATTGATAATATGCATGATTCCCACAATTTTACCCTCCAGCGGAAGTGCAAGAAGTTCTTCTTTCAGAGATTCCAGATCATGTTCTTCCTGACTGGTGGTAATCACATGGACCAGAATCTCTCCTGTAGTCACACCGCGGCGGAGAAGCAGATGGCGCAGATATCCTGTATGCTGCATCTTTTTATAATAGGAAACGTTTCGTTTCAGGAAATATTCATGCACACAAGTCAGGATTTTCGTCATATCTTCATGAACCAGTTGACAGTCATCTGCTGTAAGAACATCATAGGTACTGCCTTTTTTGTGCAGACCCAGCGTCAACGGACCATCCTTATATGCATCACCAAAGGAGAATTCCATTTTATTTCGATATCTGAATTCAATGGGACTTCCATGAATTCCCTCCCACTGGTAATCAGTGCCGTTCAATGCACCATCCAACAGTTCACGAACCTGACATTCTTTCATTTTGAGCTGGTTTTCATAGGACATGGTCTGATACATGCATCCTCCACATTCCGGAAAAATGCTACAGACCGGTTCTCTTGTTTCAAGCGGAGACTTCTCCAACACTTCCAGAAGTCTTCCCTCTGCACGTCCGGAACGCTTCTTATTGATCATAAAACGAACTTTCTGTCCGGGCATTCCGTTCTTTACGGTAACTTTTTGTCCGTCTGTTATCACAATTCCCTTATTGGGAAAATCTACTTTCTCAATCACGCCTTCATAAATTTCGCCTTTTTTCATATAACCTCCATAAAAATAGCCCCGGTATAAGCCGGAGCTATTCTTTCATTTTCATATTACAGGTAATTATTCTTCTTCATCTTCGAAATAATCGTCGAAGTCATCGTCAAAATCCTCTTCAAAATCTTCCAGATAATCCGGAGCAAAGAAATGATATACAGCAAATGCGATACCTGCTACTGCTGCAACTGCGCCAATGATTGCCAGTACCCAGAGGACTGTATTTTTTTCTTTCTCTTCTTCTTTTCTGTTTAATGCTGATAATAATTCTTCAATTTTGATATTCATAATCGCACCATCCTCTCAATAATTCATCAGCTGACCCTTAACACTTCTGCCGTCTGCTGTTTAATGAAATTATTATAACACTTTTTCTGTAATTTTACCATAAGATATCTGCATTTATTCTATACTTTTGTTAGTTTCTTTATTATAATGATATCAGGGGGTTACTGTTCACACAATCCCGAGACATACAAGCCAAAATTCCATTGCCGCAGGCAATCTGGAATGAATTTTGCCCCTGACTTAAAAATATGCCGACAGCAACGATCTGATAAGAGAGGATAAATACTTATGGTAGAAACACTTTTTTTCGATCTTGATAATACATTACTTGATTTTAACCGGGCAGAAAGAGCAGCTATCGCAAAAACTCTGAAAAGTTTTCACATTGCTCCCGAGCCTTCAGTTCTGAAGCGTTACAGTGAGCTCAACCTCGCCCAGTGGAAGCTTCTTGAACAGGGCAAGATCACCAGAGACCAGGTAAAGCTTCGGAGATTCCGGCTTCTTTTTGCAGAGCTGAATGTGGATATACCTGCAAAAGAAGCTGCACATACCTATGAAACTCTTCTGGCCCAGGGACACTATTTCATAGATGGTGCAGAAGAATTGCTCGAAACTCTTTACGGTCAATACCGGATGTATCTGGTTACAAACGGTACCTTAAGTGTCCAGAAGGGACGGCTTAAAAGTTCCGGAATTTCCCGTTACTTTGAGGGTATTTTTATCTCCGAAGAACTGGGATACAATAAACCGGGCAGGGAATACTTTGACTGCTGCTTCTCCAGAATCCCTGATTTCCATAAGGAAACAGCAGTAATCATCGGAGACAGCCTGACCTCTGATATCCAAGGCGGCATCAATGCCGGAATCCGCACGATCTGGTTTAATCCCAGCCATGAGAAGACTTCAGAAATCATCCCTGATCATGAATTTGACAGTCTTATGAAACTTCCTGAACTCCTGTCTCATATATAAAGCGGATAAAATCGTTCGCCTTACTGCTTATTGCTTTTCGCAGCCTCCGCAGGTGACTTAAGTCACCTGCCCCAATCGCCCGGTTAACAGACGGCAGGCGTGACTTGCCTGCATCATCCTGATTCTGAAATTATTATAGTTTTTTCAGCTTTGCAAATCCTGCGAACATTTTCTTTATTCCCACTTTGTCAAAATCAACAGTGACTTCATAATCTCTTCCGCCGTCTACAATGTCTTTAACAATTCCTACACCAAATTTAATGTGGCGGACAGTGTCTCCCACTTCGTAATCCAGTGCAGCAGCCTTCGTCACCTTAAATTCTCTGGGCTTGAATGTTTTCGTCTCAAAAGCCATTTTCATTTTTGCAAGGTTTCTGTCTGCCTGAATCATCTCTTCAATCTTTTTCTTCTTTTCCTGAGCTTCCTGTCCCAGATCCACAAGCTCCCGCGGAATTTCACGTACAAATCTGGATACTTTATTATACTGTACTTCTCCCCGGAGCATCCGCTGTCTGACACTTGTCAGCGTCAAATCCTCCATAGCTCTTGTGATACCCACATAACAGAGCCTTCTCTCTTCTTCCAGATCAGATCTGTCATCTGATATAATGGACATATAAGACGGAAACATCCCATCTTCCATTCCTGCGAGAAATACTCTCGGAAACTCCAGACCTTTGGCACTATGTAGTGTCATAAGAAGCACATAATCCTGATCCGGATCCACGCTGTCAATGTCTGCGATCAGTGCAATCTCCTCGAGAAAACCTGAAAGTGTGGCAGTCTGTCCCTGTTCTTCCATTGCTTCCTGATAGGATTCTGTCTTGGAAATAAGTTCATCAATATTCTCGATTCTTGCCTTCGATTCATCTGTATCTTCAGCCTGCAGCTCTGCCACATATCCGGTAAGTTCAATCACTTCTTCCAGAAGTTCACGTACTGTATAGGACTCTGCCTTGCTCTTTAAACTCTGGATAAAGGTTACAAACCCATCAATCTTTGAAAGACTTCTTCCGATAGACGGAACTTCCTCTGCCACACGCAAGGCATCATAGAAACTCACACTCATTTTATCCGCATAATCCTGTATTCTGCCAAGAGTTGTGGCTCCGATTCCACGCTTCGGTACATTGATGATACGGCGGACTGCCAGATCATCTCTGGAATTGTCAATTGTCTTCAGATAACATAACAGGTCTTTGATTTCTTTACGCGCATAGAAATTCACACCGCCTACAATCTTGTAAGGGATATTCGCAAGAAGACACTTCTCTTCAAAGAGTCGTGACTGTGCATTGGTCCTGTACAGAACTGCACAGTCTTTATACTTCGCACCATTCTCTCTGTGAACTCTGGAAATCTCACCTACCACATACTCTGCTTCCTCATATCCGTTCATGAACTGGCGGAAATGGATTCGTTCCCCCTCCGAATTCTCAGTCCAGAGTGTTTTTGATTTACGTGAGGTATTGTTTGCGATCACCGCATTGGCTGCATTCAGAATATTCTTTGTGGAACGGTAATTCTGTTCCAGACGGATAACTTTTGCATCTGGAAAAACATGCTCAAACCCAAGAATATTTCCAATATTTGCACCGCGGAATTTATAGATAGACTGGTCATCATCACCGACTACACAGAGGTTTTCATATTTAGAGGCCAACAGGCTTATAAATTTAAACTGTGCAGTATTGGTATCCTGATACTCATCCACCATGATATATCTGAAACGTTCCTGATAATTTTCCAGAACATCTCCGCAGTTCTGAAAAAGCTCTACGGTCTTTACGATCAGATCATCAAAATCCAGCGCATTATTTCTGCGCAAAGCAGCCTGATATTCCCGATATACCTCAGCAACCTTCTTTTTAACAAAGTCCCCACCTGCATTCAGTTCCATCTCATCCGGTGTGATCAGTTCATCTTTTGCATGGGAAATCTGTGCCAGAAGAGAACGTTCCTTTGTTTTCTTGGTGTCAATATTCAGTTTTCTGCATACTTCTTTCATCAGAGTTTTCTGATCTTCTGTGTCATAAATAGCAAATCTGGTATCATATCCAAGACGATCAATATAACGACGCAGAATACGCACACAGGTAGAATGGAATGTGGAAACCCATACGCTCTCGGAACCAAATCCCACTATTTTATCTACACGTTCTCTCATCTCACTGGCTGCTTTATTTGTAAATGTGATAGCCAGAATGTTCCAGGGATTGATTCCCTTTTTATCTATCAGGTAAGCAATGCGGTGGGTAAGTACTCTTGTCTTTCCCGAACCCGCTCCCGCAAGGATCAACAGTGGACCTTCTGTATGGTAAACCGCTTCCTGCTGCTGAGGATTTAATGTACTATAAATATCGCTCATATTTTCTCCTGTCTTCTTCCTGTACGGTACATTATTTTACAAACAACCATGCTGATCAACAAGTTGATTTCTGCAACAATCTTTCAGATTCAAAATATGTACCGGTTACCGTTTACATCTCTCGAAATATTTTTTGTGCCTGAACAGGCATATATCTTTATGATTATACACAAAAATCTGTTCGCCTACAACTGATTCCTGTAAAGTAAACCTCACATGACTAAAGTCACGTGCTTCCAGACGCTTTAGGCGTCAGACTGAATATCGGCGGATACGCCTGTAACTTAGATGCGCAGTTATGCGCATTTCCCATGCCAGATATGGCAGGTTCCCACATTACAGGTAGTCCGCTGTATATCTGCCTGTATCTATGCTGCTTTTAAGAGTTCCATTTCTGAATGGAGTTTTCTCAGATCCGCATAGACACATGAGGTTCTACGCTTTACAGGAGGGACTTTTGCCTCCAGTAAAGACCTTTCCGTTGCCGGAAGGGGTTTTAAAAGTTCCCTTATAAAATATCTCGCTCCTATATTATAGGATGCTGACAGGTCACAATTATATCGTTTTCCTGTCTGGAAAGTACAGAGGCTGTGATTTTCCCAGTCACGTGTTACCGCCCCGGAACCATCATAAGCCAGTCTGCTGGTATTCCATGCGCAGATCCTGGATACCCGCATCCCTTTCCTGTGTGCCTGATGTTCACAACACTTCTGGATATCTCTTTTTCTCCACAGGTGCAGTTTCTGTTTTTTCTTTCCCGATATCTTCCCCTGCATCTCCAGATACTCGAACACGATCACATCTGCATGGTTTTCTTCCGCATATCTTACAATCGCACCTGCAATCTTTTTGCCCAGTTCTGTATTCAGACGTTTCGTATATGCCCATCTTCCCTGTGTCTGCGCAGAACCATGTTCCCTCTGGAATCTGCGGATCCGTCCCAGCGCGCGGTACATCCGGTCTTTTTCACTGGGATGATCTATGAATTTTCTTCCCAGGACAGTTCCGTCTGCCTGCATGATGGTACAGACTGCATCGGTATTGATCCCTAAGTCCACGCTGCAGATGATCTGTTCTTTCACAGGTGTTTTGGTAAGTGTTACTTCCTCTTTATAGGAAAAACGCAAAAAGTACTTCCGGTGTCTCTTTTCCAGAGTCGGGGCAGATGCCTTTTTTCCTGACCAGCATTTTCTCAGATATTCCATATCCGTATGCTCCAGACGTACACAGAACCATTTCCAGTCATGGCCGTCATAGATTTTCAGGTATGCTTCGTCTTTCCTTTCCGCTCCCTCACGGTACATGACATCACGGTAGAAGACCGGCATGGCGTGGTTT
>OCAK01001780.1_pt1 | contig 10530 bp, 10 predicted proteins | sample 1538301 | NCBI WGS metagenome assembly OCAK01 (sample SAMEA2580285, study PRJEB22360) | human gut metagenome | biome: human gut; feature: human-associated habitat; material: faeces | place: Denmark | collected 2008/2010 | reverse complement strand
AGCGAGATCGCGCGCCGTGGCGACAATCTCTGCGGCCGGCACGTCGCACATCGACTCGGCCCACTCGGGCGTCCAAGCACTGGCCGCCTGCGCCAGCTCCTCAAAACCCGTGGTATAGCGGGCAACGAACTCGTGATCGTACAGGTCCTCGGCTACCAGCACATGTGCGATACCCAGCAGCAACGCCAGATCGCATCCGGGACGCACGCGCAGCCAGCGGTCGGCAAGCGCGGCCGAACCGCTGCGCCGGGGGTCAACCACGATGATCTTCGCCCCGCGCCGGCGCGCATCGTTGAGCGCGTCAACGGCCCCCATCGTCGACGAATCGACAATGGAACGCCCCAGGTACATGATGCAGTCGGTATGCGCAAGGTCGGAGGCGGGGCTATAGCCCAGGCTGTGCTCCCAACCGGTAAGTCTGCTTACCTCGCAGGCGCCATCGGCACCGTACACGTTGGGCGAGCCCAGCGCATGCATAAAGCGATAGGCCCAGTAGCGGTCGAACGAGGGCACACCAAGTGTCATGCCCAGCGCACGGGGCCCGCGCTCGTCAACAATTCCCAAAAGACGCTCGGCAATCTGAGCAAACGCCTCGTCCCAGGTAATCGCATCAAACCCCGAGCCATCCCGGCGGCGTCGCATGGGGTGCAAAATCCGGTCGCGCTCGTCAAACGGCATTGCCAGGCGATGGCGCCCGCGGGCGCACAGGGCACGCGCCGCGCACGGATGTCCCGGCACCGGCAACTCGGCCACCACGCGACCGTCCTCAACGCGTGCCGCAAAGGCGCAATCGGCATAGCATCCCCCGCATGTCGTCACCACGGAGCGACCGTCATGCATAGCTCTCGATGCCATCTCGATTATTCCTTCCAGCTCAGGGGTTCATGCCCCGCCGCACCACAGCCCTGCCACCAGCTGCCGCGACGCAAAGCCCGCTGCATCTACCGCAGCAAGACACGAAGAGCCTCCCAAAAGGCAAACGCCCCTCAGGAGGCCCGTACGTCATTCCAGCTTATTACGCCTCGGACTTCTTGGCGTAGACAAACCAGTAGCCGAGCGCGATCAGAACCGCGCCGCCCACGATGTTGCCCAGCGTGGCGGCGGACAAGTTAAACGCAATGCCCGCAGCGTTGAGCGCATCGGCGCCGGCGACGTCGGCACCATAGCCGCACGCGTGCATCACGGCACCCATAGGCAAAAAGTACATGTTGGCGACGCAGTGCTCAAAACCGCAGGCCACAAAGGCGGCGATGGGCAGCAGAATGCCCACAACCTTATCGACCACGGTCTTACCGGCGGTACCGATCCACACGGCCAGGCACACAAAGATGTTGCACAGGATGCCGCGGAAGAAGATCGTCACCCAGTCGATCGTCACCTTGCCGGCGGCGACGCTCACCATGGAGTTGGCGACCGCCTCGCCGTTGAGCTTATAGATGCCGGCCATGTACACCAAAAAGACGATGAACAGGGCACCGACAAAATTGCCGACCCACACGACGACCCAGGCCTTAAGCATCTGAACCAGGGTGATCTTTTTGCTCTTGAGTGCGCAGACCATAAGCGAATTGCCGGTAAACAGCTCGGCGCCGCACACCAGCACGAGCACCAGGCCCAGGCAAAAGCACAGACCGCCCACGACGCGCTGAGCGCCCCAGCCCAGCGTGCTGTCGCTCAAGAACACGGTAAAGAACAGGCCGCCGAAGGCGATAAACGCGCCGGCGAACATTGCCAACAGAAAGGCCTTAGCGACCGGCAGGTTAGCCTTGGTCACGCCGGCGGCCTCGGTCTTGGCCTCGATCGCGGCGGGCGCCAGGCAATCGGGAGAGGGGTACTCCACCTTGGAATCTGCCATGTCAATCACTTCTTTCCTAATCAGCAGGAACAAGCGCTCCTATTGCTCTTGCCCCAAGCGGACAAAGTGGGAAAAGTCGTTGGCGGCCACGGCGTCGTACACGGCGTCGACGGCCTCAAAGACTTCCGGGGACATGGGGTTGTAGAACTCCGTGTCGCCCGGCTGAATCCCGACGAAGACGATATCATCACACGATTGCTCAATCTCTTCGATCAGAATCGACAAAGGAAGCGAATGCGTGGTGAACATCGATTTGCGCGCGACGTCGGTCTTATCGAGCAAGCGGATGGCGCCGACGGGCAGCCGCTTGGGGCGGCATCGACCAAAACCAAACGCGGCGGACGCTCGCGCTTGACCTCGATGATGTCATCCTCGGGCGTCTGACCGCCGTCGATGGTGTACCAACCGGCGATAGGCGTGTCCTCCATCTTTTTGGAGAGCACGGGGCCGGCGGCATCGTCGGCGCGCAGCACGCTTCCCGCCGTGAGCACGATACCCGCAAATGGGGCGCCGTTCACACGACCATCCACAACGCGACCCATTACTGCAACCTTCCCGTCAGATACACGCCCGACACATCGCGCACGCGCTCAACCAGATCGCGGAACTTCATCAGAAACGCGACCTGCTGGGCATGCAGGCCAAAGTCGTCGTCGAACACCGAGATGCCGGCCTTGGCCGAGCCGCGAAAACCGCGCTCGTCGAGCAGCGTGTCGCAGGCCTCGAGCAGCGACGGCACCGCCGCCTTGTCAAGCTGGCACTCGCCAAAGGAGCGGATGGCCTCGAACTTGGTCTTGGCCTCCCCCTCCGGCAGCGCGTCGACGAGCGAATAGAAGACATCCACCGGCACCGACAGGCGCGGCTCAAAGCAATCGAGCACGCCGGTGTGGTGGCCCACGGCGAGCGTGTAGTACAGCACGTCGCAGGCCTCCTGGGGAACGTCTTCCTCGGTCTCCACAAACTTACGCGTAAGCTCGTAGAAGACCACCTGGTCGGGCGCGTGGCCCAGGCAGGGGTCGGCGACGCCCTCGGCGGCCTCGTCGCTTGCGCGCGAGGCATCGCCAAAGGAGCCGCCGAGCATGCCGGGGCCCGCAAAGTAACCAGAGCGGTCCGTGAGCTCCATCTAGCGACCTCCGGCTAGCACCAGATCCTGCAGCGCCGAGTAGACCTCAACGCGGCGAGGATCGTCCTGCTTGTCGATGAGCAGTGCCATGGCACCGCGGATATCGCCCTTGGGCGCACCCTCGACTGGGCCACGAACCTCGTGGGCCGGGCCGCGGCCGTACCGGTAGCCGCTCATGGCGCGAGCCTCGCGCTCGATGGCAACGCGCAGCTTGTACGGCACGCCGGGGTGCAGGATATCGGCCTGCTCGCCGACGGCCTCCACCGTGGTCTCGGCATGGAGCTTTTGGTCCAGCAGACCGAGCGCCATGGCAAAGCCGTAGATGGTCTGCGCGGGGCTGGGCGGGCAGCCGGGGATGTAGACATCGACCGGCAGAATCTTATCCGTGCCGCCCCAGACGCAGTAGTTGTCGTAGAAGATGCCGCCGGTGCAGCCGCACGCGCCATAGGACACCACGATCTTGGGATCGGGTGCGGCCTCAAAGGCGCGCAGGGCCGGCATGCGCATGGCACGCGTCACGGCACCGGTGTACAGCAGCACGTCGGCGTGACGGGGCGAGGGCACGACCTTGATGCCAAAGCGCTCGACGTCGAAGACGGGCGTGATGGAACCGAAGATTTCGATCTCGCAGCCGTTGCAGCCGCCGCAGTCAACACGGTAGACGTACACCGAGCGCTTGATCTTCTTAAGAAGGGTCGCCTTGGCCTTCTCGATGCTCTCGTCGAGCTCGATCTTGGTCGGGCGGTACTGGAGCCGCTCGGGCAAAAGCGTGGGTTCGGCCATGGTTACTCCTCCTTCGTTTCAAAATCCATGATGATGCCCTCGACCGGCGCCGGACCGGCGGGAATCTCGGGCGCATCGGGGTTGAGCTCGCGGTCGATATACTCCGGGTTCACGCCATGGCCGCCCAGATACTCCATGCCGGGGCCCTGGGGCTCACCGGACGCAAGCGTCTCGTTGGCAGCCATGCCGTGCGCGTTACCGGTCTTTACGGCCGAGGCGGCGCGCAGGGCGTCGAGCTCGCGCTTGCATTCCTGGCACATACCGACGGTACGGGCGGCCTGGATGGCCTCCATGCCGCCGGTCTTTTGCAGCAGGCGCTTGGCGTAGTCGATCTCCTTGTGCGGGGCAAACGGCTTGCCGCAACGCGAGCAGTGCTCGAGCGTGTAGACGCTCTTGCTGGTGAGGTCGTCCTTGCTCATGACGGCCAGCTCAAACTCCTCGGTGAGCTTGATGGCCTCCATGGGGCAGGCTTCCTCGCAGCGGCCGCAGAAGATGCAGCGACCGTAGTCGATCGACCAGGTGATGGTATCGGCCGCAAGGTCGGTGTCCATGCGAATGGCATCGGCCGGGCACGCCACGCCGCAGGCACCGCAGGCGATGCAGAGCTCGGCGTTGTGCTCGGGCTTACCGCGCATGTCCTTGTTGGTGGGAAACGGCGCAAACGGGTACTTGACCGTCGCGTCGCCGGCCTTGGCGTTAACTTTCCAAAGCTTCAGCATATTAGAGCGCCTCCTCATCGAGCGGGGCGGCCATGGTGCCCTCGCCCGCAAGCGGCGACTTGTCGCGCCAGACGTTCTCGAACTGCTCCTTGTCGAGCACGTGGTCGCGCTTGGCGGCGACATCGGTCACCGTCACGCGGTCGGTGCAGGAGTAGCACGGGTCGAGCGAGCCGACGATCAGCGCCGCGTCGCCCACGGTGTTGCCGCGGAACATGTAGCGCAGGACCGGCCAGTTGCTGTACGTGGCCGCCTTGGCGCGCCAGCGGTAGCACTTCTGGTTGTTGCCGAGCATCGCCCAGTGCACGTCCTCGCCGCGCGGCGCCTCGGTGGCGCCGATGGCGTACTTGTGCGGGGTGTACTCCCAATCCGTGGTGAGGATGGGGCCCGACGGGCAGTTCTCGAGCATGGTCTCGATCATGTCGATCGAATCGTAGACCTCCTGGATGCGAACAGCGGTACGGCCGAAGGCATCGCAGGTGTCGGCCGTGGCAGCATGCATCTTCTGAACATCCGGATCGGCGTAGCCGTCGAAGGGATGGTCAAAGCGCACATCGCGGGCATAGCCCGAGCCACGCATGAGCGGGCCGACCGGCGAGAAATCACGTGCGATCTTGCGGTCCAAGATGCCGATACCGCTCGTACGCTCAATAAAGTTGGGCGTGGAGAGCAAAACGTCGACGAGCTCCTGAACCTCGGAGCGCAGCTGATGGATGGTCGTGAGCGTGGAGAGCTTCTGCTCGGCCAAAATGTCGCGACGCACGCCGCCGATCACGTTGAGGCCGTAGGTCTTGCGGTGACCGGAGAGCTTCTCTGCCAGGTCCATGGACTTCTCGCGGACGCGGAAGAACTGCTGGAAGCCGGAGTCGAAGCCCGTGTAGTGCGACGCCAGGCCAATGTTGAGCAGATGCGAGTGCAGGCGCTCGACCTCAAGCATGATGGCGCGGATGTACTGGGCGCGCGGCGGGACATGAATGCCCTGGGCGCGCTCGACGGCCTCGGCGTAGGCCACCGAGTGGGCGCAGCCGCAGATGCCGCAGATGCGGTCGGCGAGGAACGTCACGGCGTCATAGTTCAGGCGCGTCTCGGCGACCTTCTCCATGCCGCGGTGCACGTAGAACAGACGGTAGTCGGCGTCGACGATCGTCTCGCCCTCAACGAACAGGCGGAAGTGGCCGGGCTCGTCGGAGGTAATGTGCAACGGGCCCATGGGGACGAGTGTGGTCTCCTTGCCCTTGGTATCGGCCAAGAACTCGTAGTTTTCCATGTCGCTCGCGGGAGCGGGACGGAAGCGGTAATCCATGGAGTCCTTGCGCAGCGGGTACAGGCCGCTGGGCCAGTCATCGGGCAGCACCAGGCGGCGACGATCGGGCAGACCCTCGGGGATCAGGCCGAACATATCGCGCAGCTCGCGCTCGCCCCACACGCAGGCGGGGACAAACGGCGTCACGGACGGGAACGTCATCTTGGCGGGATCGACCTCGGTGCGCACGGTCACCCAGCCGGGGTCCTCCCCCTCCATGGAGATGACGTAGTACACGGCGTACCGGCCGCACAGGCTGCGCTCATCGTTGCCGATGATCACGGGAATCCAGCCGTAGCGCTCGTAGTACAGGTAGTGGACGGCCTCGGGCAGCTTGTCCTGTTTGACGGTGATCGTCAGCTGGTCCTCGCACTGCCACTCGACCTTCTCGATGCAGCCCGGAACAGCGCGGCGCAGGGCCTCGACATGGCTCTCGCAGCGACGGGCATACACCTTGTTCTCAGTTTCAATCATTCGTTACTCCACCTCGCTCTGAGCGGTCTCGGTACCGAACACAGCGCGGTACATCGGCGTCGCGTGAAGCTCCTCGGTGCTCTGCTCGAGCACGATGCCGGTCGCAGTCTCCACACCGTGCACGAGAGGCAGCGGGGTGGCGATGCCAAACCACAAGATCATGACAGCCAGGATGATTTCGGGGATAAGCATGAGCGCCGGGGCCTCATGCTTGCCCATGCCCTGGGGCGCATGGCCGAATACCGACTTGAGTGCGATGCGGGTGAGCGCGGAGATGGCCACGGTAAGACCGAGGGCGACCACGACGACCAGCCACATGGGACCGGCGGTAACACCGGCGACAAAAGTCAGGAACTCGGAGATAAACATGCCAAAGGGCGGGAAGGCACCAAGACCGAGCAGCGCCAGGACGGCGAGCGCGGCGGTTGCGGGGGCAACCTCGACGACACCCTGAATCTTAGCCAGGCTACGCGTGCCAAAGGCGTGCTGGATATTACCGGACACGCAGAAGGCAAGCGTCTTGGTAAAGCCGTGGAACACGCAGTGCAGCAGGGCCGCGGCGATACCCAGCGGGCCACCGATACCCAGGCACAGGGCGATAACGCCCACGTTCTCCACAGACGAGTACGCAAAGCGGCGCTTGAGGTCGTCCTGGCGAAACATCGAAAGTGCCGCCACCAAAATGGACAGCGTGCCGACGATCAACAGCAAAAGCTGCGGATACTCGGCGCCCACGGCCTGGATGGTAAAGCCATAGAAGCGCATGATCACAAGCATGGCGCACTTAAGCAGCACGCCCGAGAGCAGGGCCGAGACAGGGCTCGGGGCCTGGGAGTGGGCATCGGGCAGCCAAGTGTGCATGGGGAACAGGCCGGCCTTGGTGCCAAAGCCGATCACGATAAACGCAAAGGCGAGGCGCATGAGCGTCGGATCGAACTGGTCGGCATACGGCAGCACGCACGACAGGAATGCGGCCTCGTGGGCGTTGGGAATCACGTCGGCGGCGTTGGCGTAAATCAGCAGCGTACCGAACAGGCCAAAGGCCACGCCGGCGGTGCAGACCATCGCATACTTCCAAGAAGCCTCGAGGGCCGTCTTGTTCTTGTAGATACCCACGAGGAACACGGTGGAAAGTGTGGTTGCCTCCACGGCAGCCCACGTGAGGATCATGTTGTTGGACAGGCACGCGAGCAGCATGGTGAACACAAACAGGCTAAACAGCGCAAAATACTGCTTGGCGCGCTCGGCGGGCATGGAGCCCTCCTCGATATCGGCCTTTACATAGGGCAGCGAGAACAGCCCCGTAAGAAAACCGATAAAGCCGATGAGCAACACAAAGATGGCGCCCAGCGAATCGAGGTGGAACCACAGGCCAAGAGCGCTCGCGGTGTCGCCGCTCATAAGGACGTCACCGGCCGTCATAATTGACAGCACCAGGACGGCTGCGACGGAGACCAGGTTGAGACCGGCAAACACGTTATAGGACGTGTTCTTGGGCAAAAACGCCATGACCAGCGAGAACACCAAAGGAGTCGCGAGCAGGGCGAGAATCAACGTTTCCATGGACTACCCCCTCAGCTCGGACAGGTCGCGCGCATCGAGCGAGTGGGAGTCGTCCCAAATGCGACGCACGACGATGGACATGATGATGACGGCAAAGATGGCGTCGGTGGCGATACCGATCTCGATGATCTCGGGAGCGGTGGGGGCCAAAAGCGCGAGCGTCACATGGCTGCCGTTTTCCATAAGGCAGTATCCAAAGATCTGCTTCATGATGTTGCGCTGCGAGATGATGCAGGTGAGGCCCACAAAGAAGTGAGCGAAGCTAATAGCGAGCGCAGGCGTTGCGACCTCGGCCGTGGGCAGGCTGATCTGCGTCACGACTGCAAAGCAAATCGCGACCTCGACGGCGATGATGCAAATGGCCCACGCGGGCTTAAGGCCGGCCTTGAGCGATGCGTCGCTCGGCTCACCCATCTTCTTGTATGCGTGGTTGAGGATATAAGGGACCAGGACGACCTTAGTGATAAAGGCAGATCCAGCCCACATAAGCAGCTCCTGCGCACCAGTGGTGACACCGAGCGTGGCGAGAAGCCCCACGAGCACCAGCGACTGCACCGCATACCAGTGGATGGAATGTTTGATGTTCTTGGAGACAACCACCATGGTGGACGTGACGATCAGAAGGCCGCCAAGGATGTTGACGATCGAATAACCCATGTCGTTCTACCTCCTAACCGATCCAGCTGGCCGAAAGCGGGCCGCTGACGATGACCATGATGATGAGCACGATGAACACAAACGCCATCGCGTGGGGAAGCGGGGCTCCCGCAGCGACCTCGTCGCTCGGCTCGCCGGGCAGGCAATAGCCCATCCACTTGAGGAACCAGGCGAAGGTGGCGACGGTCTCGGCGACCATGATGCACACGAGCACCAGGATCGCGACGTTGCCGGCACCCACAGAGAAGCCGCCGGCGATGATCTGGAACTTCGAGAAGAACGTGTTCATGGGCGGCACGCCGGCAATGGCGAGCGTCGCGACACCAAAGCCCACGCCCGAGATCGGGTACTTCTTTACGATGCCGCGAAGCTTGGGCAGCATACGCGTGCCGAGCGTAAAGGAGAACGAACCGGCGATCAGGAAGAACAGCGTCTTGGCGAAAGCGTGGTTAAAGATGTGGCACACGGCACCGTCAAAGGCCAGCTGGCTGCCAAAGACCGAAAGGCCCAGACCAAAGAACACATAGGAGAGCTGGGCGATCGTGGAGAAGGCCAGCAGGCGCTTCATGTCCTTTTGCGGCAGGTACATAAGGAAACCAAAGAGCATGGTGACCATGGCGTCGATAATGGCAACCCAGCCAACGATCTCGGGAATCTCGCCGGCAGAGACGAGTGCACGCGCGAACACGCACACGCCGACCTTACCCATCGGGGCGCCAGGCAGGTAAGCCGAAACAGGCGTCGGCGCCTCCATGGCCGAAGGCAGCCACATGTACATGGGAACCTGTGCGGACTTGGCCCAGGCCGCAAACAGCACGAGCAAAAGGACGATAGCCTTGAGCTTGGCGTCGAGGCCGGCAATCGCGGTAATGGCGAAGGTGCCGGTGTGGGCAAACACGATGGCGGCGCCCAGATACAGGCCGAGCGCACCGATATGCGTAATGATCAGGGCCTTCATGCCGGCCTTCTTGGCCGTAGGCGTCATGTAGTAGCTAATGAGGCCCCAAGAGCACGCACCCGTGATCTCAAAGAACACGAGCTGGCCCAAAAGGGTCGAGCTGTACACAAGGCCGGCCATGGCGCCGATGAAGGTCGCGAGGTACGCATAGAAGCGACGACGAGGCGCGTCGGGATGCTCACGGTTATTCTCGCTCATATAGGGAATCGAATAGATCACGACAAGCAGGCCGATACCCACAAAGGCGGGCGCGAGCAGCGTGCTCATGCGATCGAAGGTGAATCCCATGACGAGGGTCTGCCCAAACGAGATCAGGGGGACCTGCGTGTCGGGCATGCCGGCGCCAGCGAAATTCGCGGCGAGGGCGATGGTGCAGACCGTCGAGACGGCGGCACCCAAAACGCTGAACCACTTGGCGTACGGACGGGGGAACAGGGCGACGAGCACCGAGGCCACCATCGGGGCCGCGATAGCGACCAAGCCGAGAAGGGACAGACTGACTGCAAATGACATTGTTTCTCCCTTCTCCTACACGCCGACGACCACGAAGACAAACGCCAGAACGGCGATGCCAACGACAGCCCAGGTCTGATTGCCAAGCACCTTAAAGCGCGAACGCGAGCAAGAGTTCTCGATCACGCCGCATACGACAAAGTCGATCAGGCACTTCACCAGGAAGATGACTGCACCCAGAACGGCGGCGGTGCCCACGGTCGTAGGCTCGCCCCAGGGGACGAAGATCGCGCAGAACCAAGCGACGACCAGGACCTGCTTCATGGACATGGCAAGCTTGGCCATGGCGAGCGACGGGCCGGAAAGCTCGGCAAGCGGGCCTTCCTGAAGCTCCTGCTCGGCCTCGGCCTGATCAAACGGCAGCTTGCCGAGTTCCATGTAGCAGGCGATCGCAAAGGCGATGCCGGCGAGGATCACGGCGACCGGCGCGTCGATGGCGCCCGTCATGATGTGCTGACCCATGGTGGCGATGTCGGTGGAACCGCACACCAGGGCGGCGGCAAACAGCGCCAGCAGCATGGACGGCTCGATGAGCACGCTCATGAGCAGCTCGCGGGGGCCCCCGCAACCCGCGGTGCAGGACTA
>OCAK01001772.1_pt1 | contig 10574 bp, 7 predicted proteins | sample 1538301 | NCBI WGS metagenome assembly OCAK01 (sample SAMEA2580285, study PRJEB22360) | human gut metagenome | biome: human gut; feature: human-associated habitat; material: faeces | place: Denmark | collected 2008/2010 | reverse complement strand
CGTGCTGGAGAGGTTGTGGCCCCGGCGGGCGCGGGTCTGCTGGCAAGCGCCGGGTATGCAAGCGTGAAGGTGCACGCCGCGCCGCGCGTGGGCATTATCTCGCTGGGGACGGAACTGGTCGCACCGAGTAAGGTACCGGCGCGCGGTCAGATTCGCGACTCCAACTCGTCGGCGTTGATGGCCGAGGCACTCGATGCCGGCGCCGAGCCCGTGTTCTACGGCATTGCGCCCGATGATGAGCGGGCGATTGCCGAGCTGGTGCATCGTGCCGTGCAGGAGTGCGATTTTGTCATTACGAGTGGTGGCGCCTCGGCGGGTGACTACGACTATGTGACGGCGCTCGTCCGGCGCGAGGGCGAGGTGCTGTTTGACCGCATCTCGACGCGCCCGGGCAAGGCCATCACGTTTGGCTTGCTCGCAGGTAAGCCCTACCTGGGACTTTCAGGCAATCCGGCCGCGGCGTATGTAGGCTTTGAGATGCTTGCCCGTCCGGCGATTCGCAAGATGCGTGGTTTTGCCGAGGGGGCGCGCCCCGTGCAGCGAGCGGTTCTTACCCACAGTGTGAAAAAGCGCCAGGACCGACGCTTCTTCGATCGCGCCACGGTTTCGCGCGACCCCGAGACCGGTGAGCTGTTGGTGACCGAGGCCAAGACGCAGAATTCGGCGCTGCTCGGCACGATGCAGCGGGCCAACTGCCTGCTGCGTATTGACGAAGGACCGTGCGACCTCAAGGCGGGCGACGTCGTGGATGTCGTGCGTGTCGACCTGCCCGAGGGAACGGTGTTGTAGGAGGAAGACTATGGAGTTGAAGATATCGATCGTGACGTGCTCGGACACGCGCGATCTTGCGCAGGACGAGGCCGGAGCCGCACTCGAGGAGCTTATCGAAGCGCAGGGCTGGACGGTCGCCTCACATGTGGTCGTGCGCGACGACGTCAGCGAGATTGGTGATGCCATTGTGGAAGCCGCCGATGAGTGCCACGCCAATGTCGTGCTCACCTGCGGCGGCACGGGGCTTTCGATGCGCGATGTGACGCCCGAGGCGACGCGTGCCGTCTGCGACCGCGATGTGCCGGGTATTGCAGAGGCGATTCGCGCGTACTCGATGACCAAGACGCGCCGCGCCATGCTCTCGCGCGCTATTTGCATGCAACGAGGTCATACACTTGTCGTAAACTTTCCCGGTTCTACGAAGGCCGCCCGCGAAAGCTGGGAGGCCATAGCAGACCAGCTGGAGCATGCGGCTCAGATGACAGCGGGCGGCGGACATACCAATTAAGCGGTTTACCTGCGGTGGGGCGACCTTATCGGTCGCTCCGCTTTTGTTTTCCGCCGAATCGACGCCGAGGTGTACGGTAACTCGAAACTATATTCTCAGCGAGAATAATTTCTCATTATCATTATTCGCGCGGAAGTATAATCTAGTAACAGAATAAAGCCTGCGGCGGGGTGCCCGGGCATAGCGTTCGAAAGGGTTGAATATGTTCGATATGGTTTCACGCCGCGGTTTTGTCTCGCTTTCTGCTGCCGCTGCCGCCGGCCTTGGCCTTGCCGGCTGCTCGGGCAACAAGACGTCCGAGCCCGCTGGTTCCGATGCCGGCTCCGTCAAGTCTTCCTCTAAGAAGAAGGCTGTCGAGCTGCAGGTCTTTGCCGCTAACTCGCTCGAGAAAACTCTGCCCGAGGTTCAGGAGCTCTACACCGAGCAGACCGGCACCACGTTTGCCGACACGCAGTTTAAGGCGTCTGGCGACCTTGTCGAGCAGATGCGCGCCGGTGCCGCCGTCGACGTGCTCATCACGGCCTCCAAGGGCACCATGGACGACGCCGAAGCCGCCGAGCTCGTCGATGCCGACACGCGTGAGGACATGTTCGTCAACGACCTTGTGATCATTCGCGCCGAGGGCTCCGATACTAAGGTCGAGGCCATCGCCGACGTCGCGAATCTGGACGGTAAGATTGCCATCGGCGACGCCAAGACCGTCCCCGCCGGCAAGTACGCCAACCAGGCGCTGGCTTCCGTGGGCCTCTATACCGGTACCGAGGGCGACGACGGCGAGTACGCGCCCGAGCTCGCCGACAAGGTGGCCCTGGCCGACAAGGTCGGCACCGCTGCGTCTTACGTCTCTACAGGCGACTGCGTGGCCGGTTTTGTCTACAGCTCCGATATCTTCCGCTACGACGGCATCGAGGAAGCCTTCGTGTGCCCCGAGGATTCGCACAAACCCATCGTGTACCCGGGTGCCGTTGCCGAGAGCTCCGAGCACGCCGACGAGGCCAAGGCGTTCATCGACTTCTGTCTGACCAACAAGAAGGCTCAGAAGATTTGGGCTAAGTACGGCTTTGAGCTTTCCGAGTAGTGCGGCTTGGCGCGATAATTCCATCGTTTTGTGTTTCACTCCGTCCTTGTATTCGCTTGGAGCTTTTCGTGCTTAATAGATTCCGCATGCTTGTCGCCTGTGCTTTGACCTTCGCGCTTTGCTGGGTGCCGGGATTTGCGTTTGCTGGGGACGCCGAGGACGGGGCCCAGGTTGCTGCGACCGCCCATGGGCTTTCCTATGGGATCGAGGGTTTTGAGCGGTTGGCCAAGGGGACCGCTCGTGCCATGGAGGGCCAGCCTGAGGGCTATCGGTTTCCCGTTGACGAGGACGTGGACCTTGTAGTGGCACCTGCTGCCGATCGCGTTGTGGTGTGGATGTCGCCCAAGGCGGTCGAGAAGTATGGGTTGGATCCGCAGGATAACGAGTGCGTATCGGGTCTCAAGGCCCTCGTCTGTAAGCTCGACAGCGCAAACTGCATGGGAGGTGCGCAGCTAGGGGACGTGAATCTTCCTTGGTATGTCACGGCGGAAACAACGTTTGATGCCGGTGGGTATACCTATGGCTTTGACGAGCGCGGTGCGGATGGGGACCGCTATGTGGTGATTGCATCAGCCTCGGGTGATGCCAAGGGCGGCGCGCGTTGGCTTGATAGCGCTCAAATGGTAGAGGCGTCGTCTGTCATGTTGCGGGATGAGCAAGGGCCCTTGACCTCTCTGGTCTCCTTTTTGGGCGACATCGACTATCGCCCGTTTTGGGTGTCCATTAAAACGAGCGGCCTTGCCCTGGTGATCTCCCTTGCGCTGGGCCTGTTCGCCGCGTGGAAGACTATGGGTACCTCGAGTCGCATCAAGGGCCTGCTCGACTCGGTCTTTACCATCCCCATGGTGTTGCCGCCCACGGTCTGCGGCTTTTTGCTGCTTATGCTGTTTGGTCGCTCGACCGGGGTGGGCCAGTGGCTGATTGCGCACGGCGTCTCGATTGTCTTTACGTGGCCGGCGGCGGTGATCTCTGCCGTGGTGGTATCGTTCCCCCTGGTCTACCGTACGGCGCTCGGCGCCTTTGAGAGCCTCGACACGCAGATGCTTGACGCCGCGCGAACCCTGGGATGGTCCGAGCGTCGCATCTTTGCCAAGCTTATGATGCCGCTTGGGTGGCCTTCTATTGCCGCTGGTACGGTCCTCGCCTTTGCCCGCGCGATGGGAGAGTTTGGCTGCACGCTGTTCTTTGCGGGCAACTACGCCGGCATTACGCAGACCATCCCCATTGCGATTTACTTTGAGTGGATGGGCGGCAACACCTCGGTGGCCCTCTTTTGGGTCGCCGTTGTGATTGCGTTCAGTTTCCTGGTCATCCTATTCATCAACATGTACACGGCGCATTCGCAAAAGTATCGCGAGCGGGGCCTTTCCCATGCGGGGCGCAAGCGGATCAAAGATCTTGCCGGACAGGGCGATTCGCTCGACCCGGCGGGCGGCGATGCCCTGCGAATCGATCGCGAGGCGCTGGCCGAGCTTATGCGCGATGACGCGGTCGCGAAGGGAAGTCGATAGGCCATGTCGCTCGTTCTGGATATCAAAAAGCGCTATCCCGGGTTTATGCTCGACATGCAGCTTGAGGCCGGCGAGGAGCGTGTGGCGCTGCTGGGCGCCTCGGGTTGCGGCAAGAGCTGCACGCTGCGCTGCATTGCCGGCGTGGAGACGCCCGACGAGGGCAAGATCGTCGTCAACGGCGTGACCTTTTTTGACTCGGCGACGGGCATCAACCTGTCGCCCCAGGAGCGAAAATGCGCCCTGCTGTTCCAAAACTATCAGCTGTTTCCCAACATGACGGTGGCCGATAACGTATGCGCCGGTGTAAAGGATGCGGGCGACGCCGCCGCGCGCAAAAAGCTCGCCGAGCGCTATCTGGGCATTTTCGGTCTGTCCGATTTTGCCGACCGCTATCCCGCGCGACTCTCGGGCGGTCAGCAACAACGTGTGGCGCTTGCCCGCATGGTGGCGGCGCATCCGGGCATTTTTATGTTCGACGAGCCCATGAGCGCACTCGATTCCTATCTTAAGAGCGCCCTCGAACAGAACATGCTCGACCTGTTCGATGTATGCAACCGCACCGTGCTCTACGTGAGCCACGACATCGACGAAGCGTGCCGCCTGTGCGGGCGCATCTGCGTGATGCACGACGGGCATGTGGAGGAGATCGGCTCCGCGCGGGCGGGGGCCCCAGCAGCACCGCCACCATTGCGCCTGACGGGCTGCAAGAACACAAGCCGGGCGCGCAAGATCGGCGACGAAGAAGTTGAGGCCATCGACTGGGGCATGACCTTTAATGTGGGTCGCGAGGTTCCCGATAATGCAGCGTACCTGGGCATTCGCGCAAGCTACTTCCATGTTGACAATCGCGCTGAGCGGGGCCGCAACAGCTATGACTTGCACGTGGCACGCGTGAGCGATTCGCGTTTTGAGCGCCTGGTGCTGCTGGACGTGCCGCGCGTCGATGCGCCCACGCGTCTGCAGTGGAAGGTCAACAAAGTGGGCGTGCCTGTCGACGAGCTGCCGCAAGCAGGCGAGACGCTGTGCATGCATTTTGATGCCAGCAGGATCCATTTGGTTTGTCGATAGCGCCGGGTAATGCCGTCGGGGATATAAGCCTCGACGGCTTCGTCTTGTCGTTCGCCGAATGAGGAATGACAAACCTTTATCAATCAAGATAATTATTTATTAAACGACGGCACACGACGCTGTCGTACGAATGTCAACGGTGTTCGCATGGTCGACGACCGTTGATATAGTTGACCTCAACTTGTAAAGGAGGGTGCGCATATGCCGCAGACGACATACATTCGCCGCGTTGCCGCGCGTGCCCTATATATGGCTCGGAGCCGCATATGAGCAGGTATGTTCACGGCTCCGGGAGAGACGACGCACAACTAAATAATCGACCGCAAAGCAGGTTCCCCAAAATTCCGGGTTTAGGCGCGGCTGGGTTTTCGCCACCCACCGTGCAGCAATACCGTAGCTATTCATTTTTGGTTCGAGAGGGGAACCGTTATGGCTGAAGAATTTGATTTCCATCCGATGTGGGAGAGCCTCGGCATGAATCTTGCCGACCACGACATGCTGTTGGGCGCCGTGGGCCAGATGTACGGCGATATGTTCCTGACGCAGAACAATCGCCCCAAGTCCACGTCCTACCTGGACTTTGTGGCCACCAACATCCATAGCGGCCGTATTAAGGAGATGCTCGACAAGAAGGAGGCCGGCGAGGCCACCAAGATCGTCGGTTCGTTCTGCGTGTACGTGCCCGAGGAGATCGTACTTGCCTGTGACGGTATTCCCGTGGGCCTGTGCTCGGGTGCCGATTGGGCAACCGATAAGGTCGAGGAGCACCTGCCGCGCAACACCTGTCCGCTTATCAAAAGCTTTGCCGGCTTTAAGCTGGGCGAGGTCTGCCCCTACATTGAGTCGAGCGACCTGGTGGTGGGCGAGAACACCTGCGATGGCAAGAAGAAGGCCTACGAGTTCTTTGCCACGCAAAAGAACATGTACGTCATGGATATTCCCAACGTGCACGACGAGTCGACGCTCGTGACCTGGAAGGCCGAGGTCAAGAAGCTCGCCGCCAAGATTGAGGAAGAATGCGGCGTCACGATTACGCCTGAGCGTCTGAAGGCCGCCATCCACGCCGTCAATGAGAAGCGTCGCGCCCTGCAGCGCCTTGCTGCCACGCGCGCTGCCGACCCTGCACCCATCAGCGGTCTGGACAGCCTGCTGACCGTTCAGGCCGCCTTTATGGACGACACGCCGCGTCTGACCGGAGCCATTAACGATATGGCGGCTGAGTGCGAGCAGCGTGTCGAGGCCGGCGAGGGCGTGGCGCCCAAGGGGACCAAACGTATCCTGTACACCGGCACGCCCATGGCTGTGCCCAACTGGAAGCTGTTCAATCTCATCGAGAAGGCCGGCGGTGTCGTGGTGGGCGAGGAGTCCTGCACGGGCTCGCGCTACTACAAGGACCTGGTCGACGAGTCCGGCGAGACGGTCGACGAGATGCTCGACGCCATCGCCGAGCGCTACTTTAAGATCAACTGCGCCGTCTTTACGCCCAACGGCCAGCGTATGAAGGACATTGTCCAGATGGCCAAGGACCTGCATGCCGACGGCATCGTCGACGTGGCGCTGCAGTTCTGCACGCTCTACGAGATGGAGTCGTTTGCCGTGGAGAAGGCCGCCGAGGAAGCCGGCATTCCGTTTATGCACATCACGACCGACTACGCCGGTGAGGATGCGGGCCAACTGCAGACGCGCATTGAAGCTTTCTTGGAAACCATTTAGGGGTATCCGTCCCGGCGGCTTCCCCAGGCACCCGATCTTGCCGTTCAAACCATCGTTTGCGTACCAAAGTACGCGGCGCTTCTCTTTCACGGCAACCTCGGGCACCTGGGAAAGCCGTTTCCTTGGTTGGTTAAAAGGTTTGTTAAGGAGTTATATGTCGGAATATATTGAGCAGCCGTTGCCGTCTACGTTTGAGGAGTTCAACGAGCAGCGCAAGGCGGCGTTTATTCGCGTTAAGGATTACAAGCAGGCCGGCAATCGCCTGGTCGGCTTCTTGTGCAGCTATACGCCGCTCGAGATTATCGATGCCGCGGGGGCCGCAAGTGTCGCTCTGTGCGGTACGTCCGATGAGGTGATTCCCGAGGCCGAGAAGGTGCTGCCGGCAAACCTCTGCCCGCTCATCAAGTCGACTTACGGCTTTGCCTACTCGCAAAAGTGCCCGTTTACGTACTTTAGCGACATGATCATCGGCGAGACCACCTGCGACGGCAAGAAGAAGATGTACGAGCTGCTCAACGAGCTCAAACGCACGCACATTCTGCATCTGCCGCAGGGTCGCGATCGCGCCTACGAGCGTGAAGGCTGGTACGAGGAGTGCCGCCTGCTCAAAGAGGAGCTCGAGGGCTTCTACGGCATCACGATTACCGACGATGACTTGCGCGCTGCCGTCCGACGCCGCAACCGTCTGCGTGCGGCGCAACTCGAGATGTTTGCCCTCCAGGCCAACCAGCCTGCGGCCATGAGCGGCGTCGACCTGATGAGCACCATGTTTGCCGGTACGTTCAGCTTTGATATCGAGGCCTATACGCAGCAGCTGGAGCAAAAGGTTGTCAAGCTGCGTGAGACCTACGAGGCTGGAGAGCGCCCGGTCGCGGCAGATGCTAAGCGCATTCTGATCACCGGCTGCCCGGTGGGCGGTGTGATCAACAAGATTGGCCGCACCATCGAGTCCAACGGCGGCGTGGTTGTGTGCATGGACGACTGCTCGGGCGAGCGTACGGCGGCCATGATGATCGACCCGGAGGCTCCCGATATCCTGCGCGCCATCGCCGACCGATACCTGGACATCAACTGCTCGGTCATGACGCCCAACGACGGTCGCATGGAAAATACACTGGCCATGTGCGAGAAGTATCACGTCGATGGCGTGGTCGAAAACGTGCTCCAGGCCTGCCACACCTTTAATGTGGAGAGTGCGCGCATGCAGGAGGCCGTCGAGGGTGCGGGTATTCCGTACATGAAGATCGAGACCGACTACAGCAATGGCGACATGGGCCAGATCGAGACGCGCATCGCCGCCTTCATCGAAACCCTCTAGCTTCCTCGGGCACCGGATCTTGCTCCTCAAACCGTCGCTTGCGTACCCAAAGTACGCTGCGCTCCTCTTTCGGGGCAATCTCCGGCACCTGAGAAACCTAGAGCTAAGGCGCCTGAACGCGCCGCTACCTTTGATGATTAGATTGGGAGAGGGCCATGATAGGGATCGGGATCGATATCGGGTCTACGGCGGCTAAGGCCGCTGTGGTCGATGGGGAAGGTTCGGTGGCGTGGACGTGCGTGCAGCCAACCGGGTTCTCCTCGGTTGATGCGGCCGAGCGTCTGCGCGGCGAGCTTGCCGCGGCTGGCTATGACGTGACGGCCGAAGATGCTCGCGTGGTCGCGACTGGCTACGGCCGTGTCGCCGTGCCCTACGCGCACAAGGTCGTAACCGAGATTACCTGCCACGGTACCGGTGCTGTGCGCCTGTTTGGCGACCACGGCACCGTGATCGACGTGGGCGGTCAGGACACCAAGGTGATCCAGCTCAAGGGCGGGCGCGTGACCAAGTTCGCCATGAACGACAAGTGCGCCGCCGGCACGGGGCGCTTTCTGGAGATCATGGCCGACCGCCTGGGCATTTCCCAGCAGCAGATGGCCGACCTGGCGCGTTCCGGCGGGCCTACCAAGATCAGCAGCATGTGCACCGTGTTTGCCGAAAGCGAGGTTATCAGCCTGATCGGCCGTGGCGAGCCGCGCGAGAACATTGCACGTGGCGTGATCGACAGCGTGGTCTCGCGCGTGGCGACCATGGCCGGGCAGGCCGCGGGCGCCCCGTACTACCTGACCGGTGGCCTGTGCGAGAACGCCTTCGTGGTGGAGCGGTTGGGCGAGCTACTGGGGTCGCCGGTGACCACCTCGCCCCAGGCTCGCTTTGCCGGCGCCATCGGCGCGGCTGTCCGCGCCGCCGCCTTGGCCTAGGGGTGTACCGCGACATGCGCATCCTCAATATCTCGGCACAAAAACCAGATAGCACCGGTAGCGGCACCTACCTTGCCGCGCTCGTGCGCGAACAGATCGAGACGGGTCATCGCGCCGCCGTGCTTTGCGGCGCGGCACCGGGTGATACCCAAGGTGAGCTGGACCGGCGTGCTGCCGTGTTTGCCGTACCGTTCGAGTCGCCCGAGCTGCCGTTTCCCATCTGCGGTATGTCCGATGTCATGCCCTATCCCTCCACACGCTATCGTGACCTGACGCCTTCGATGCTCAAGGCGTTTGAGCGGGCATTTGCTGCTGCAATTGATCGGGCGGTGGCTGAGTTTCGGCCCGATCTGGTGCTCTGCCATCACCTGTATCTGGTGACCGCATTGGCGCGCGAGTGCGTCCGGGGCGTGCCAGTTGTTGCCGTGTGCCATTCGACCGACCTGCGCCAGCTGCGTTCGCATGCGCTCGAGCGCGATCGCATCGTAAGTGCGGTCCGTCGGCTCGATGCCGTCTTTGCGCTCCATGCTGAGCAGGCTGAGCAGATTGGCCTGGTGTGCGGCGTCGATGCCGATCGCATCCACGTGATTGGGACGGGCTACGACCATCGCGTCTTCTGCCGCGACGTAAGCGTGGCGAGGCAGCCGGGGTCGCTTGTGTACGTGGGCAAGATTTGCTTTAAAAAGGGCGTCGAGTCGCTGGTTCGAGCCGTGTCATTGCCGATTGACGATGACGTCCGCCCATCTGGCTTGGTACTTGTGGGCGGCCGCGGGGACGATGCCGAGTACGCGCGTATCGAGCGCTTGGCCGCGGCCTCGGATGTGCCGGTGACGCTGGCGGGGCGCCTGGATAGCGATGGGCTCGTGCGTGCCTACCGCAGTTCCGACGTCTTTGTGCTGCCTTCGTTTTACGAGGGTCTGCCGCTCGTGACGATCGAGGCCCTCGCGTGCGGCTGCAAAGTTGTGGCGACCGATTTGCCCGGCGTTCGTCCCTGGATGGAGGCGATGCTTCCCGGTGCTCCCGTGACGTGGGTGGCGTCGCCGCGTATGACGGATGTCGACACGCCCGTGGCGGCCGATCTTCCGTTGTTTGAGCGCGCACTGGCAGATGCTATCGCGCGGGCGCTTGCGGCGCCGCCTTCGACGTTCGAGCCGTCGGCGGTCTCTTGGAAAGCGTGCCTGGCGCGTATACTTAAAGTCGTTGATTTGTTGGAAGGGGGTTCGTATGGCTAAGGACACCATGAGGCTCACGTCCATGACGGCCGCGAGCGGTTGAGCCGCTAAGTTGGCTCCTGGAGCCCTCGCCCAGGTCCTGGGCGATTTACCCAATGTGCATAACGACAACTTGCTCGTGGGGTTCGATACCTCCGACGATGCGAGCGTCTTCCGCGTAGGGGAGAACCTGGGGCTCGTGCAGTCCATTGACTTCTTCCCACCGATGGTTGACGACCCGTTCCTCTTTGGCCAGATCGCCGCGGCCAACTCGCTGTCGGACATCTACGCCATGGGCGGGCGGCCGAGCCATGCCATGAACCTGCTGTGCATTCCGAGCTGCCTGGGCGTTGAGGTTGCCGGCCAGATTCTGGCGGGCGGCGCCGACAAGTGCGTCGAGGCGGGTTGCTCCATCGCGGGCGGCCACACCATCAACGACGACGAGCCCAAGTACGGTCTGTCCGTGAGCGGCTTTG
>OCAK01001771.1_pt1 | contig 10574 bp, 7 predicted proteins | sample 1538301 | NCBI WGS metagenome assembly OCAK01 (sample SAMEA2580285, study PRJEB22360) | human gut metagenome | biome: human gut; feature: human-associated habitat; material: faeces | place: Denmark | collected 2008/2010 | reverse complement strand
CCGGATCGGAGTGCCCAGGCCCTGACCCAGCCCCGGCTCCCGCCGACGCGGGGTGACGCCCGTGAAGCCGGTCATGGATGGTGCAGTTGACGCCAAGCCATCCATGACCGCCGCGGGCGATCCCACACGCCGCGGGAGCATCATCCGTATTCGATCGTTTTTCCCCCAGAAGGAGCATCGCGTGTCCGAAAGCGCCACGGCGTCGGCACCTGCGAAGACGCAGCCGAAAGCCAAGAAAAACCATTTGTCCAGTGGGTTTTTCCGTTTCGTATTGACCAGATTCCTGCTGATCATCCCCACTGTATTCATTCTCGTCACCATCGTGTTTTTCGTGATGCGTGCCACCGGCGACCCGATTTCCGCCGCCATGGGCGGACGCCTGACTCCCGAAGAGCTGCAACGCCGTATCCACGCCGCCGGCTATGACCGTCCGCTGGTCGTGCAGTACCTCGACTATCTTGGCGGGCTGCTGCGCGGCGATCTGGGCACCACGCTCACCGACAACCAGCCGGTCACCACCATCCTGACCCGCTACGGGGCGGCCACGTTCGAGCTCGCGTTCCTGAGCCTGATCGTCGCTCTGATCGTCGGCATCGGACTGGGCCGTCTCGCCGCCAGGCGCCGCGACCACGCCGCCGATGCGGGCATCCGCGTGTTCGCCATCCTGTGCTATGCGACGCCGGTGTTCTTCCTGGGACTGATGCTCAAGCTCGTCTTCGCGGTGTGGCTCAACGTGCTGCCCCCATCCGGTCGTTCCAGCTTCGCCAGCGACATGCAATTCCAGAGGCTGGTGTCACCCACGGGCTTCTACATCATCGATGCCTTCCAGCTGGGTGACATGAGCGTGCTGGTCGATGTGCTGCGTCACGCGGTGCTGCCCGCCCTCGCGCTGGGTCTGCTGACCGCAGGCGTGTTCATCCGTCTGGTGCGCACCAACGTCATCTCCACGTACACGTCCGGCTACGTCGAGGCGGCGCGCTCCCGCGGCGTGTCGGAGGGTCGTCTGCTGTCCAAGCACGCCTGGCGCCCCGCAATGATCCCGATCATCACGGTCATGGGCATGCAGATCGCGCTGATGCTCGCCGGCGCGGTGCTGACCGAGACCACCTTCGAGTGGAAGGGTCTGGGATTCATGCTGTCCCAGTACCTCAAGCAGCGTGACTTCGTCGCCGTGCAGGGCATCGTGATCCTAATCGCCATCATCGTCGCCGTGGTCAACTTCATCGTTGACGTGATCAGCGCGCTCATCGATCCGAGAGTGAGGTACTGACATGACCGAAAGCACTGCAACCAAAGTCGGCGTGCCCGGCGACAAGCGGCTCGGCGACCTCAAGGTCAACAAGCCGGTGCCATGGTACGGCAAGCTGCCGGTGGTGCGCGACCTGAAGATCGCGGTCGGCTGGCAGAAGGCCATGCTGGTCACGGGCCTTGTCATCACCGGCGTGTTCCTGCTCGTGGCGGTCTTCGCCCCGCTGATTGCGCCTTACGGATACTCGCAGATCAAGGATGCGGACGGCGTGTCGTTCCCGACGCAGGCCGCCCCCTCGTCCAAGCACATCTGGGGCACCACCGTCGGCGGATTCGACGTGTTCAGCCGCACGGTGTGGGGAGCGAGGACCGCGGTCATCGCCATCATCGTCGCCGTGCTGCTGTCGATCTTCGCCGGCGTGCTGCTCGGCCTCATCTCCGGATATTTCGGCGGATGGGTCGACCGCGTGCTGGTCGTGATCGCCGACGCCATCTACTCGTTCCCGTCGCTGCTGCTCGCCATCCTGATGGCCATCATGATCTCCGGCGGCCAGTCCGGCCTGTGGAGCGGCATCCTGGCATCAGGCATCTCCATCACCGTGGTGTACATCCCGCAGTACTTCCGCACCATCCGCGCCGAAGTGGTGCGCATCAAGGGATCGGCCTACGTCGAGTCGGCGAAGGTCGTGGGCGCCTCCACATGGCGCATCATGACCAAGCACCTGCTGAAGAACTCGACGCGCACGCTGCCCGTCATCCTTACGCTCAACTCGTCCGAGGCGATTCTGACGCTCGCCGGACTGGGCTTCCTCGGCTTCGGCATCGAGCCGACGGCCGCGGCCGAATGGGGGTATGACCTGAACCGTTCCGTCGCCGACGTTACGGCCGGCATCTGGTGGACGGCCGTGTTCCCCGGCATCGCCATCGTGCTGATCGTGCTGGGCATCACACTGGTGGGCGAATCGCTCAACGATCTGGCGGATCCGCGTCTTCGTGCCCGCAAGTCCGCCGGCGAGGTCATCGGATCCATCGAAGACACGTCCGTCGACCCCAGTGAGAAGCCGAGCGCCGACAACGAGGTGATCGCGGAGCTCAAATCCGAAGGCAAGCCCCAGGTCAGTGTGGAGAACCCTGCCATCGCGCAGGTGATGGAAAAGGAGACCGACCATGAGTGACTCGACCAACGTCAAGGACACGTCCGGCAATCTAGCCGAAATCAAGAACCTCAGCGTCTCGTTCATGACCGATGCGGGCTCCATCAAGGCCATCGACAAGGTGAACTTCACCATCCCGCGCAAGACCGTGGTCGGCGTGGTCGGCGAATCCGGCTCCGGCAAGTCGGTGACCGCCCGTTCGATCATCAAGCTGCTGCCCGAGACCGCCACCACGTCCGGTGCGATCTACCTGTCGAACCGTGCCGACTCCGAACGCCTTGACGTGCTGAGCCTGTCCGGTGAGGATCTGCGCCGCATGCGCGGCTCCGAAGCGGCCATGGTGTTCCAGGAGCCCAACTCGGTGCTCAACCCGGTGTACACCATCGGCTGGCAGATCGAGGAGGGCCTGCGTGCCCACGGCATGAAAGACAAGAAGGAGCGCCGGGCGAAGGCCATCGACATCCTCAAGAAGGTCGGCATCCCCGAGGCCGAGACCCGCATCGACTACTATCCCCACCAGTTCTCCGGCGGCCAGAAGCAGCGTATCGTCATCGCGATGGCGCTGGTGCTCAACCCCGGTCTGATCCTCGCCGACGAGCCGACCACCGCGCTCGACGTGACCGTGCAGGCCGAAATCCTCGACCTGCTGCGTCTCGCCCGCGACGAGTTCGACGCCTCCGTGCTGATCATCACGCACAACATGGGCGTCATCGCCGACATCGCCGACCAGGTGGTCGTGATGTACCGCGGCCATGTCGTCGAGCAGGGCGATGTGGAAAGCATCTTCTACCATCCCAGCCATCCCTACACCCAGCGCCTGCTGGCTGCGGTGCCGCGCATCGGCCAGAAGCTGGTCGTGCGCGATGTCGACGGCAAGCCGATCGACCGCACGTCGGATTGGCATGACGAGCCACTGGCCGTCGAGGCGAAGGGACTGACGATCACGTACCCCGGGCACCTGATGCAGCCCGACTTCGTGGCCGTAGACGGCATCGACTTCGCGATCCACCGTTCCGAAGTGCTCGGTCTGGTGGGGGAGTCCGGTTCCGGGAAATCCACCACCGGCCGCGCGATAGCCGGCCTGCAGAAAGTGAGCGGAGGCTCGCTCAATGTGCTCGGCGTCGAGATGAACGGCGTCAGGGAGCGTGATTTCAAGCCCAAGCGTGCCGACATCGGATTCGTGTTCCAGGATCCGGGCAGCTCGTTCAACCCGCTGATGACCATCGCGGAGAACGTCGCCGAACCGCTCATCGTGCACCGCAAGTACTCGTCGGTCGCTGACGCGAAGGAGTACGTGGGCGACCTGCTGGAGATGGTGCAGCTGCCGAGGGCGTACATGAGCCGATTCCCGCACGAGCTGTCGGGTGGCCAGCGGCAACGCGCCTCGCTGGCACGCGCGCTGGCGCTCAAGCCGTCGCTGCTGATCGCCGACGAGCCCACGCACGGGTCGGTCCTGGAACTGTTCAAGAAGCTGCAGGTTGAGATCGGATTCGCCTGCCTGTTCATCACCCACGATCTGGCCGTGGTGGACATGCTCGCCGACCGTATCATGGTCATGCACAAGGGACGCATCGTCGAGCACGGTGACGCCGACGACATCATGCAGCGGCCGAGCAACCAGTACACGAAGAAACTGCTCGCCTCGCTGCCGGTTCCCGACCCGTGCGAACAGCAGAAGCACCGCGCCCACCTGCACGAGCTCCTGGCCGCCGAAAACGCGGCCTAGCCGCTAGCCCCAGCAGGATTACCGGTTCCGCCCCGCTGGCGGGAGGATACATATCGACTCCGCGCGAACGTCGTATGGGCGGGCGTGGTGCGACTAGTATAGGGAAGGAATTGTCAGTCGGTTTTCGAACGACACAGGTTTTCGAACAGTACGAAGGAGCGTCACACGATGAGCGAAGTCATCACCGATAAGGACAAGGAATACGAGGCCCGCGAGGAGGCGAACGCCCCCGGCGCGGATCAGGCGATGAGCGACCGTGTGAACAACCGTTCGTTGCGTCCCAATTCCAGCGCCTTCATTGATTTCATGAAGACCGGTTGGGACGCCAGCGAACCGGAGATCGAGCCGCTCGAATCCTCGAAGTTCACGCCGGCGCGACTCGCCGCACTGGGCAAGGCGTTCCCCGGCGAGCGTCTGGTGATTCCGGCAGGCAGTCCCAAGGTGCGCAACAACGACTGCGATTACATGTTCCGCCCGGACACCACCTTCGCGTACTACACCGGCCTCGGCCAGGATTACGAGGCGGGTGCCGTGCTGGTGCTCAACCCTCTCGACCCGGATTCGCCCGAGGCGAAGGCCGGCAAGACGCATGAGGCCGAGCTGTTCGTCGCCCCGCGCGCCGACACCGCCACGCAGGACTTCTTCATGAACGCCCATTACGGCGAATACTGGGTGGGCCCTCGCGCCGGTCTCAAGGAAATGACCGCGATGACCGGCATCGAGACGCACGACATCGCCCAGCTGGCTGACGCGCTGTCCAAGGACGTCGGGGCCGAGGCCGGTGCGGTGCGCGTGCGCGTGATCAGCGACGCCGACCCGCAGGTCACGTCACTGGTCGAATCGATCCGTGAGGCCAACGGCTATACCGACCCGGACAAGAACAACGCAGCCGACGACAAGCTGCACGAGTTCGCCGCCGAAGCTCGCATGGTCAAGGACGAGTACGAGATCGGAGAGATGCGCAAGGCCGTCCAGGCCACCAAGCACGGCTTCGACCACATCCTTGCGAAGCTTCCCGAAGCGCTCGACAAGCCGCGCTCCGAGCGCATCCTCGAAGGCGCGTTCAACGCGGTGGCCCGCGAAGAGGGCAACGCGCTGGGCTACGATACGATCATCGCCTCCGGCGAGCACGCGCCGATTCTGCACTGGATGCGCAACACGGGCGTCGTGCGCAAGGGCGACATGCTGCTCATCGATGCCGGTGTGGAGGTCAACAGCCTGTACACGGCCGACATCACCCGCACGTTCCCGACCAACGGCAAGTTCACCGATTTCCAGCGCCGGCTCTACCAGGCGGTGCTGGACTCCCAGCAGGCCGGCTTCGAGGCCGCCAAGCCGGGCGCCACGTACTCCGACATCCATCACGCCTGCATGCGCGTGATCGCGCAGCGCCTGCACGACTGGGGGCTGCTGCCGGTGGACGTCGAGGAATCGCTGTCGCCCGAAGGCCAGCAGCACCGCCGTTGGCTCGCCTGCGGCGTGGCGCACCACCTCGGACTTGACGTGCATGATTGCGCACAGGCCCGCTACGAGTCGTACCAAGGCGCGAAGATCGAACCCGGCATGATCTTCACCATCGAGCCCGGCCTGTACTTCCGCGAGGACGACCTGCTGATTCCGCCGGAATACCGCGGTATCGGCATCCGCATCGAGGACGACGTGCTGATGACCGAGAACGGCCCCGAATGGATTTCCGCGGGCATCCCGAAGCAGCCCGACGACGTCGAGCAGTGGATGGCCGACATGGCCGCAGGCTCCAAGGCCTGATTGTTCCGATACGATGCCGCCCCTTTCAACGGGGCGGCATCGTCGGTTGTACGCAATACAAGGAGGAATGCCCATGCCAACACCCGAATTCGTATTGGAGTTGCGCAAGAAGATCGGCCATGATCTGTTGTGGCTCAACGGGGTCACCGGCTGCGTGCTGGACGACCGGGGCCGCCTGCTGCTGGGCCGTCGCTCCGACACCGGCGAGTGGGCCATGGTCTATGGCATCAACGAGCCCGGTGAGCAGCCGGCGGATACGGTGGTGCGCGAGATCAGGGAGGAGACCGGCATCGACGCGGTCGTCACAGACCTGGTCGCCGTCACGTCGTCGTCACGCGTGATCACCTATGCGAACGGCGACAATACGATGTACATGGATCACTCGTTCCTGTGCGCTCTCAAGCCCGGCGGCAATGCCGAGCCGTATGTGGGGGACGAGGAAAGCCTGAACGTGGGCTGGTTCGAACTGGATGATCTGCCCGAGCCCCTGGCCGCCAGCACTGTGGAGCGGCTGAAGCTGTTCCGGCGCTATCTCGACAACAAGCGCCGGGGCGACGCCCACGCGATGTTCGTCGCCGACGGGGTGCAGCGCTAGCGGCGGGTCTGTTTGCGTTTCTAAGTGCGCGCCGAAACGACAAGTGCGCGAACATAGGGACGCAAACCGGCCCATTTGCGTTTCTAAGTGCGCACGGTTGTCGTTTCGGCGCGCACTTAAGGACGCAAACGAGCGCTACACGGTCGTCATAGGGGCTGACCGGTGTGACGTGCCGTCCGTCTCACTCGTCTTCCATGTCGGCGAGCTCATGCGCCGGGCAGGCAAGCGCAAGCACGGCCGTGGTCGCTATGAACGCGACGCCACTGAGGATGATTGCCCGCATGATCCATCTCCTATCGCGTGGTCTTCTCATCGGAGAGCCGAACCTTTCCTTATCAAGTACAGCACCATATAAGAGCTCGTTTCATGGGTTAGGTCATACGAACGGTCAATTTTTGGTGACGACTTCGTGAATTACGCCGTCATCGTGCCTGCGATTGGCGTCGCAATGACGCGGCGGCGACCTGCTGACCGGATATTGCCGTCGGCATATGACAGGACGACCATTAGAATGGCGTAACGGAACCATTGACGAGCAAACGAGGTCGATATCAGCATGTCTTTTGAGCATCCGAACCGCAACAACGAGTCCATCCGCGACGTGGAGCGCGACATCATGCGCCGCCCGCCGGAGCACAACACCACGAATCTGGATCTGGACCGGATGAACCTCATGCTCGACGTGCTCGGCCATCCGGAGCACTCGTTCCGTGTGATCCACGTCACCGGCACGAACGGCAAGGGGTCGACCGCCCGCATGGCCGAGGCCCTCTGCCGGGCGTATGGGCTGCGCACCGGCCTGTATACGTCGCCGCATCTGGAACGTATCAACGAGCGCATCGCCATCGACGGGCAGGAGCTGAGCGATGACGATTTCGTGGACATGTGGGATCAGATCAAGGATCTGGTCGCCATCGTCGACGCGAAGATGGCCGAGTCCGGCCGTCCCCCGATGAGCTTCTTCGAGGTGCTGACGTCGATGGCCATCTGGAAGTTCGCCGACGCGCCGGTCGACGTTGCCGTCGTCGAGGTCGGCATGGGCGGCCTGTGGGACGCGACGAACGTGCTGGACGCGGACGCGGCCATCATCGGCCCGGTCGATATGGATCACATGCAGTGGCTTGGCGACACCGTCGAGCAGATCGCCACCGAGAAGGCCGGTATCATCAAGCCGAACTGCACCGCCATCATCGGGCCGCAGCCGCATGAGGAGCGGGTCATGCCGATTCTGATGGAGGCCGCCGAGCGCAACCATGCGACGCTGGTACGCGACGGCTATGAGATGGAGGTCACGGACCGCGTGCCTGCGGTCGGTGGCCAGATCGCCACGCTGCACACGCCGAACGGGGTGTACGAGCAGGTGCCGATCGCCAAGTTCGGCGAGCATCAGGCACACAACGCGCTCGCCGCGCTCGCGGCCGCGGAGGCGGTCATCCCGGTCAACGGGCCGTTGAACGGCGACCTGGTCGGGCAGGCGCTGCAGGGCGTCAAGGTGCCCGGCCGCATAGAGCAGATCCGCACGTCGCCGACGATCATCCTTGACGGCGGACACAATGTGAACGCGGCCGAGGCGCTGCGTAAGGCCATCGAGGAAAGCTACGACTTCACACAGCTGGTCGGCGTCGTCGCGATGATGGGCGACAAGCAGGTGGAGGAGTATCTCGGCGTGCTGGAGCCGATCCTGAGCCAGGTCGTCGTCACCGAGAACTCGTGGCGCGACCGCGTCATGCCGGCCGAGGAACTGGAGAAGATCGCCGTCCATGTGTTCGGCCGCGACCGTGTCATCCGCGAGGACAGCCTGCCAGACGCCATCCAGAAAGCGGTCGACATGGTGGACGTCGAGGATGAGACCGGAGTCGGCTACGGCCGTGGCGTGCTGGTCTGCGGCAGTTTCGTCACCGCCGGAGACGCGCGCACGCTGCTCAAGGAGCGGATGAACGCCGACCTCGCCAAGCCGAAGGCCGAGCGTGTCAATCCCTCGGTGGGCGAGCCCGAGCCGCGCACCGGCGCCGGCGACCCTGCACGGTCCGTGGTGGAATCGGACGCCGACACGGACTTCGCCACCGACGCGAACCCCGATTTCAACGAGAACGACTTCGGCGATTTCGGCTTTGACAAGGCCGCCAAGGAGGCCGCCAAGGAGGCTGACGAGGAGGCGGATGCCGCCGACGGCGGTCCCAAGGGCGGACAGGCCTAGTCGACATGTATCTCAAGGAACTCACGCTGCGCGGCTTCAAATCGTTCGCATCCGCCACGACGTTGCGATTCGAGCCGGGCATCACCGCGGTCGTCGGTCCGAACGGTTCCGGCAAGTCGAACATCGTCGACGCGCTCACCTGGGTGATGGGTGAACAGGGCGCGAAGAACCTGCGCGGCACGTCGATGGAGGACGTGATCTTCGCGGGAACGTCCTCCCGCCCGCCACTCGGCCGCGCACAGGTGAGCCTGACGATCGACAACACTGACCACACGCTGAACATCGACTACAGCGAGGTGACGATCAGCCGCACCATCTTCCGCAACGGGGGTTCCGAATACGCGATCAACGGCTCGGCCTGCCGTCTGCTCGACATCCAGGAGCTGTTGAGCGACACCGGGCTCGGGCAGCAGATGCACGTGATCGTCGGGCAGGGGCGGCTGGACGCGATTCTGAGGGCCGATCCCAGCGGCCACCGCGCGTTCATCGAAGAGGCCGCGGGCATCCTCAAGCACCGCAAGCGCAAGGAACGTGCGCTGCGCAAGTTGGCGAACACCGAAACGAACCTGTCGCGGCTCGACGACCTGCTGAGCGAGATACGACGGCAGCTCGGGCCGCTTGGCCGGCAGGCGCGTATCTCGCGCAGGGCCGACAGCATCCAGGTGACGTTGCGCGATGCGCAGAGCCGCCTGTACGCCGACGATGCCGTCGCCGCGATGGCGAAGCGCGACGCGGTGCGCGGCGAGCTGGCTTCGGTGCGTCACGACCTGCAGGCCGCGCAATCGGAGCTCGCCCGGGCCAAGGTGCGCATCGAACAGATCGAATCGCTGAGCGCGCAATCCAGCCCGGCACTCGCGCGAATCAACCAGACCTGGCATGAGATGTCTCAGATACAGGAACGGCTGAAATCGTTGTCCTCACTGGCCGGCGAACGCGGACGGTCGCTGCTCGGGCAGCTGGTGACCTCTCTCGGCGAGGACCCCGACATGCTGAACAAGCGGGCGGAGGAGCTGGAATCGCAGGCGCGGCGGCAGTCGGAGACAGTCAACGACATGCGCATCGCGCTCGACAAGGCGATACAGGAGCGCGCCGACGACGAGAAAAAACTCGCCTCGGTGCGGCAGACCCTGGCGGAGCTGCGCAAAAGCGCCCAGCAGCGCGACTTGCAGATCGCGAACCTCAACGCGCTGATCGCCCGCGAGGAGGCGGCCGCCGAACTTGCAGACACACGCGCCAAGGATTTCACCGCGCAGCGCGAAACACTTCAGACCCAGTTGTCGCAGGCGCGCTCGCAGTGCGAGTCGTTGGAACGCGAGGCCGACAACGGCGACGATGACGGCGGCAAGGCGCGGGAACAGGCGCGGGCCGATCTCGCCAAGCGGCAGGAGGCGCTTGACGACGCGCTCGCGCGGCAACGGGACGTCGACGGTTCGATCATCACGCTGCAGGCCAAAGCCGACGCGCTGCGCGACACGCTGGAATCGCGCAACGCCTCCGGCGCTCTCGAACAGGACGATCAGGTGGCCGCAATGGGGCGGCTCGCCGATTTCATCCACGTCGAGGAAGGCTGGGAGGAGGCCATCGCCCACGCGCTGGACGCGTTCTCGGGCGCCATCGTGGTGCCGGGGGAGCGCAACCTCCTGCATGCGCTGCGCAAGGCGAAGCAGGATCGTCTGGGCAAGGCCGTGCTCGTGATGTCCGACGCGGCTGAAAGCGGTGCCGGTGCCCCGGAACAGGTGGCCGTCGCTGAGGAGAACAATGGTTCGCCATATCGGACGCCGTGTGCGGCCGGCACGATGGTGTCGGCGAATCCGGATGCACCGGACCCGGGCCGAGCCGCGGGGGTCGTCGGCGCGGTGCGGCTGCTGCTCAACGACGTCGTCGCGG
>OCAK01001768.1_pt1 | contig 10584 bp, 12 predicted proteins | sample 1538301 | NCBI WGS metagenome assembly OCAK01 (sample SAMEA2580285, study PRJEB22360) | human gut metagenome | biome: human gut; feature: human-associated habitat; material: faeces | place: Denmark | collected 2008/2010 | reverse complement strand
ACGGAAAAGTGGCCGGCCGGTGATACAGCCTCTCCCCCGACCGCCGGAGCCGCCGGACTGAAGAATCAGGAAAGCAGCTCCTCCGACAGTCAGCCCTCTGTCCGGTTTTTTACATTCGATAGCCTGGATCAGGTGTGTGACGCCGCCAGAATAGCTGGACAAGTGTTTGACGGGTCCAATTCACTTTATAAAAACCCGAAAAACCTCCGTTATTATCTGATTGTCAGAGAACCTGAGACAGGCAGTGATTCCTTCAAGCGGATCTGCAATCTCCTGTCGGAATACGGCAGCGCTCTGAAGACAGACCCGGCTGCCGAAGCCTACTATCAGGAACATTATGAAGTCATCGTAAAAGATCGCGCCTTACAGACACTTTCGAAACTGTAATGCCATACCTGCCCGGCCCGGAGGAAATGATAACCTGCACGCTCCGCGAAGCGGTTTTTATTTAAAAGGAGAATTCTCCTTTTAAATAAAAAGACTTCCGCCCAATCGGGAACTCGTCCCGCGGCGGAAGTCTTTTTTATCGTTCAATGCCTGCTGCTATTTAGCGGCCAGGTATTCATTAATGGCATTAACTACCGTATCAACCTGAATTCCATGAACAAAGCATGCCTCTTCCAGAGATTCTCCCTGTGCGGAAGGACAGCCCAGACAATGCATGCCCGCACCCATCAGAATCGGAGCGACGCCCTCATCTACCATCAGAAGCTGGCCGATTAACATATCTTTACTAACCTGCATATTCCATTAACCTCCTTTTGTAATATATCCGTAACACCTTGCGGAATGTATCCTGCTAAACCGTTACATATATCCATACTATAATACTTTTCCTTAGACTTGGCAAGAATTAAAATTGTTATTCCTCTGAGCAGCGCTTTAATTAGACGGATGCCGTAAAGTTCATGCCGTCTGAACTGTTACCTTTTAGGCGGGCTGTGAGTAACAAAAATTGCCTGTACTCTATATTTTGTACTTTGCTTCAATTTTTAAACATAAAATACAGTAATTTCTTCTTGAATAATTTGCAGTAATAGTATAAAATAAACGCAAACGTCAAAATCTAAAGGAGGTACTTAATCATGGCATATGTAATTACTGACTCATGTGTAAGCTGCGGCGCTTGCGCTGGAGACTGTCCAGTAGGCGCTATTTCTCAGGGAGATGGCAAATACGAAATTGATGCAAATACTTGCATCGACTGCGGTTCCTGTGCTGGCTCATGTCCAACAGGCGCTATCGAACAGGAATAATTAAGCGGAACGCTTAAGATACATAAGAGGCTGTCAGAGATGACAGTCTTTTTATGTTTATAAAAAAGATGAGGTATTATATGAATAAACCGGTTATCGGCCTGACGGCCTCCCATGATTTATTAACAGATGATTTAAAAATGGGACATTTCTATATCGATGCTATAAGAAAAAATGGAGCTATACCGCTGGTTCTCCCTCTCACACTGGATGAAGAAGAGGCCGGTCAGCTGGCCGATACGCTGGATGGTTTCCTGTTCAGCGGAGGCCCTGATGTACATCCGTTTCTATTTGGTGAAGAGACACTGGCCGGCTGCGGAGATTTTTCACCGCTGCGCGACTCCTCTGTGCTGCTGCTTTCCCAGGTTTACGAAAGGAAAAAGCCGGTTCTTGGCATCTGCCGGGGAGCCCAGCTCATTAATATCGCCCTTGGCGGAGATATCTACCAGGACATTTTTTCACAGCTTTCAGGACGCGTTCCGATTGCCCACCGGCAGCCGTTTAACGCAACGCATCCGGCCCACAGGGTAGCGGTCGAAGCCGGGTCCCGGCTGGCGCAGATATCGGAATCCCTCTCGCTGGAGGTCAACAGCCTTCATCATCAGGCCATCCGCAATGTCGCCCCCTGCCTGACGGTCTGCGGCCGTGCTTCGGACGGCATCATCGAAGCGGTGGAACAGCCCGGTCACCCGTTTCTGCTCGGGGTCCAGTGGCATCCCGAGCAGCTGGCCGGAAAGTATTCACATGCCGACCGTCTTTTCTCCGCTTTTATAAAGGCCTGCCGGAAAGCCTGACAGCAAAACTCCGCTTCAGAGGTTACAGCGGAGTTTTACAGTACGCTCCAACGATAACCCGTACGCCGCACGCACAGGTCACCGCCTTCAATAATCGGCCGCAGCAGAAACAAGTCAAAGCTTGTTTCCGTTTCGGCCGAATTTTTTCTTTTTAAAGCGGAAAAACGGAAAGCCGGTGACTGAGGCCGCCGCCTCCGCCCTGCCCTGGTTGTCCCTCTGATAAGCACGGATCACTTCGTCCAGCTGCTTAAACCGCTCCTCTTCCCTCTCATCAGAAACCCGCATCAGATATTCCATCTCTTTCATCAGCTTATCATGCACCAGATAACTGATATCCTGGCTCAGTTTTTCGCTGTTCTCTTCCATAGCCCGTCCAATTATATGGTTCATTACCTTCTGGAACTGCTCCATCTTCTCTCCGGCCAGCAATGCCTCCACACTGTCCTTATCGAGAGCCGTAAGTCCGGCCTCTCCACCGCCCTCACCTGCTTGTCCATCCTTTACTTTTTCATCTGCCCGTTTTTCGCCGTTCTTGTTTTCATTCCCTTTCTGCTCTTTCATGTCCTGCTCTCCTATACCTGTTTCTTTCAATGCGGCAATTACATCCTCTTCCAGGACCTCACTGGGAATAATCACCTTACCGTCCTGAAGGGATTTTGCCAGCGCAGTTTTAATCGCTTTCAACTGATATCCCTTTTCCTTCAGCACTTTTACCTGTTTAAAAAGACGGATATGAAAATCCGTATAATATCGGTGTCCCATATCATTCCTGGGAATTGGAAGTTCCAGTTCTTCCTCCCAGTAACGCAGCACATGTGCTTCTACATCCACTTTTTTCGACGCATCTGAAATCAGATAATGTATCTCAGCCATAATAAATCCTCTCCTTTAGTCCACAATATTTCGTAGCTTACTATTACTATATGCCGGGTTCAGAAGGAATATGAATATCAGGGAAAAATTTTAACATATGTTTTTTCTTATTTGAACAGGCAATTTCTGTCTATTGATAGAAAACAATTGTTTATGTTTGACAATTACCCCAGACAAATGGTAGAATTTCAGTATAAGCAGATTCCATATACATCTGTGTTAAAGAATCTCTTACAGGAAAAATTTTAGAAAGGTGGCTTTATGATGGATTATTACAATCTTGCAATTAAACGTGAATCTACAAGGAGTTTTAAGAAAAAACCGGTTTTAGAACGTCAGCTCGAAGAACTTCAGGACTATTTTCTGCAGTGCAGGAAACTGATAGAGGATATTCCGGTTACAATTGAACTTTTGGGACCGGAGACCCAGTCAATCCTTTCAGGCTGTGCCGGATACCATAATTTTATGATCGAGGCGCCCCATTATCTTCTCATCTCCTCCCCGAAGATGGATCATTATCTGGAAAATGCAGGCTATATCGGTGAGGATCTCGTCATGAAACTGACGGAACTGGAACTGGAGTCCTGCTGGATCACCGTCGGAGACAGTACCGAGACGAAAAAGCGCCTTAGCCTTCCGGAAAATATGGAACCATGTGCATTGATTGCCTTCGGCAATGCCACTGTCATGCTGCCCTCCTCCAGACTGGACATCAAAAGCATCTCTGATGTAACCATAAAAAAACGTACCGGCTTCGTTGCTCCAAAACTGTCTGTCGACCATGCCGTATACACAAAAAACTGGGGTGAGAGCGCGGAGATATCCTCACTCCCCCTCAACAGCAGCCTGTACCAGGCCTTCATTGCCGCCTGCTGCGCCCCGTCCTACTTAAACCTGCAGTCCTACCGCTTTATTATGGACGGAAACAGGATACTGTTTGTCACTCTTCCCGATGAACTGACCACACCTGACGATACGCGCCTGAATGCCGGAATCGCGATGCTCCACTTCGCCGGTGCGATGGAAAACCATCACAGTTCCGAGAGCGGCTGGATCATGGGGGCTCCTGAAGATGTCTTCGAACTGCCTGAAGGCGCGCGGATTGACGGATATTATACCACCTGATAAATCCGGCGTTAATATCAAACGCCTCGCGGGATACAACCGTGTGAACAATAGCCCAAAACGCCCTGCAGGGAACATAATTCTCTGCAGGGCGTTTTTCCGTGGCATACATATTACCTGGCAAATAATTGCCGGAATTCCCTCACCTGTGTCCTTCCAATCGGAAGTAACACCTTCTCATGATATTTCATCTTAAGGCTGTAACCGTTATTAAATGCCGGCACCATCTCAAGAACATAATCCAGATTCACCAGATAACTTTTATGTATTCTGAAAAACCGGCAGTTTTTCAGCCTCGTCTCATAATAATTCAGAGACTCATTCTGAAGATACGACTTTTTAGCCGTATGAATCCGGCAGGAGCGTTTTTCCGTCTCAATATATATAATATCCGATACATCGAGAACCTGAAAGCTGGCTCCGGCATTGACCATGATTTTATTAATCGCCATTTCCCGCGCGCCTGCCGCCTCGGCTCTCTTCTCCTCCAGCCTGCCCATCGTCTTTTTTACCCTGTCCAAATCAAATGGTTTAAGCAGATAATCAGCTGCTCCCAGCTCAAATGCTTTTACCGCATATTCCCGGTAAGCCGTGGCAAAAATAATCTGCGCCTCGGGAACCTTGCTTTTTATCATCGATGCCAGCGTTGTTCCGTTTGCTCCCCCAAGATCGATATCCACAAAGCAGACGTCAAATACTTCCGTATTCAGAAGCTCCATCAGCCTGTCGCTGCTGTCGGCCTCCGTGATTTCCGCCGACGGACTGCACTGCCTGATCAGATATACCAGTTCACTTCTTGCAGGGCGTTCGTCATCTACTACCGCAATCCTCATCTGTCCTCTCTTTCTGGTTTGGAATAATCATTCGCACAATAGTTCCTGACCCTCCCGAAATAATCTGAAGACCGGCTCCTTTTCCGAATATACCCGTCAGCCTCCGCTGCACATTCAGCATGCCGATTCCATGCCCTTCATTTTGATGAGGGAGCTGAGAACTGCCGTTTTCATAAAGCCGGTCTACTATTTCCTTATCCATTCCGGGACCATTGTCTATCACATCAATCATCGTCGATTTTTCTTCTTTTTTTATACGGATTGTCACCTGCCCCTTATCCCTCTTCATCGCGCCGTGGCGCACTGCATTCTCTACAATCGGCTGCAGGATAAGGTTCGGTACGCGGCAGGTCAGATCCTCCGGCTCCGCTTCGATTCGAATCTTCAGATGCTCCTCAAACCGCGCCTCCTCCAGCATCAGATAGGCTTTTACATGTTCTAACTCCGTCTCCAGTGTCACGCTGCTGTCAATGTCGTCCAGCATATTGCGGAAATAGGAGCTGAGTGCCATCAAAAGCTCTCTCGCCTTCTCCGGCTTTTCCCGGCAGAAACAGGAGATTGTATTTAACGCATTAAAAAGAAAATGAGGGTTAATCTGCGACTGGAGCGCCTTAATCTCCGCTTTCCTCAGATGTTCTTTCTGTTTTTCCATGTCCACCAGCTTTAACTGGGTTGCGAAATAATTAGCGATACCCGTTCCAAATTCAATATCCGCACGGTAGGAATATGCATTCTTCCTGGCCAGCATGACAAAAGAAAGAACTTCCTCCCCGCTGCGGACAATTGGGGCGGAAATAATCACATTTTTCTCATAGAGAGGATAAAAAGCATCCTCCGGCAATGGAACCCTGCTGATTCTCGTGGTTCTGTAAGTCTTCGTGGCTGCCAACAGACGGGGATAGGAGGTTTTATCCAGTATAATCGAATCGAAGGCGCTGCTCCGTCCCAGAAATTCATACTCCCTGATCACCGCCACACCCACGCATTTATGCTCAGACATGACAATATCGATTATTTTCTGCATGCTTTCCCTGTTCGTCTCGGCATCACCGAGATAAGGAGCGCACCGCTCCGCTGTTCTGAGCGCCAGGGATACATTAACCGCTACCTTCAGGTCTTCATTATTGAATATGGATTTAAACACGCTGAAAAAGATGACCATACCGACCGAATTAATGATAACCATCGGCACCAGCACAATCTTCACAATTACAAGCGCCTCGTTAAACGGTCTCGTTAAAATCAGTATCAGTATCATATGAATCGCTTCGGCCACAAAAGTGCTGACAAGAAGAAACCAGTTGGAATACTGCCTGTTGTCCTTTTTTGCATATCCAATCCAGGAGCCGATCACCCCATGGAGTATAGCCGCCAAAACGCAGGCCAGGGTACTGATACGCTCCGGAAATATAAGGTACCGGTGTATAGAGGCAATGACGGCCGTCGTCATTCCCGATACGGGCCCTCCCAGAAACCCGGCTGACAGCACACCGATTACGCGGGCATTGGGAAGCGCCCCTTCCACCTGGATTCCTATATAGTCGGAAATAACACAGAATATTCCGAAAATGCCTCCCAATACAAGCTGGTTGCGGACTTTTCTGGTTCCGGTTTTGCGATCGTTGCGTTCCTCCTCTTCCCCGTTCAAAAGAAGCACCTTGACAAATTCTATCTTAGTCAGCATAAGGGCCAGAACAATGAGCAGAGAGATGTTCATACAGATACTCATAATAACGTCATAAACCATACTGATTCCCCCATTCCCGGCGCTATCCGATTAACGATAACCGGCACGCTGCGCGCACAGGTCACCGCCTTCAATGATAAAAAGGATGCTGCGGCTTCCGTGCAGCCCCGCAGCATCCCTTTATGCCGGTTTTTTTACGTAACTATTGTACCATGTTTTTTTGCCATTGTCTTCTGTAATAAAACAATTCCAACGCAGATTGCAATACCGATAATATCGGTAATCAGGCCGCTGTCAATTAACAGATAGGCGCCGGCAAAACAGAGAATACGCAAGACGGCATTGACCTTTCGAAACAGGAATCCCTCTACTGCCACACTGATCAGGAATACGCCGATGGCAGCGGTAATCGCCACCTGAATTCCTTTGGCAATCGGAGTATCGAGAAGCAGAAGCTCCGTATTATAAACAAACATATAAGGCAGAATAAAGCCGGCCAGGGCCAGTTTGACCGACGCCCATCCGGTCTTCATCGGGCTTCCTCCCGCTATTCCTGCCGCGGCAAAGGCTGCCAGGGCAACCGGAGGCGTCAGGTTTGCAAACATTGCAAAATAGAAGCAGAACATATGGGCCGCGATCGGGGGGATCCCCAGTGTCACAAGTGCCGGAGCCGCAATCGTGGATGTGATGATATAGGACGGGATACTCGGAAGTCCCATACCGAGAATCATACACGTTACCATTGTAAACATCAATGTGAACATCAGGCTCTGTCCGCCGATTTGAATAATCGTACTTGCCATGTTGAGTGCAAAACCGGTGATACTGCAAACTCCTACGATAATTCCGACGCAGGCGCAGGCAATGGCAACCGAGACAGTCGATTTGGCGCTGGCTACCATGGCATCAATAATATCGTTCAGGCTCATCCTGGTATTCGGACGGAGCTGTGCAACGACGATTGTAAACAGAATTGTGTAAAATGCGGCCATAATAACCGTTTTCCCGCTGAAGAACAGCATATAGATCAGGAAGACGAGCGGTATGGCGAGATGGCCGTACTCCTTCATTACTTCCCCGACTTTCGGGAGCTGGTCTTTCGGCGTACCCTGCATTCCCATTTTCTCCGCACGCATCTGAATCTGAAGCAGGATTCCCATATAGTAGATTACGGCAGGAATAATGGCCGATACCAGCAGCGTACTGTACTTTATGCCCAGAGTCTCTGCCATGATGAAGGCGGCCGCGCCCATAACCGGCGGCATGAGCTGTCCGCCGACAGAGCCGGTGGCCACAATGGCTCCTGAAAATTCGTTGTCGTAGCCCGTCTTTTTCATCAGCGGAATGGTAAAGGAACCCGTTGTCACGACGACCGCAACGGCAGCGCCGTTAATCATTCCAAGTAGTCCGGAGGCCACAACGGCCACCTTTGCAGGCCCGCCTTTGCTTCCTCCTGCCAGCGCGTTGGCAATATCATTAAAGAATTTACCCATGCCGCACTTGTTCATAATCTCGCCGAATGCGATAAACAGGAATATGTACGTTGACGCAACATTGACAGATGAGCCGTATATTCCCTCTGTATTGGCAAAGAAGTGGCTCATCAGCTTCTGCCACGTATATCCCCTGTGGAGGAATATGCCGGGAATATTAACCGGTATCAGGCCCTGCTTTGTTCCCATCAGGCTGTATAAAATAAAAATTACGCCTAAAATAGGAAGCGCCATGCCGCACCCCCGCCTCGTTGCTTCCAGCACCAGCAGCGTAAGCAGCGTTCCGATTATAACATCCATGGAGTTGGGCTTTCCGGCCCGATTGATGATGTTGAAATAATCAAGCCACATGTACAGCGGTACAGCGGCCGAGAGTGCTATCAGGATATAATCATACCAGGCAATTATTTTCCGGCTTGCCTTTTTTGTTGCGGGATACATGGCAAAAGCCAGTATCAGAATCATAGACACATGAAGTGACCGGTGCTTCAGTGTCTCAGGCATCCAGAAACCGGATGCAAACACAAGATGATACAGCGTAACCAGAATTGCGAATATCTTATATGCCATGGCAACCGCCGGTGATACAAATGTACGCGTCTTACTTTCTTTATCAAATTTCTCAAGGAGTTCCTGCTTGTCGGCCTCCGTTATCTCTTTATCCCTGTCTTCCCCGGCTGCTGCCTCAGCATTCTCCTCCGGTACGGCTGTATCCGCCGTTTTCTTCTTCCAGACCATTTCATATCCTCCTTGCCCTATTCAATACAAAGTACGATTTTCTGATGATGGGGCATATCACTGCCCCGGATCAAAATGCGGCCGTTTAATCCTATCTCTTTTAATGCCGTCTGCGAATTAATCCAGTTAAACTGAGGAAATTCGCTCTCTATATCGTCCATGTAAATGAGTCCATCCTCATAGCGGTAGGTACAGTCCATTTCCGCAGGAATACCCGCGCCGAACCCGGCTACCGAAATCGTATGCAGAAGAAAGCTTCCGTCTTCTTCAATCTCATAATATTCATTCCACGGGATATGCTCAAAAGAGTGCTCCCACCCAAAGGTCAGTTCATCTCCGGTCTCCACCGGCACTCTCACATAAGTGTCTCCCGACTCCTGGTTCCTGATGACCAGATATTCTCTCTGCCGCAGCCGGAACGCTGCGGCAGAAAAAACAAACAAAGCTGAAAAAATCAGCAGAATAGCTGCGGATAATAATAGCTTAGTTCTGCGGCGTATCATATCCATGATCCTGCCACCATTTTGCGGCGCCGTCGTGGAGTGGGATCTTAACGTCATCTACACCGAAGGTCACGTCGATATTCTGATCGGCTGTATTATGGGAAGCTTTAATGCTGCCGATATCATTGAAGATACAGTCCATCATGTCATATACCATATCATTGGAAAGGTCTTTGTTGACCAGCATAATGTTATATACAAAAACGCTCTCCACATCCTCCTCATTATTATAAGTATCGGCGGGGATTATGCTGGCCGCAAAGAACGGGTATTTATTAATCAGGTTATCTCTTCCGTCTCCGTCAATCGGTACGATTACCATATCATAGCTGAACGCCAGCTCACTGACCGTAGAGTTTGGAAGTCCCGATGTAACAAAAGCGGCGTCGCACTGTCCGTTTTTCATCTGGTCGATGGCCTCACCGTAAGATAAATAGTCAACCTCGCTGTCTTCATAGGTCATTCCGTATGCCTCATAAATCATGCGGGCATTTAATTCTACTCCTGAGTTGGGAGCGCCGACTCCGACACGTTTCCCTTTCAGATCCTCTACGCTCTTGATTCCTGTGTTTGCCGTCGTTACAAGCTGAACGTAATTCGGCCACAGGCGCATAGCCGCGCGCAGTTCCGTATTTGGCGTTTCAAAAGCGCCGAATCCCTCATACGCCTGCATGACGGAATCCTGCATTGCAATTGCAAGCTCCGCCTCACCTGCGGTAATCAGGTTAATATTCTCAACCGAAGCTCCCGTCGCCTGCGCGGAGGTCTTGTACCCCGCATTGCCGAGCACCGTCGCGAAAGCTCCGCCAATCGGATAATAAATTCCGCTGGTAGGACCGGTTGCAATGGTTACAAATTCCGTGGCTCTGTCTATATCCACAGAAGGCGCCTGAACACCCTCCCCTTCGCCTCCCTGGGACTCCGCCGCCCGTGCTGCCTGAACCGGTAGTCCCCGAATCTCCCGAGCAGGCCGTCAGTGACGCCGCCATTGTCAAACAGGTAATGCATGCCACGATTGCTTTCATTGTTTTTTTCATATTCCTTACCCTCTTTCTTATTTGTTCACTTTCTTTTTATAATTATTTAATAATTATGAGCTAATTTTACATTTTCTTAACACCATGGTCAATGGACCTTGTGCAAACTGCCCAAAACAGCGTTTAAAACGTCGAAATCCGTGTATGAAAAGCAGCTTAAAAAAGCCGATTATAATTTCCTTTTTGAATGCTTTCATCTCTCACAGCATTTGACTTTTAAGCCGGCAGAGACTAAAATTCAATTA
>OCAK01001751.1_pt1 | contig 10716 bp, 6 predicted proteins | sample 1538301 | NCBI WGS metagenome assembly OCAK01 (sample SAMEA2580285, study PRJEB22360) | human gut metagenome | biome: human gut; feature: human-associated habitat; material: faeces | place: Denmark | collected 2008/2010 | reverse complement strand
GCAAGCCCGGCGGGGCCCGCTAAGGCTGCAAAACGCGGGCCCCAGCCACAGTAGCAGCGGCGCACCGATCAACGCAGTGACCGAACCGGTAGACACTTCCATCCACACGCGAGTCAGCCAGAGGATGATTTGATCAGAAAGCCACAGAATTAACGCACCAATCAGCGATGCCAGCATCAACCGTGGCAACAAACGCCGCGCCCCCAGCATTTTCGCCAGCAGTGGCGCGAACAAACCGATAAAGCCGATAATCCCCACCGCGTTCACCAGCAGCGCACTGATGACAATCGCCAGCGACAACGCCGCCAGACGAGCGAGCGACAAGGCCAGCCCGAGATTGCGCGCCACGCCATCATCAAGCCCCATCAGAGTTAACGGGCGAAGTAGCAATAACGTCAGCATCACGCCGCCCAGCAGCTGCGGCCATAAACGCTCAACGCCGCCCCAGTCGGTTTGCGTCAGCGTTCCGGTGCTCCACAGGAACATGCTTTGCAGTTGGTCATGATGGAAGATAACCAGTAACTGATTGATTGCACCGCAATAAAGGCTCACTACCAGCCCCGCGAGGATCAGCGTTACCGGCGAAAGACGTTTCCCCCACGCGACGCCAAAGACGATTAAGCCAACAACACAAGCCCCTGCCAGCGCAGCAAACTGGCTCGCCATCGCGCCGGGGATTGCCCAGAGCGTGGTGACGGTAATCCCCAGTTGCGCGCCTGTTGCAACACCCAATGTCGTCGGTTCCGCCAGCGGGTTACGCAGCACTTGCTGAAACAGCACGCCCACCAGCCCCAGGCCCGCGCCCACCAGCAGCGAAATCGCCAGACGCGGCAACAAGCTGTAGTGAAAAATCATCTGCTCGATGACGTCAATATCCGGCGACCAGGCGGCCTGCGCCCACTGGCTGCGTCTTTGGCGGTCACCTCCCGGCCACCGGGCGGCCGGCGCCCCCTGGCTGCGCGGCAGCGCCTGCGAGAAGTTCATCCAGGTCAACGCCGCAGCAGCAACCACCAGCAGCGCCAGCAATAACACCGGAAAAAGCGCAATTCGTTTACTCACGCTTTACCTCCGATGGCGTTATCCAGAATACGCACAAAGTGCATTGCAGAAAGCGTCGCACCATAGAACCAGACTGCAGGTACGCGCTGAAAGCGTCCGGCGCGGACAAACGGCATGGCCTGCCACAGCGGGGTTGCCATTAGCGCATCCATGTCTTTGCTGTTGTCGTGATCAAAACAGAGCACATCAACGTCTTTATACGCTGCCAGACGATCGATACTGACGGCGGTACTGCCCCAGAAGTTGGTTTCCCCTTGCCAGGCATTTGGGATGCCGTACTCATCGAGAATTTCCTGGAACAAGCTGTTTGGACCGAAGACCAACATATGGCGCGGATCGATAAGCGTCGTCAGCAATAACGGGCGTGCACCACGCTTCACAAAGCGGGGTTTCATGCTGCGGATAAAGTCTTCATAGTGCGCTAAATGCGTTTCCGCTGCGCTTTGCAGGTTAAGTAAATCTGCCATTTCCGTCAGTGATTTACGCGCCATCGCCAGTGGCTGTTTGCCGTCGCTGAAGTTAAATCCGCGCCCCGGCGCAATACGTGCCAGCATTTCTGGTGAAGGGCCATATCCTGCAGACCAGACCATAAACGACGGTTTCATTTCGGTCAGCAGTTCAAGGTTGGGTTCTGTACGCAAACCAACGTCAATCACTGAGTCCGGCAATGGCGGTTCGCTGACCCACAGGCGATAGTTGATGGTGTCCGCCACGCCGTAAGGCACGATGCCGAGCGCCAGCAGTAACTCCACCGGCAACCACTCCAGTGCCACAATACGATTGGGATCAATAACTGCCGCGTGGGCGGTATTCATCTGCCATAACAACGGAGAAAGCGCCATCGCCGTTAACAGTCGGCGGCGCGAAATAAGAGGTAAGCCGCTCATCAATAAACAAAACTCACAGGTGCAGCACCCGCCGGATGCGGCAGAATACCCATCGGGATGCCATAAATCATTTCGAGGGTTTCGCCGCGCATAATTTCCGCAGGCGTTCCCTGAGCAATCATTTCACCGCCGCGCAGGGCGACCAGATAATCACAGTAGCGCGCCGCCATATTGATATCGTGCAGCACGGCAATGACCGTCAGGCCTCGCTCCTGACTTAAACGATGCCCCAGCGCCAGTACATCACCCTGGTGGGCGATATCCAGCGCCGAAGTCGGTTCGTCGAGCAACAGACAGCGGCTATCCTGCGCCACCAGCATGGCGATCCACGCCCGCTGACGTTCGCCGCCAGAGAGGCTATCGACCAGCCGATGCGCCAGCGGTTTTAAGCCAACCAGCGAGATAGCTTCCTCGACCTTTTCGCGATCTGCCGCACCAAAGCGCCCCAGCGCGCCATGCCACGGGTAACGACCAATCGCCACCAGTTCACGCACGGTCATCCCTTCTGCCGGAGGAAGCTGCTGCGGTAAATAAGCCACTTTGCGGGCAAACGCTTTGCTGCTCCAGCTTTCCAGCGGTTGGGCATCAAGAAGAATCTCCCCTTCCGACGGTGGCTGGTGACGACCAAGCATTTTGAGCAGAGTGGATTTGCCAGAACCGTTGTGACCAATCAGACCAGTCACTTTCCCGGCAGGAAAGGTTAACGACAACGGATGCAAAAGCGTGCGCCCGGGCACACGAAAGGAGATATTACGCAGTGCAAAAGTGGTATCGGAATGATTCGTGTATTCCTGCATAACAGCCAACTTGTGAAACGGGCACGGAAATCCGTGCCCCAAAAGAGAAATTAGAAACGGAAGGTTGCGGTTGCAACGACCTGACGTTCTGCGCCCCAGAAGCAACCATAAGTGTTAAAGCAGCTGGCGACGTATTCACGATCAAACAGGTTGTTGACATGCAGCGCCACGTTGGAGCCCGCCATGCCGACTCGCGCCAGATCATAACGCACTAACGCATCCACGACCGTATAACTTCCCACTTTAAAGGAGTTAGCCGGATCACCATAGCTGGAGCCAGTATAACGACCACCGGTGCCCAGCGTCAGACCTGAAAGCGGACCGTCAAAGAAGGTATAGTCAGCCCACAGCGAAGCCATGTGTTTTGGCACCTGTGCAGGCGTATTGCCTTTGTAGGTAGTATCGGTAGTGTATTCCGCATCGGTGTAAGTATAAGAACCGACTACGTTAACACTCGCCGACAGTGCCGCTTTCGCTTCCAGCTCTACGCCACGCGCACGAATCTCACCGCCTTCAACCGAGAACAGTGAACCGTTCGGATCCGCCATCAGGTTATTAGTTTTGGTAAGCTGATACAGTGCGCCAGTCACCACAATTGGGCGATCTTCTGGCACATATTTCACGCCGACTTCATACTGTTTGCCTTTCGAAGGTGCAAACAGATCACCGTTCGCATCAGTCTGTGAAGCGGGTTCAAATGATTCACTGTAGCTGAAGTAAGGCGTTACGCCGTTGTCGAACAGGTAGTTTACACCACCACGCCAGGTGAACTCTTTGTCGTCACGTTCAGATTTATTACCGTAATCACGGTTGAAAGATGACTGATCGGCCCAGTCATAGCGACCGCCAAGCGTAACCAGCACTTTATCCCACTGCGCCTGATCCTGAACATACAGGCCGGTTTGTTTCTGTTTCAGCAGAACGCGGTATGGACCAGACGGATTCGGGTGAGCGCCAAAATCAAAGTCACTACGGTCTAAATTATAGATATCAGATGGTGCAACTGAACCGGCATATCCGAACCAGGAGTCGATGTCATTACGCATACGCATAAAGTCAACGCCAGTCAGCAGAGTGTGATCCACAGAACCGGTTGCGAATTTGCTTTGCAACTGAGTATCAACAGAGAAGTTTTCTAACTTCTCATTATCGATAACGTACTGACGAGTCAGTGTATGGCCCCATTGAGACTGCGGGATACTTAAACATGGACTCGCCTTGAGTGCCTCCTGGTCTTTGGTATACAGCGGATCTGAACACATACCGTAGCCATATACGCTCTTTTGCGAAACTTTATTTTGCGCAAAGCGCAGGTTCTGACGCACAGTAAAGGTGTCGTTAAATTCGTGGTCGAAGCTATAACCAATCATCTTCTCGTTACGAGAATAGGTGTTGTTCTTCGCCCCTTCGTTAAAGTCTGTCGGCAGACGCTTACCGTTTGGCAGCGGCTCAACGGTCCCCTCTTTCGGCAGCCAGCCGTAATAACCAGTTTCCGGCTCGTTCTGGAAGTAAGAAAGGAAGGTGAAATTGGTTTTATCGTCCGGACGCCAGGTGAACGCCGGTGCAATAGCATAACGCTGCTCTTCTGACCCTTTCTGCTGGGCATTGGCAGAACGCGCAAGACCGGTCAGGCGATAAGAATAAACGCCGTCATCATCCAGTGCATCGCTGAAGTCAAAACCGGTCTGGAACAGGCTGTCAGTCCCGGCCTTAAACTGAACTTCTTTCAACGGTTCAGTGGTCGGACGCTTGCTGACCATATTCAACAGACCGCCAGGACTGCTTTTACCGTAAAGCACGGAAACCGGGCCACGCATAATTTCAGCACGTTCCAGCATATACGGGTCGATGACCGCATCGTTATAGAAGTTGCCCTGCAACTTCAGGCCATTCAGATAGTTATTCTGGCTTTGGCCGTCTGCCGCAAATCCGCGGATGATCAGGTAATCATAAGTATTAGATGCGCCACGGGTTCCCACAGCAACGCCAGGGGTATAGCTAAGCGCTTCTTTCACCGACTTAGGCTGATGCAGCGCCATCTCTTCAGCGGTGACGACAGAAATAGATTGAGGTACTTTTTGAATCGGCGTATCGGTTTTAGTGCCGGTAGCTGACTGTCGCGCCGCAATAGTTGCAGCCGGCCCCCATGCGCTTTCTTGCGGCGCAGGTGCAGCGGTAACGGTGATAGTGTCTTCTTTCGGTTCAACCGCTGCCTGTGCATAAACAGACATGCCGCTAACCGCTGTGGCTACTACAACTGCGATTTTACGCAGTGAGTGTTTTGGCTGAGCAGTTTTGGAAGGTGCCATTGGTATTTCTCTGGTGTAAAGTGAATGATAACGTAAACGAGAATGATTATTATAAAGATGAGATAATATTCGAAACGCTGGCGGGTTCGCAAGCGGTACGCAATCTGCGCATTCCTGAAGGGTCAATAAACAATCAGATGAAAAGAAAGGGTTAATACTTTGGAGGGGATGTTATTTTACCGGATGGCAGCTCGCCATCCGGTATATCACGCTTAGACGTTAATTACTCCCAAACATATCTTTAATCCAACCGGCTACACCGTCGCTGTCTTTCTGCTCTTGCTGAGCAGGTTGCTGTTGCGGCTGTTGCTGCGGCTGAGAAGACTGATCAAACGGATTGCCTGACGGTTGCTGCTGCATCTCACTCTGCTGGCACAGCGATTGCGGATCGCTGGTCCAGACCGGCAAGACACGCATACCACCGCTGCAAACAAAGTTGCCGTCGTAGTCCACGCCCATATCTGCAATATCTTCTGGCGGAACAAGATTCAGCGGCGTTGGCGTCTGGTTAGCCAGATAACGCTGATAAATCGACATTGCCCCGCTGGCACCATACAGTTTGGTCGGCTGGTTGTTATCACGGCCGACCCAGGTGATGGTCACCGTGCTCCCATCAATGCCCGCAAACCAGGTATCTACGTTATTGTTGGTAGTCCCTGTTTTCCCTGCCAGATGCAGGTTCGGGTATTTCGCCCCAAGCTGACGTCCCGTACCGCGTTGTACAACCTGCTGCATGGTCCATAGTGTCAGATACGCCGCCTGCGCCGGAACAGCGCGTTCCGCCTGCGGGAAGCTCTGATACAACACCTTGCCGTCTTCTGCGATGACTGAACGTAGCGCGGAAAGCGGAGCACGATTACCACCGCTGGCGATAGTCTGGAAGGCCTGCGCCACTTCGATTGGCGTTAAGTTCAACGCCCCCAACAACATTGCTGGAACTGGATTCAGTTGATCTTTCGGCACACCCAGTTTAATCCAGGTCTCCGTAACCGCAGGCAGCCCCAACGCCATGCCCAGATTCACCGTCGGCACGTTCATCGAACGGGTCAACGCATCTACCAGCATCACCCTGCCACTTTCGCTATAACGACGATCATCGTTCTGCGGTGACCAGACCTGGCCATTCGGCTGACGCAGCGCGATTGGCGCATCGGCAATCCACGTATTCAAACGATAGATTTTCGGCTGGCTTAAGGCCGTTAGATAAGTCGCTGGTTTTGCAAGGGAACCAATCGAACGACGCGCCTGCATCGCACGGTTGTAGCCCGCAAACTGCGGCTCAGAACCACCGACCATCGCACGAACTTCACCGCTAAAGCGGTCAACAACCACAATCGCGGTTTCAAGATCGCTCAACTTACGCTGTTTCTTCAGTGCCGGAATGCCTTCCACGGCGGCTTTTTCTGCCGCGTCCTGGGCCACCGAGTCAAAGGTAGTGAAGATCTTCACGCCGGAGAGATCTTTTACCTTATCGCCTAATTTCGCCTGCAGCTCCTGACGCACCAGCTGCATAAAGGCTGGCTGAGGAGAGATCACCCCACCGCGCGGCTGAACACCCAGCGGACGCGCACTCAGCATGTCGTAGAGTTCTTGATCAATAATTTGTTGCTGTTGCAGCAAACGTAGTACCAGGTTACGTCGCTCCAGCGCCAGTTTCGGGTTACGCCACGGGTTGTAGATGGACGCCCCTTTCACCATACCCACCAACAGCGCCTGCTGATCGAGGCTCAATTCTTCTACCGGGCGACCAAAGTAATACAAGCTCGCCAGCGGGAAGCCGCGGATTTCGTTGTCGCCGCTCTGACCGAGATACACCTCGTTCATATACAGCTCAAGAATACGGTCTTTGCTGTAACGCGCGTCCATGATCAGCGCCATGTAGGCTTCGTTCGCTTTACGCCAGTAAGAACGCTCGCTGGAGAGGAACAGGTTTTTAACCAACTGTTGCGTCAGCGTACTCGCCCCCTGCACCGTGCGTCCGGCAGTCAGGTTTGCCAGCACCGCACGTCCGATTGAGTAGAGACTGATCCCATCATGCTCGTAGAAATGACGGTCTTCTGTCGCCAGCAAAGTATCCACCAGCAAATCCGGGAAACCACTGCGCGGCACAAACAGACGCTGCTCACCGTTTGGCGAAGAAATCATGGTGATCAGGCGCGGATCAAGACGGAAGAAACCGAACTGACGGTTGTTCTCCATATTGACGATCGTCGCCAGATGATCGCCATCAAAGGTCAGACGCGCGCGCACCTGCCCTTCTTTGCTGTCCGGGAAATCAAACGGACGGCGGATCATCTCAATGCTGTTGGCCTGTACGGTAAACTCGCCAGGACGGGTCATTTTCGACACCTGGCGATACTGGGTCGCCTCCAGCAGCTTCACCATCTCGTTCTTGCTGATGGTCATGTCTGGCTCAAGGTTGACCATTCGGCCATAAACTGCCGCGGGCAATTGCCAGACCTTGCCATCAATACGGCTACGAATTTTTTGCTCGAGATAAACGCCGTAAATGGCGACGCCTGAATAATTTTTTGATCGAAATAACCGCCGAAAATGGCGATCAGCACGGCAAAAACGATAGCCAGTTTTAGCAGCAGCCATAGCCAGCCGCGTTTGCCACGAGGCTTACGCCCTTTGCCTTTGCCCTTACCTTTGCGCGGCATCGGTTCTTCATCCTCATAGTCATCATAATCGTCGTAATCATCGTCATCTTCGTAACGACGACGGCTTACCTTTTGTTTGACCGGACGCGTCGGTTTCCCTTTGCGTCCAATTGGCTCGCGGTCATTCCCGGCCATGCTTTTTCTCCGCAATATTCAGGCGCAAAAGCCCGATTTTCTGTTCTTCTGTTGCAAGACAGAAGAAGATATCTCTCAAATTTGCTTTGGTCTTCACGAATACTTTTTCGTTCGTCGCGTCGGTGCGGTGTTTGCCGGGTCGTCCGGCCAGACATGTTTGGGATAACGCCCTTTCATCTCTTTTTGCACCTCACGGTACGCTCCTTTCCAGAAGGCGCTCAAATCACGCGTGATTTGCAGCGGCCTTTGGGCAGGGGAAAGCACCTCCAGCACCAACGGTACGCGCCCCTGGGCGATAGTCGGATTAGTGGCCTCACCAAACATCTCCTGCATTCTCACCGCCAGCGCGGGCGGGTTATCTTCATGGTAACGAATGGCGATCCGGCTTCCCGTCGGCACAGTGTAATGCGCAGGCAATTCACTATCCAGACGTTGCTGCATTACCCAATCAAGTAATCCACGCAGTGCCTGATAAATATCGAGTGATTTCAGGCCGCGTAGCGAATGTACGCCTGTCATATGCGGCAGTAGCCACGTTTCCAGCGTCGCCAACAAACTTTCATCATCAACCGCTGGCCAGTCATATTCCGGCAACCACTTTGCGGCGCATAACAAACGCAAGCGTAGCTGTTCCGCTTCCGCCGTCCAGTTGAGCACGCTTAAACCTTTATCACGAATGCCGTTAAGCATCGCCTGATGCAACTCGTCTTCCGAGGGTTTCGCCAGCGGTTGCACTTTAACCATCAACTGACCAATTTGCAGCCGACGCCAGGCTTTCAGCGTACCTTGCGCGTCATCCCACGCCACAGTGTCAGACTGCTGTACCAGCTGCGGGCAGCGTTGTACTAACTCATCAATATCGACCGGCAGCGCCAGTAAAATCCGCGCATCCGGCGAGGCGCTGCCCTGCAATAATAACGGTGCGATCAACCATTCGTGGCGGCTTAGCGCATCGTCGGCATCGAGCATCGCCCCCATGCCGTTCGCCAGTTGATAGCGTTCATCTTGCCCACGGCGACGAGCAATGCGATCGGCATACGCTCTGGCAAGTAGCGGCGCGATAAGCGAACTGTCTGCCTCACCGCCGCGTACGTTTAAGCGTTTTAACAGTTGCTGACTACGTTGCTGCCAGGCGGGTTGATTGCGCGAAAACGCCACGCCCAGGTCACTATTGCCCATCCGTGGCGGCTCTTCGAGAATGGCGGCAATTTTTGCCGCGGTAGCAGCTTCGTCGTCGTTCTTCGCGCTAACCAGCATTGCCGCTAAACGCGGATCGTTACCCAGCGCTGCCATTTTTTGCCCTTGCGCGCTTAGGCGTTCGCCATCCAGCGCCCCCAGCATCTGTAACAGGCGTTTCGCGGCCAGTAGATTCACCGTTGGCGGTTGATCCAGCCAGCTCATCTGCGCCGGATCGCCGCATCCCCATTGCAGTAATTCCATCAGCAAACCGGAAAGATCGCTTTGTAAGATCTCCGGTTCACTTTGCGCGGCAGCGCGTTCTGCTTGTTCTTTGGCGATTAAATGCAGGCAGATACCCGGCTCCAGACGCCCGGCACGCCCGGCACGTTGCGTCATCGACGCCTGACTAACGCGTTGAGTAATCAACCGCGTAAGCCCTGTACGCGGATCAAAACGCGCCACCCTTTCCTGGGCACAATCCACCACCAGACGAATACCTTCGATGGTTAAACTTGTTTCAGCAATATTGGTCGCCAGCACCACTTTGCGCATCCCTTGCGGTGCCGGGAGGATCGCTTTTCGCTGATCGTTCAGCGACAACGCGCCATACAGCGGGCAGAGCAACACATCACTGCCGATGCGTGAAGTCAGTTGTTCCTGCACACGCTGAATTTCTCCGACGCCAGGTAAAAATAACAGTAATGATCCACTTTCCTGACGCAGCATTTCGGCGGTAGCAACCGCGACGGCTTCGTCAAAACGCTGATGAGCGGGCAGCGGCAAATAACGGCGTTCAACCGGAAACGAGCGCCCTTCTGAGATGACGACGGGCGCTTGGCGCGTTGTTTGCTGCACGCGGTCGTTGTCCAGCGTAGCCGACATAATCAGCAGTTTAAGGTCATCACGCAGACCTTGTTGCACATCGAGTAACAACGCCAATGCCAAATCCGCCTGCAAGCTGCGCTCATGAAATTCATCAAGGATCACCAATCCAACACCACTCAGTTCCGGGTCACGCTGGATCATCCGCGTCAGCACGCCTTCGGTAATCACTTCCAGGCGGGTATTCGGCCCGACGCAGTTTTGCGCACGCATCCGGTAGCCAACGGTATCGCCTGGCTTTTCGTTAAGCAGCTCCGCCAGTCGTTGCGCAACGTTACGCGCCGCCAGACGACGCGGCTCCAGCAGGATAATTTTCCCGTTAATGCCGGGATGCGCCAGCAGTTGCAGCGGCAGCCAGGTTGATTTCCCGGCCCCGGTCGGCGCACTTAATAACACCTGCGATGCACCATCGAGGGCAGCAAGTAACTCAGGTAAGACGGCAGCAACGGGCAACGACGACACAAAACGCTCCAGAGGGTTAACATTCTTCGCGCCACATTGTAGCATCGCGGTAATTCATAACCGAGTGCCTCACATGTCTGAACCGCAACGGCTGTTCTTTGCTATCGACTTACCTGCAGAAATCCGCGAACAGATTATCCGCTGGCGCGCCACACACTTCCCACCTGAGGCGGGACGTCCGGTCGCCGCCGATAATTTGCATCTGACTCTGGCATTTTTAGGCGAAGTGAGCGCAGAGAAAGAGAAGGCGCTTTCTCTTTTAGCCGGACGGATTCGTCAACCTGGTTTCACACTCACGCTTGATGACGCCGGTCAATGGCTGCGTTCGCGTGTGGTGTGGTTA
>OCAK01001746.1_pt1 | contig 10751 bp, 7 predicted proteins | sample 1538301 | NCBI WGS metagenome assembly OCAK01 (sample SAMEA2580285, study PRJEB22360) | human gut metagenome | biome: human gut; feature: human-associated habitat; material: faeces | place: Denmark | collected 2008/2010 | reverse complement strand
TCTGGGGACGAATGTTGCCATCAAGGTGGCGATGGATATCAGTTAATGGCAGGGTGGTATCAATCATGGTCGCACTCTTTTTCTGGATATAAAAGTGCGCACCATTATAAAAACAAAGCAGGGTAAAAATCCACGATTGCGCAACGATTTTTTACGTTGCGCAATTGGGGTTAACCAACAGCGCGGATGGCGTTAATTAATCCAGCCACACCTTTTTCCAGTTTCGAACGTGGGCAGCCGGCATTGAGTCGGACAAAACCACGACCTTCTTCACCGTAGGTATATCCCGGCATGATCGCGATCTTTTCTTGCTCGATAAGCGCTTTTTGCAACGCGTTGTCGTCAATATTCAACGGACGTAGATCAAGCCAGGCCAGATAAGTGGATTGCGGGATCTGCCAGTTGAGTTCAGGAAACGCAGCGTTCATTTTATCTGCGATATACGTCAGGTTATCTTTCAGATAGACGCGTAAGGCATCCAGCCATGGTGCGCCTTGCTGATAGGCGGCGATATGAGCAGTTAACGCCAGTACCGAAGGGGAAGAAAGCCCATCACGTCCTTTCAGTGCCGATAAATAGGCATCGCGGCTACTGCTATTTTCTATAATCCCGTAAGCACCGGTCAGGGCGGGAATATTGAAACTTTTTGATCCCGACGTTAGCAACGCCCAGTCTCCGCGCGCCACATTACTCCAGGGAATATGCGGCTGCTCGCCCCAAACCATATCCATATGGATTTCATCGGAAATAACCCGCACACCATGACGCTCGCACAGGTCAGCCATGATCTCCAGCTCATCGCACGTCCACACTTTCCCGGTAGGATTCTGTGGGCTACACAGGAGCATAATTTTACATTCTGGTTTCGCCAGCACGGCTTCCAGCTTGCCCATATCGCAAAACCAGCCGTCAGGCTGCTTCTCTAAAGCAACGGGCATTACTGTGCGCTGGTTACCTTCAATGGCCTTGTAAAATGCGTCATAGGCGGGTGTGTGGATCACCACGCCTTCACCTGTTTCAGACCACTGACGAATCAGTTCTGAAACCATATAGATAACAGAAGGGCCATACACCACCGACTGAGGATCGATGGCGGTGTAATGCTGGGTGGAAAACCAGTGGGCAATAGCCGCGAGAAACTCATCGTTTTTCCAGCGGCTGTAGCCAAACACGCCGTGTATCAGGCGCTGATTCAGCGCCTCGATAATGCAGGGGGCAGTGGCAAAATCCATGTCTGAAATCGTGAACGGTAACAGGTCAGCAGTGCCGAAACGGTCAGCGACATAATCCCACTGCGTACACCATGTGCCATGACGATCCACGACCTTTGAAAAATCGAACATATCTTATCCTTATGCCTGGACAGTATGCATCAGACCGGCCATTTCATCTTTTACTGACTGAACTTGTGGCCCGATAACAACCTGCAGGTTATGTTGATTAAGTTGTACTACGCCAATTGCCCGATTGTCCTTCAGTGCCTGCACATTAACAAGCGACATATCTTTTACAGACAAACGCAGACGCGTAATGCAGTTATCGAGGCTGACAATATTGTCGGCACCGCCTAAGGCTTCGAGGATTGCCGGAACGTTGTAACCTGATTTACCCGGCGCACCGGCAACGGCTTTTTCGATTGAACTGGCAACTTCACTATCGCGCCCCGGGGTTTTGAGATTGAAGCGGGTGATAGCGAAACGGAAGATGATGTAGTAAACGACAAACCAGATTGCCGCCACTACTGGCACCATGTACCACTTGGTTGACAGACCATGCAAAATACCGAACACCACAAAGTCGATGATATTGCCGTCGGTATTACCGATGGTGACGCCGAGCACAGACATGACAGTGAAGCCGAGGCCGGTTAACAGCGCGTGGATGACATACAGAACTGGCGCTACGAACAGGAACAGGAATTCCAGCGGTTCGGTCGTGCCGCCAACGACACAGGCGATCAGGCCAGAAATCAGCAGACCTTTAATTTTATGGCGATTTTCCGGGCGCGCACAGTGATACATAGCTAACGCTGCACCTGGCAGACCGCCGAGAAACGCAGGCATTTTACCTTGCGAAAGGAAACGCGTGGCGCTTTCAGAAAAACCGTGAGTGGTTGGGCAACTCAATTGCGCCTGGAAGATGGTCAGTGCACCGCTGACGGTTTGACCGCAGACTTCCTGCGTGCCGCCTGCGTCGGTAAAGCGAATTAATGCCACCAGAATGTGATGCAGACCAAACGGCAACAGCAGACGTTCACCGGTACCAAACAGCATCGGTCCGAAATCTCCCGCGCTGTTGATCATATGGCCTAAGCCGCTAATACCCATGGCGAAAATCGGCCAGACTAATGGAATCACCAGGCCGACAAGACCCATCACTAGCGAGGAGATGATTGGTACGAAGCGCGTACCGCCGAAGAATGCCAGCGCATCCGGCAGGCGGATATTATGGAATCGCTCATGCAGCATCCAGACGATAATACCGGCGATCACCGCACCGAGGATCCCGGTGTCGATCGACTGGATCCCAAGAATGCTCTGGATGTTATTGGCTTTCAGAACCGCGGCGTCCGTGGTTGGCAGAATGCCTTTATTGGTCAACCAGAAGTTTACCGCGAGGTTCATTACCGCATAACCGACGAAGCCAGCGAATGCCGCTACGCCTTTGTTTTCGCGTGCCAGACCCAGCGGGATGGCGATACAGAACATGACTGGCAGGGAAATAAAAGCAAACGAGCCAATCTTACTCATCCAGGTAAAGATAGCCTGCAACACGGGGTTGCCCAGGACCGGGATCAGGGTGATGACATCATGGCTGCTAAGAGAACTACCAATGCCGAGCATAATGCCGCAGAACGACAATAATGCCACGGGTAACATGAAGGTTTTGCCTAACTGCTGGAAGAACTCCCACAGCGTGACTTTCGGTGCTGTTTTCGCCGTCATAAAACGACTCCTCGTAGAGAACAATCTGGATTCAATAAATTGCGCGAGAAGATAAAACGTTTTATCAAATTTTAGTGAGGCATAAATCACATTACACAACGATAATAGCGGGTATAAGATAAATAAAAGGTAAAACGTTTTATCTGTCACATAATCAGGGAGTAGGTCATCTGCATGGCTACCGCCAAAAAAATAACCATTCATGATGTTGCGCTGGCTGCGGGCGTGTCGGTAAGTACCGTCGTTTTATTGTTTAGTGGCAAAGGGCGAATCTCTACCGCCACAGGAGAACGCGTTAACGCCGCCATTGAAGAGCTGGGATTTGTGCGCAATCGCCAGGCGTCGGCGCTGCGCGGCGGGCAAAGCGGCGTCATTGGTTTGATCGTCCGTGATTTATCTGCGCCGTTTTACGCCGAATTGACGGCCGGATTGACGGAAGCTCTGGAAGCGCAGGGACGGATGGTTTTTTTGCTTCACGGCGGTAAAGACGGCGAGCAGCTGGCACAGCGGTTTTCACTATTACTGAATCAGGGTGTCGATGGTGTGGTCATTGCCGGGGCTGCAGGAAGCAGCGATGACCTGCGACGGATAGCAGAAGAAAAAGCTATCCCGGTGATTTTCGCTTCCCGTGCCAGTTATCTTGATGACGTTGATACGGTTCGCCCGGACAACATGCAGGCTGCACAGTTGTTGACGGAGCATCTCATTCGCAATGGGCATCAGCGTATCGCCTGGCTGGGAGGACAAAGTTCCTCATTAACCCTGGCAGAACGGGTGGGGGGCTATTGTGCGACTCTACTAAAATTTGGCCTGCCGTTTCACAGCGATTGGGTGCTGGAGTGCACTTCCAGCCAGAAGCAAGCCGCGGAAGCTATCACGGCGCTTTTACGTCATAACCCGACCATCAGCGCCGTGGTTTGCTATAACGAAACTATTGCGATGGGGGCATGGTTTGGTTTGCTGAAAGCAGGAAGGCAAAGCGGGGAAAGCGGAGTCGATCGTTACTTTGAGCAACAGGTTTCGCTGGCGGCATTTACCGATGCAACGCCAACCACACTTGATGATATACCCGTTACCTGGGCCAGCACGCCAGCGCGGGAACTTGGTACCACACTTGCGGATCGCATGATGCAAAAAATCACCCATGAAGAGACGCATTCTCGCAATCTTATTATTCCTGCCCGGCTCATTGCGGAGAAATAATCCTCTCTTTATCTGCTATACCTGGTAGTGTCCTTTCCTCAAGGTTAATGATAAAAAATGTGGCACACAGGCGGTGCCTTTTATTTTTACTGAAGTTCACAGGAGGTTTATGTGTTTAATTCTGACAACCTGAGACTCGACGGAAAATGCGCCATCATCACAGGTGCGGGTGCAGGTATTGGTAAAGAAATCGCCATTACATTCGCGACAGCTGGCGCATCTGTGGTGGTCAGTGATATTAACGCCGATGCAGCTAATCATGTTGTAAATGAAATTCAACAACTGGGTGGTCAGGCATTTGCCTGCCGCTGCGATATTACTTCCGAACAGGAACTCTCTGCACTGGCAGACTTTGCCGTCAGTAAGTTGGGTAAAGTTGATATCCTGGTTAACAACGCCGGTGGCGGTGGGCCTAAACCGTTTGATATGCCAATGGCAGATTTTCGCCGCGCTTATGAACTGAATGTATTTTCTTTTTTCCATCTGTCACAACTTGTTGCGCCAGAAATGGAAAAAAATGGCGGTGGCGTTATTCTGACCATTACTTCTATGGCGGCAGAAAATAAAAATATAAACATGACCTCCTATGCATCATCTAAAGCTGCGGCCAGTCATCTGGTCAGAAATATGGCGTTTGACCTGGGTGAAAAAAATATTCGGGTGAATGGCATTGCACCGGGGGCAATATTAACCGATGCCCTGAAATCCGTTATTACACCAGAGATTGAACAGAAAATGTTACAACACACACCAATCAGACGTCTGGGCCAACCGCAAGATATTGCTAACGCGGCGCTGTTCCTTTGCTCGCCTGCAGCCAGCTGGGTAAGCGGACAAATTCTCACCGTCTCCGGTGGTGGGGTACAGGAACTCAATTAATACACTAACGAACCGGTAAACAGCCGTATGTGTTGTTTACCGGGATAGCGTGTGCAACTCGTCAACGTCTCTGCTAAACAACTGGCAGCCAAATCACGGCTATTGGTTAACCAATAGCCGGATAAAAAGCTTACGAATTGAGTGTGCCTTCGCACTATTCAACAGCAATGATAGGCGCTCACCTGACAACGCGGTAAACTAGTTATTCATGCTAACTATAATGGTTTAATGATGGATAACATGCAGACTGAAGCACAACCGACACGGACCCGGATCCTCAATGCTGCCAGAGAGATTTTTTCAGAAAATGGATTTCACAGTGCCTCGATGAAAGCCATCTGTAAATCCTGCGCCATTAGTCCCGGGACGCTCTATCACCATTTCATCTCCAAAGAAGCCTTGATTCAGGCGATTATCTTACAGGACCAGGAGAGGGCGCTGGCCCGTTTCCGGGAACCGATTGAAGGGATTCATTTCGTTGACTATATGGTCGAGTCTATTGTCTCTCTCACCCATGAAGCCTTTGGGCAACGAGCGCTGGTGGTCGAAATTATGGCGGAAGGGATGCGTAACCCACAGGTCGCCGCCATGCTTAAAAATAAGCATATGACGATCACGGAATTTGTTGCCCAGCGGATGCGTGATGCCCAGCAAAAAGGCGAGATAAGCCCAGATATCAACACGGCAATGACTTCACGTTTACTGCTGGATCTGACCTACGGTGTACTGGCCGATATCGAAGCGGAAGATCTGGCGCGTGAAGCGTCGTTTGCTCAGGGATTACGCGCGATGATTGGCGGTATATTAACCGCATCCTGATCCTCTCTCTCTTTCCGCGGGCTGGTGACAACTGAGCCCGCGTTTCATATCGTAATTTCTCTGTGCAAAAATCATCCTCCCCGGGATCGGAGAATCCCACCTAAATATTCATCATAGCAATATATCATGAGGGTTTATCGTTCCCAATATGTTCGAACGAACGTTCGATTGCTTATTTTGTGGCTTCTGTCAACGCTGTTTTAAAGATTAATGCGATCAATATCACGCTGTGGGTATTGCAGTTTTTGGTTTTTTGATCGCTGTGTCAGTTCTTTTTATTTCCATTTCTCTTCCGTGGGTTTCTCACAGATAACTGTGTGCAACACAGAATTGGTTAACTAATCAGATTAAAGGTTGACCAGTATTTTTATCTTAATGAGGAGTCCCTTATGTTACGTCCTGTAGAAACCCCAACCCGTGAAATCAAAAAACTCGACGGCCTGTGGGCATTCAGTCTGGATCGCGAAAACTGTGGAATTGATCAGCGTTGGTGGGAAAGCGCGTTACAAGAAAGCCGGGCAATTGCTGTGCCGGGCAGTTTTAACGATCAGTTCGCCGATGCAGATATTCGTAATTATGTGGGCAACGTCTGGTATCAGCGCGAAGTCTTTATACCGAAAGGTTGGGCGGGCCAGCGTATTGTACTGCGTTTCGATGCGGTCACTCATTACGGCAAAGTGTGGGTAAATAATCAGGAAGTGATGGAGCATCAGGGCGGCTATACGCCATTTGAAGCCGATGTCACTCCGTATGTTATTGCCGGGAAAAGTGTACGTATCACTGTTTGTGTGAACAACGAACTGAACTGGCAGACTATCCCGCCGGGAATGGTGATTACCGACGAAAACGGCAAGAAAAAGCAGTCTTACTTTCATGATTTCTTTAACTACGCCGGGATCCATCGCAGCGTAATGCTCTACACCACGCCGAATACCTGGGTGGACGATATCACCGTGGTGACGCATGTCGCGCAAGACTGTAACCACGCATCTGTTGACTGGCAGGTGGGGGCAAATGGTGATGTCAGCGTTGAACTGCGTGATGCGGATCAACAGGTGGTTGCAACTGGACAAGGCACCAGCGGGACTTTGCAAGTAGTGAATCCGCACCTCTGGCAACCGGGTGAAGGTTATCTCTATGAACTGTGCGTCACAGCCAAAAGCCAGACAGAGTGTGATATCTACCTGCTGCGCGTCGGTATCCGGTCAGTGGCAGTGAAGGGCGAACAGTTCCTGATCAACCACAAACCGTTCTACTTTACTGGCTTTGGTCGTCATGAAGATGCGGATTTGCGCGGCAAAGGATTCGATAACGTGCTGATGGTGCACGATCACGCACTAATGGACTGGATTGGGGCCAACTCCTACCGTACCTCGCATTACCCTTACGCTGAAGAGATGCTCGACTGGGCAGATGAACATGGAATTGTGGTGATTGATGAAACTGCAGCTGTCGGCTTTAACCTCTCTTTAGGCATTGGTTTCGAAGCGGGCAACAAGCCGAAAGAACTGTACAGCGAAGAGGCAGTCAACGGGGAAACCCAGCAGGCGCACTTACAGGCGATTAAAGAGCTGATTGCGCGTGACAAAAACCACCCAAGCGTGGTGATGTGGAGTATTGCCAACGAACCGGATACCCGTCCGCAAGGTGCACGGGAATATTTTGCGCCACTGGCGGAAGCAACGCGTAAACTCGACCCGACGCGTCCGATCACCTGTGTCAATGTAATGTTCTGCGACGCTCACACCGATACCATCAGCGATCTCTTTGATGTGCTGTGCCTGAACCGTTATTACGGTTGGTATGTCCAAAGCGGCGATTTGGAAACGGCAGAGAAGGTTCTGGAAAAAGAACTTCTGGCCTGGCAGGAGAAACTGCATCAGCCGATTATCATCACCGAATACGGTGTGGATACGTTAGCCGGCCTGCACTCAATGTACACCGACATGTGGAGTGAAGAGTATCAGTGTGCATGGCTGGATATGTATCACCGCGTCTTTGATCGCGTCAGCGCTGTCGTCGGTGAGCAGGTATGGAATTTCGCCGATTTTGCGACCTCGCAAGGCATATTGCGCGTTGGCGGTAACAAGAAAGGGATCTTCACCCGCGACCGCAAACCGAAGTCGGCGGCTTTTCTGCTGCAAAAACGCTGGACCGGCATGAACTTCGGTGAAAAACCGCAGCAGGGAGGCAAACAATGAATCAACAACTCTCCTGGCGCCCCATCGTCGGCTACAGCCTCGGTGACGTCGCCAATAACTTCGCCTTCGCAATGGGGGCGCTCTTCCTGTTGAGTTACTACACCGACGTCGCTGGCGTCGGTGCCGCTGCGGCGGGCACCATGCTGTTACTGGTGCGGGTATTCGATGCCTTCGCCGATGTCTTTGCCGGACGAGTGGTGGACAGTGTGAATACCCGATGGGGAAAATTCCGCCCGTTTTTACTCTTCGGTACTGCGCCGTTAATGATCTTCAGCGTGCTGGTATTCTGGGTGCCGACCGACTGGAGCCATAGCAGCAAAGTTGTGTATGCATATTTGACCTACATGGGACTCGGGCTTTGCTACAGCCTGGTGAATATTCCTTATGGTTCACTTGCTACCGCGATGACCCAACAACCACAATCCCGCGCCCGTCTGGGCGCGGCTCGCGGGATTGCCGCTTCATTGACCTTTGTCTGCCTGGCATTTCTGATAGGACCGAGCATTAAGAACTCCAGCCCGGAAGAGATGGTGTCGGTATATCATTTCTGGACAATTGTGCTGGCGATTGCCGGAATGGTGCTTTACTTCATCTGCTTCAAATCGACGCGTGAGAATGTGGTACGTATCGTGGCGCAGCCGTCATTGAAGATCAGTCTGCAAACCCTGAAACGGAATCGCCCGCTGTTTATGTTGTGCATCGGTGCGCTGTGTGTGCTGATTTCGACCTTCGCGGTCAGCGCCTCGTCGTTGTTCTACGTGCGCTATGTGTTAAATGATACCGGGCTGTTCACTGTGCTGGTACTGGTGCAAAACCTGGTCGGTACTGTGGCATCGGCACCGCTGGTGCCGGGGATGGTCGCGAGGATCGGTAAAAAGAATACCTTCCTGATTGGCGCTTTGCTGGGAACCTGCGGTTATCTGCTGTTCTTCTGGGTTTCCGTCTGGTCACTGCCGGTGGCGTTGGTTGCGTTGGCCATCGCATCAATTGGCCAGGGCGTTACCATGACCGTGATGTGGGCACTGGAAGCTGATACCGTAGAATACGGTGAATACCTGACTGGCGTGCGAATTGAAGGGCTCACCTATTCACTATTCTCATTTACCCGTAAATGCGGTCAGGCAATCGGAGGTTCAATTCCTGCCTTTATTTTGGGATTAAGCGGATATATCGCCAATCAGGCGCAAACGCCGGAAGTTATTATGGGCATCCGCACATCAATTGCCTTAGTACCTTGCGGATTTATGCTACTGGCATTCGTCATTATCTGGTTTTATCCGCTCACGGATAAAAAATTCAAAGAAATCGTTGTTGAAATTGATAATCGTAAAAAAGTGCAGCAGCAATTAATCAACGATATCACTAGTTAATATTCAATAAAAATAATCAGAACATCAAAGGTGCAACTATGAGAAAAATAGTGGCCATGGCCGTTATTTGCCTGACGGCTGCCTCTGGCCTTACCTCTGCTTACGCGGCGCAACTGGCTGACGATGAAGCGGGACTACGCATCAGACTGAAAAATGAATTACGCAGGGCTGATAAGCCCAGTGCTGGCGCGGGGAGAGATATTTACGCATGGGTACAGGGAGGATTGCTCGATTTCAATAGTGGTTATTATTCCAATATTATTGGCGTTGAAGGCGGGGCGTATTATGTTTATAAATTAGGTGCTCGTGCTGATATGAGCACCCGGTGGTATCTTGATGGTGATAAAAGTTTTGGCTTTACCCTGGGGGCAGTAAAAATAAAACCCAGTGAAAGTAGTCTGCTTAAATTAGGTCGCTTCGGGACGGATTATAGTTATGGTAGCTTACCTTATCGTATTCCGTTAATGGCTGGCAGTTCGCAACGTACATTACCGACAGTTTCTGAAGGAGCATTAGGTTATTGGGCTTTAACGCCAAATATTGACCTGTGGGGAATGTGGCGTTCACGAGTATTTTTATGGACCGATTCAACAACCGGTATTCGTGATGAAGGGGTGTATAACAGCCAGACGGGAAAATACGATAAACATCGCGCACGTTCTTTTTTAGCCGCCAGTTGGCATGATGATACCAGTCGCTATTCTCTGGGGGCATCGGTACAGAAAGATGTTTCCAATCAGATACAAAGTATTCTCGAGAAAAGCATACCGCTCGACCCGAATTATACGTTGAAAGGGGAGTTGCTCGGCTTTTACGCGCAACTCGAAGGTTTAAGTCGTAATACCAGCCAGCCCAATGAAACGGCGTTGGTTAGTGGACAATTGACCTGGATTGCGCCGTGGGGAAGCGTATTTGGCAGTGGTGGTTATTTGCGCCATGCAATGAATGGTGCCGTGGTGGATACCGACATTGGCTATCCCTTTTCATTAAGTCTTGATCGTAACCGTGAAGGAATGCAGTCCTGGCAATTGGGCGTTAACTATCGTTTAACTCCGCAATTTACGCTGACATTTGCACCGATTGTGACTCGCGGCTATGAATCCAGTAAACGAGATGTGCGGATTGAAGGCGCGGGTATCTTAGGTGGTATGAACTATCGGGTCAGCGAAGGGCCGTTACAAGGGATGAATTTCTTTCTTGCTGCCGATAAAGGGCGGGAAAAGCGCGATGGCAGTGCGCTGGGCGATCGCCTGAATTACTGGGATGTGAAAATGAGTATTCAGTATGACTTTATGCTGAAGTAAGAAAAAAAATGCCGGAGAGAAAAATCTCCG
>OCAK01001743.1_pt1 | contig 10777 bp, 5 predicted proteins | sample 1538301 | NCBI WGS metagenome assembly OCAK01 (sample SAMEA2580285, study PRJEB22360) | human gut metagenome | biome: human gut; feature: human-associated habitat; material: faeces | place: Denmark | collected 2008/2010 | reverse complement strand
GGCCAATACCGGCGCCCGGGGCAGTGGAGGATGCCGATGAGCCCGCCGATGCCGCAGAGCATGGCCGCCTCGATGAGGAACTGGATGACGATGCTGCTCCGCTCGGCACCAATGGCCCGGCGGATGCCGATCTCCCGGGTCCGTTCGGTGACGGTCACCAGCATGATGTTCATGATGCCGATGCCGCCCACCAGCAGGCTGATGGCGGCGATACCGCCCAGAATCAGGGAGATCATGCCCATCTGCTTGTTCTGCTCCTGCTGCCAGGAGTTCTCCTGGTCCACCTGGAAGCCGCCTGCGTTGGGATTGACCAGTCCCTTCAAAAAGCCGCCGATGCGGGAGCTGGCCTCGATCATGTCCTCGCTGCTGCGGGTCTTCACGATGAACTGCTCCGGTGCGTCGCCGCCCAGCACCCGGCGGGCGGTGTAGGGCAGAATGATGACATTGTCGATCTGGCTGGCGGATGCGCTTTCACCGGTAAGGCGGGGGGCATAGACCCCTACCACCTCAAAGCTCTGCCCGTTGAGCTGGAGCACCTTGCCCACGGGGTCCGCGGCGTCGAAGAAGATCTTTGCCGCCCGGTCCCCCAGCACACATACCTGCTTGTAGCCCCGGATGTCCAACACGGACAGGTCCCGGCCGGAGGCCAGCGTCAGGTTGTTGCAGATGCTGTACTGGTCGCTGCCGTAGTAAATGCTGGGCGGCACGTCGCCGGTGAGATTGCCGTTTTCATCGTAATTATAGCTCATATTGGCGGTGCTCTTGGTCCCGTATACCACCGTGGCGTTGCAGTACGCCTGGGGCGTCACGCCCAGCACATACTCCTTGATGCTGTTGCAGTAGTCGTACAGCGCCGGAAAGTAATCCTGACCCAGGCTGTTGCCATCTTCGTCATACAGGTAGTTCCAGATGTTGACGGTGAGCTTGTTGCTGCCCATGGCCTCGTACTGCTCCATGGTCTTTTCCGTATAGCCGTTGATGGCGGACACGATGGTCATCACCGCCGCGATGCCGATGATGATGCCCAGCATGGTCAGGGCGGACCGGCCCTTTTTGCCCCAGATGGACTTCCACGCCATCTTCACGGCCTGTTGGATATTCAAAGCCAGTCCACCTCCTGCTCCCGGTCCTCAATGATTCTGCCGTCCGCCAGGCGGACGACCCGCCGGGCCGTGGCGGCGATGCCGTTATCATGGGTGATGAGAATGACGGTGCTGCCCTCCTTGTTCAGCTCCTGGAGGAATTTCAGCACCTCCTGCCCGGTGTGGGAGTCCAGTGCGCCGGTGGGCTCGTCGGCCATGATGATGGGAGGCTTGGTGGCGATGGCCCGCGCAATGGAAGTCCAGCGGGGGGGCGTGCCCCCGCGCAGTGCCCCCCCGCTGCTGCTGGCCACCGGACATCTCCACCGGCCGGTGCTTGATGCGGTTCGCCAGCCCCACCCGGGCCAGGGCCTCCAGGGCCATGTCCCGGCGGTCGTCGGCATTCACCCCCTGGTAGATCAGGGGCAGTTCCACATTTTCCAGCACCGTCAGGCTCTGGATCAGGTTGTACTGCTGAAAGATAAAGCCGATCTGCTTGTTGCGGATGTGGGACAGCTCCTTGTCCGTCAGCTCCCGGACGTCCGTTCCACCCAGGAGATACGTCCCCCGGGTGGGGATGTCTAGGCAGCCCAGCACGTTCATCATGGTGGACTTGCCGGAGCCGGACTGGCCCACCACCGCCACGAACTCGCCCTTTCCGATGGTCAGGGAGACGCCGTCCAGGGCCCGTACCTCGCTCTCCCGCCCTTCGCCATAGATCTTATAGACGTCCCGCAGCTCTACTAAGTTCTTCGCCATGGGCATCAACCCCACGCCTGCAGGGACTGGATCTGTGTGAAGACCTCGGTCCCCTCTTCCACACCGGACTTGATCTCCACATTGGAGTTGTCGGAGATGCCGATCTCCACCGGCACCGCCCAGAAGCCCTCCGGGATCTCCTCGCTCAGGGTGGGCGTCTCAATGGCGTTGTCCGGCCGACTGCCCTTTACAAACACCACGTTCACGGTGGAGCCGTCCTCCTGGGTCACAGTACGCACGCACTGGAGCGGCAGGACCAGGCAGTTGTCATTCTCACTGGCAGTTAGAGTGTAGTCGATATAGCTGTTGACCTGCAGGGTGCCCTCGCTGTTGTCCGCCGAGATGGTGATAGGATAGGTCGCCACGCCGTTGTTCACCGTGCTGGAGAGGCTGACCGTCTCCACGGTGCCGAAGGCCGGGGTCCCCCACTGGCTCAGCTCCACCGGCATCCCCGGCTTGATGTAGCTGATGTTCCGCTCGTCCACATTGGCGGTAATCACCACGCTGGAGGTGTCCGAGATGGTCACCACTGCGGTATTTGCAGCGATCTCATCGCCGGGCTGGATGGTCAGGCCGATTACCATGCCGTCAATGGGAGCCTTGGCGTTGCAGTTGGCCAGGTTCTCCTCCGCAGTCTTCAGCTCCTCCCGGGCAGTGTCCAGGTTCTGCTGGATGGTGAAGAGCTGGCTCTCGCTCTCCTCCCCGTCGATGCGCACCAGCACCTGGCCGGGCGCCACCTGCAGGTAGTCCACCAGATTGCTGGAAATCACCGTGCCATCCACCGTGGAAACCAGGTCGCCGGTGCGGTAGTACGCCAGCTTGCCAGCCTCATAGGGGTACACGGTCTCACCGTTCACAGTGGCGGTGGCAGAGGCCACCATATCCGCCGTCAGGGCTCCCTCATTCTCCACGATAATGTCGGCGGAGAAGAGCTTGGACCCCTCCGGCGTGATGCGGCTGACCATGTGGACCGCCTCCACCGTGCCGGGAACGGAGGTCATCAGGGCAGGGATCGAAACATTCACCGTCTGTCCCACCTGCAGGTCGCCCGCATAGGCGTAGCTGTAATACTGCTCCAGCCGCAGACGGGTATCGTCGGAGAGGACCGCCACCTTCTGGCCCTTGGTGATGGAATCACCGGGATTCAGCGTCACGGTCTCCATCAGCTTGCCGGCATAGCCGGCGGAGAGATTCAGTCCTGCGATGTCTTTCTGGGCCTGGGAGAGCTGTTTCTCATAGCCCTCCACATTGCTCCGGGCCTTCTGCACGGCGGTCTCTGCCGCCGGAGAGTCGATGGTGAACAGCGGCGTGCCGGCAGTCACCGTCTCACCCTCCGCCACCAGCACATCCACCACTGTGCCGACAGTGGTGATGGTGATTGTCTCACTGCTCTTGGCCTTGGTCAGGCCGCTGCCCTGGACCGTGGAGGTGATGGAACCGTACTGCACAATGTCGGTGACCACCTCTCCCTCATCGCTGCTCTTGCCGCCCAGCACTTTCAGCAGCACCACCGCGGCGATCACCAGCAGCAGTGCCAGTATGCACAGGCGGATGATCCGGCGCCGCTTCTTCCGCGGGATCGCCTGCCACCGGGCCTTCAGGTTTACGCGCGTCTCCGCGGGGGCGGCGCTGTCCGCCGCCGTCTCCTCCATCGCCGGAGCGGTCGCTTCCTGTTCTACATTCTCCAGGTCTTTGACTTCAGCCATGGTATGTACTCCTCTTCTTGTTCTTCACAGATGCATCAACTGTATTGCTTATAATAGTACAGTATGTAGGGCAAAGCAATAACAAAACAGTTACAGTTTCTCCCGCGGCCTGTATCTCTTGTAACCTGCGGGTATGTGTGAAAAAGTGCTCCCCGGAAGCCGGGGAGCACTTTCAAGGTCATTCAGACCATGGCGGCGCGCCGGGCGCTGAAGCGCTGATAGAGGACGATGCCAACCACCAACACAAAGCCGGCGATGTCGGTGGCCGTGCCGGGGATCATCATACCCAGGCCGCCCACAGCCATGGCCACCCGCAGCAGCGCGGGGATGGGCCGGTACAGGAATCCGTTGAGGGCCGCCGCCACGCCGAAGATGCCCAGCAGGGCGCTGATGCAGATCTGCACCACCTGGAAGGCACCGGTCACATCCACAAAGAGCATCTGGGGGCTGAAAGCGAAGATGTACGGCACGATAAAGGCCGCTATGGCCAGTTTCGTGGCGTTGAACCCTGTCTTCATGGGATCCGCCTTGGCAATGGCGCTGCCGGCATAGGCCGCCAGGGCCACCGGCGGCGTGATGTCCGCCACAATGCCGAAGTAGAACACGAAGAAGTGGGCCGCCATCTTGGTGACACCGATGGAGGGATCCATCAGGATGGGAGCGCAGGTGGCCGCCATGATGCAGTAGTTGGCGGTGGTCGGCACGCCCATGCCCAGCACGATGCAGCAGAGCATGGTCAGCGCCAGGGCGATAATCATGTGGCCGCCGGAGAGGCTGACGATTGTGCTCAACAGCTTGGAGGCCAGGCCCGTCACCGTGATGCAGCCGGAGATAATGCCGGCCACGCCGCAGGCCACCGCCACAGTGATGGAGCCCTTGGCGCCGCCCTCCAGGGCGTCGATGATCTTGCCGAAGGTGAGGAAGTCCTCCCGGTTGCTGCTCTTGCTGGCGATCTCCACCACGTTGTTGACCAGGCCTACGGCCACGGCCGCCACGATTGCGATGGCAGCGGAGAAGGCCATGGTGTACATATTGGTGGAGACCATGACCACCAACAGCACCAGGGGCGCCAGAAGGTAGATCTTGGGCAGCAGCTGGCGCACGCGGGGCAGCTGCTCTCTGGGAATGCCCTTCAGGCCCAGCTTCTTGGCCTCCAGATGGACGGCGATGTAGATGCCGGTGAAGTACAGCACCGCCGGCAGGATGGCCCGCATGGCGATGGTGCCGTAGGGCTCGCCGGTGAACTCTGCCATCAGGAAGGCTGCGGCGCCCATGATGGGGGGCATGATCTGGCCGCCGGTGGAGGCAGCCGCCTCCACGGCGCCGGCGAACTCCGGCTTGTAGCCCGTCTTCTTCATCATGGGGATGGTGACGGAGCCGGTGGTGACGGTGTTGCCCACGGAGGAGCCGGACACCATGCCGCACAGGGCGGAGGAGATGACGGCCACTTTGGGGGGGCCGCCGGGGGCGGCACCGGCCACGGCATTGGCCAGGTTGATGAAGAACTGGGCGATGCCGGTCCTCTCCAGGAAGGCGCCGAAGATGATGAACACCACGATGAACTTGGCGCACACGCTGATGGGGCCGCCGAAGATGCCGTTGAAGGTGTAGAACATGGTGCGGATGACCTGATAGAGGGTCATCTTGAAATCTGCACTGCCGCCCAGGTTGAAGAAGGTGTACACCAGCAGCACACCGGCCACGCACAGGATCGGCAGGCCCACGCACCGGCGGCACAGCTCCACCAGGGCCAGGATACCGATGAGGCCGATAATCATGTACAGGTCGTTCTGCATGACCCGGGCGGACATCTGGACCACGTTCTGGGCATTGACGGCGTAGAAAAAGTAGGCGCCGGGCCCGGCAATCAGCAGCACGATGTCATACCAGGGCATGTGGTTGACCCGCTCGTCCCCTTTTTTGGCCGGGAAGGTCAGGAAGCCGAACAGCAGGATCAGCCCCACGAACATGGGCAGCCGAACCTCCTGCCGGGTGGAAAGGAACACAGTGTCGATGATGCAGTAGGCGGAGAACGCTACCATCAGCCAGCGGATCACCAGCTTCGGCAGCCCCTCCCAGACCCGGGTGTTGGACTCCCGGTCGTATTTTTTCATGACCGCCTCCACATCGGCGGCGGTCCCCACGGAGGTATCGTGGGCGCCGGTATCCTCCGGCGGCACAGGCTCCGTCTTGTGTTTCTTGAACAGTGCCATAGGGTCCCCTCTCATTTCGCAAGATATCTTCCAGGCCGGGACCGACCCGAAGTCAAGGAACTACGGCGGAGATTCCGCCGTAGTTCCCGATCAGGCTCCGCCTGAGATCACTTGGTGGGTACGTCAAAGCCCTTTTCGGCGAAGTACTTGGCCGCGCCGGCGTGATAAGGCACCGCGGTGACGCCGGAGGCAAATTCCACATCCAGCTCCCCTGCCTTGTCATGGGCCAGATTGTCCATGTTCTCAAAGATGGTGTAGCAGATGTTGTACACATCATCCTCAGACACATCGTCCCGGGCGATGACGGTGGCTACCACGGCTACGGTCTTGGTCTCCGGCACGCCCTCATAGGTGCCCTCGGGGATGATGTACTCCTCGTAGTAGGGAGAGGACTCCTGGAGCTTGGCAATGTGCTCGTCATCCAGGCCCACCAGATAGGTGTCCTTGGCGGTGGCCAGAGTGGTGATAGCCACGGTGGGGGCGCCTGCCACCACGAAGGCGGCGTCGATCTTGCCGTCCTGCAGGGCGTCGGCGCTGGCGCCGAAGTCCTGGTACTGGGCGTTGATGTCATCCTCTGTCAGGTCATAGGCGGCCAGGATATCCAGGGCGTTGTAGTACACGCCGGAGCCAGAGGCGCCGATGGAGACCGTCTTGCCCTCCAGATCCGCCACGGACTTGATGTCCGGGTCACAGGTGACGATCTGCACCTGCTCCATATACAGAGCAGCGACAGTGGAGAAATCCGCATAGGGGAACCCCTCAAACAGCCGCTCGCCGTTATAGGCGTAGCTCATCACGTCGGACTGGACGAAGCCCAGTTGGGCCACGTTCATCTGCATCTGCTCGATGTTGTCCTGGGAGCCGTTGCTGACCACGGCCGTGACCTTGGTTCCGTTGCCGTTGGTGGTGATGGCCTGCGCCAGCACGCTGCCGAAGCCGTAATAAGTACCCTGGTCGCCGCCGGTGCGGAATTTCAGCTCCGTGCCGGTGCCGGTGACGGAAGAGACGTTCCAGTTGGTCTGGGCAGCCTGCTCAGTGCCGGTGTCGGCGGGGGCATCCGTCTCCTCCGTGGAGGGATTGCCGCCCGTCAGGACCGCCGCCAGCATCAGCGCGGCAAGAAGCAGGGATAAGCACTTTTTCATGTTTCCATTCCTCTTTTCCTGTTAGTCGATACAGCTCGTATGTCGCTTTGCATATCATACCTTATCCTCATTCATTTTACAAGGTTTTTTTTACAATTTTTTAATATTTCTGCAAGTCCAATTTGCACAACCTTCATTTTCCCGTCCCACCTCTCTGAAATGCCGAAAGGCCGGCCCCACCGGGGCCGGCCTTCTGCCGCGTATGCTTATTTGATGACCAAGATGAGCTGGCCGCCCTTGACGGTCTCGCCCTCCTTCACCAGGATCTCCGACACCGTGCCGGACATCCGGGCGGTGATGGCGGTCTCCATCTTCATAGCCTCGATGGTGACCAGGGTCTGGTTCTTCTCCACGGTGTCGCCCACCTTGACGTTGAGCCTGCTCACCGCGCCGGGGATAGAGGAGCCCACCTGGCTCTTGTCCTCCGGGTCCGCCATGGGGACCTTGACAATGTTCTTCTGGGCCTCCTCGTCGGGCACCTGCACATCCCGGCGGATGCCGTTGAGCTCAAAGCTGACGGTGCGCATGCCCTCTTTGTCCACTTCGCCCAACCCTAAGTACTTGATGACCAGGGTCTTGCCGTCGGCGATGTTGACCTTGTTGGTCTCGCCCACCGCCAGACCGTGGAAGAACACATGGCTGCCCAGCCGCATGATGTAGCCGTACTCCTTCTGGTTCTTGACATAATCCTCCACTACCTTGGGATACAGGCAGTAGCTGAGGATGGCCCGCCAGGAGGGATCTGCATCAAAGGACTGCATCTCCCGCTTCTTCTCCTCAAAGTCCACGGGGGGCAGCAGCTCACCGGGACGGCAGGTGATGGGCTTCTTGCCCTTCAGGATCACCCGCTGCAGCTCCTTGGGGAACCCGCCTGCAGGCTGGCCCATCATACCGGAGAAGTAGCTGACAACACTGTCCGGGAAGGCCAGGCTCTCGCCCTTCTCCACGATGTTCTCCGGGGTCAGGTTGTTCTGGGTCATGAAGATGGCCAGGTCACCCACCATCTTGCTGGAGGGCGTCACCTTCACAATGTCGCCCACCATCTCATTGACCTTACGGTAGTTCTCCTTGACCTCCACAAACCGGTCGCCCAGGCCCAGAGACTCCACCTGGGGCTTCAGGTTGGTGTACTGACCGCCGGGGATCTCGTAGCGGTAAATATCCGTGGTATTGTACTCCAGGCCGCCCTCAAAGGAGTCGTAACGCTTACGCACATCCTCCCAGTAATCAGTGAGGGTCTGGAGCCGGTCCAGATCCAGCCCGGTGTCCCGCTCTGTGTCCTTCATGGCCGCCACCACGGCGTTCAGAGAGGGCTGGCTGGTCATGCCTGCCATGGAGCTGATGGCACAGTCCACCGCGTCCACACCGGCCTCGGCGGCCAGCAGCAGCGCCGCCACCTGATTGCCGGTGGTGTCATGGGTGTGGAGCTGGATGGGAATGCCGATCTCCTGCTTCAGGGTGGACACCAGCTTCTTGGCGGCGTAAGGCTTCAGCAGGCCGGACATATCCTTGATGGCAAGCATGTGGGCACCCCGGTGCTCCAGCTCTTTCGCCATCTTCACATAGTAGTCCAAGGTGTACTTGTCCCGCTTGGGATCCAGAATGTCGCCGGTGTAGCAGATGGTGGCCTGGCAGATCTTGTCCTGCTTGAGGACCTCATCCATGGCCACCTCCATGCCGGGGATCCAGTTCAGAGAGTCGAAGATCCGGAACACATCGATGCCGCTGCGGGCGGCCTCCTTGATGAACTCCCGGATCACGTTATCGGGATAGTTGGTATAGCCCACGGCGTTGGCGCCCCGCAGCAGCATCTGCAGCAGCAGGTTGGGGGCCTTCTCCCGGATCAGGTCCAGCCGCTCCCAGGGGGACTCGTGGAGGAAACGGTAGGCCACGTCAAAGGTGGCGCCGCCCCAGCACTCCAGAGAGAAAGCATCCGCCAGGATCTCGCTGGTGCCCTCCATACCCTTGACGATGTCCCGGGTGCGGACCCGGGTGGCCAGCAGGGACTGGTGGGCGTCCCGGCAGGTGGTGTCACAGATCAGCAGCTTCTTCTGCCCCAGCACCCAGTCCGCCACGGCCTTGGGTCCCTTGGCGTCCAGCATCTGCTTCAGGCCATCGGGCCGGTTGCCGGTGACCGGCGGGAACCGGCAGGGATCGTACATCTTGTGTCCGTCCCGCTCCTTCACCACGATGTTCCCGATGTACTTGAGCATCTTGGTGGCCCGGTCCTGGCCCTCGTTCAGCTCAAACAGCTCCGGCGTCTCGTCGATGAACTTGGTGTGGCAGCCTCCCGCCAGGAAGGTGGGGTTCTGCAGGATGTTGGAGATGAAGGCGATATTGGTCTTGACGCCCCGGATGTGGATCTCCCGGATGGCCCGTCCGGCCTTCAGGCACACGCCCTGAAAGGTGTTATCCCAGGTGGTGACCTTCAGCAGCAGGGAGTCATAGTAGGGGGAGATCTCGCTGCCCACGCCGGCGGTGGCCGCGTCCAGCCGGACGCCGAAGCCGCCGGGAGACCGGTAGGAGGTGATCTTGCCGGTGTCGGGAGCGAAGTTGTTGGACGGGTCCTCGGTGGTGACGCGGCACTGGATGGCGTAGCCGTTCAGGTGCAGGTCACTCTGCTTCCTGATGCCGATGCGGGGATCGCTGAGAGGACAGCCCTCGGCGATCAGAATCTGAGAGCGCACCAGGTCCACGCCCGTCACCATCTCGGTGACGGTGTGCTCCACCTGGATACGGGGGTTCATCTCGATGAAGTAGTGGTGCCCTTCCCTGTCCACCAGGAACTCCAGGGTGCCGGCGTTCACATAGCCCACGTGCTTTGCGATCTTCACCGCGTCTTCATACAGGGCCTGACGGATCTTCTTGTCCACGGAGAAGGCGGGGCTGAACTCCACCACCTTCTGATAGCGCCGCTGGAGAGAGCAATCCCGCTCGAACAGGTGGACCACGTTGCCCTCTTCGTCGCCCAGCACCTGCACCTCGATGTGCTTGGGCTCCACCAGGAACTTCTCCATGAAGATGTCGTCATTGCCGAAGGCCTTCTTGGCCTCCGCCTTCACCAGATCGAAGTTGGTGCCCACCTCTTCCACGGTGTCACACCGGCGCATACCGCGGCCGCCGCCGCCGGCGGCCGCCTTGAGAATGACGGGGAAGCCGAACTCCATAGCCAGCTTCTGAGCAGCCTCCCGGCTCTTCAGGGGCTCTGTGGTGCCGGGGGTGGTGGGTACGCCGCAGGCCACGGCGATCTGCTTGGCGGACAGCTTGTCGCCCATCAGGTCCAGAACCTGGGAGGAGGGTCCGATGAACTTGATGCCCGCAGCCTCGCAGGCCCGGGCAAAATCCGCGTTCTCACTGAGGAAACCGTAACCGGGGTGAATGGCATCGGCGCCGTGCTTCTTAGCCAGCTCGATGATCCGGGGGATGTCCAGATAGGCACCCAGGGGGCTCTCGTTCTCTCCGATCAGATAGGACTCGTCCGCGGCGGTGCGGAAGAGGCTGTATACGTCCTCATTGGAGTAGATGGCAATGGTCTGGAGGCCCAGGTCGTGACAGGCCCGGAAGATCCGCATGGCGATCTCGCCCCGGTTGGCGACCAGGACCTTCTTGAATGCTTGGCTCATATATCGTTCCTCCTTCTCTCCGCCGGCAGGCGGGAATCTTTTGGTTCAGCTTAGTATACACCAACCCCGCCGCCGGTTGCAACGGCTTCCAGCCCGGATTTGTCAATTTTATCCCGCCGTCATATTTTGAGCCTGGCTGATGGGGCGCTTTGTCTATTTCAGCAGGTCTTATGTCTGCTATCAGCGGCACTGCGGCCCGCCGGGGGCACAAAAAAGACGGCGCCCTCAGGGCGCCGTCTCCGGCTCATCTCAGGC
>OCAK01001741.1_pt1 | contig 10792 bp, 9 predicted proteins | sample 1538301 | NCBI WGS metagenome assembly OCAK01 (sample SAMEA2580285, study PRJEB22360) | human gut metagenome | biome: human gut; feature: human-associated habitat; material: faeces | place: Denmark | collected 2008/2010 | reverse complement strand
AGAAGGGGAGACGGCCTTCGCAACTATGAGTGCTTCCCCTTCTCGCAAATTACCGCCTTCCAAAAGGCCGAACCTTTATCCCCAAAATAAAAAATTATAAAAAAAGAGACCGTCAGACCAATAAAGTCCAACAGTCTCAAAAAAGAAAAAAAAATCTTTTTATTCTTACACTTTCTTATTTATTCTTAACTTTTTCAAGCATCTCCTCAGCTCTCTCAATCTCACTCTTCTCATCCTTCGGAAGAACAATATTAAGAATAATCGCAAATACCGCTGCCGGAACAATACCGGAACCGCCGAAGATCAGGCTGATCGCCTGTGGCAGATGCACCAGGATCGCTGTATTGGAGCCAAGTCCATAACCAAGACCAAGTGCTACAGAAACGATCGTAACATTTCTCGGTCCGATCGGCCACTTGGTAATTAACTGGATACCGCTGACAACAATGGATGAGAACATCATAACAGCAGCGCCGCCAAGAACACTCTGCGGCATGATGGAGATCAGTGCTGCAAGCTTCGGGAACAGTCCGCATGCGATCAGGAAGATTCCTCCTGTAGCGATACAGAAACGGTTTACAACCTTATTCATTGCAACCAGACCAACGTTCTGGCTGAAGGATGTGTTCGGAAGCACACCGAACAGTGCTGCGAAGGAAGATCCAAGTCCGTCACACATAACACCACCGGAAAGCTCTTTGTCTGTAGCCTCTCTTCCAAGACCACCCTCTGTGATTCCGGAAATATCACCAACTGTTTCAACTGCAGTTACAATAAACATGATCAGGATCGGCACGATCGCACGTGCGTCAAACACCCATTTTACAGGCATCAGTGCCGGTACCGCAAACCATTTTGCCTGAGCAACCTTGTCCCAGTTGAGAACCCAGGCCTTTGTAGCCTCCACAGTAGCACCTGTGTCATCTACATATGTAAATGTTGTAGGAAGTACCATAGCCATGATACTTACCAGAATGTATCCCACGATAATACCGATGAGGATTGAAGAAAAGCTTGTGAAGCCTTTTGTTCCATGCTTCAGTACAATGATCACGATCAGAACTACAAAGCCTACGAAAAGGTTTTCAAGAGAACCGTAATCCTTTGCGGAGCTTCCGCCACCGAAAGAGCTGATTCCCACACCGATCAGTGAAAGACCGATTGAAAGTACAACCGTACCTGTTACAACAGATGGGAAAAATTTTCTCAAGGGCTTCAGAAAGCTTCCCAGAACAGTCTCAAAAAGACCGCCGATAAAGCAGGCTGCCATGATCGAACCATAGGCAACGACACCATTTCCCATGACTCCGGCAACGCTCTGACATACGCCGATGAAGCCTGAACTTGTTCCCATAACGATAGGAAGCTTGCCACCGACCGGTCCGATCGTAAAGACCTGTACAAGTGTAACAATTCCTGCGATCAGCATTGCATTCTGAAGTAATGCAACCTGAAGATCCCCTCCTGCTTCGATCCCGCAGGCTGCCGTAATGATCAGAAGCGGGGTAAGGTTACCCACAAACATGGCAAGCACGTGCTGCAGTCCAAGGGGAATTGCCACCTTAAGAGGTGGGCGTCCGTCCAGCTCATAAGGGCTGGCTGTGTTTTTCTCCTGTTTTTCCATAATGAATCCATCCTTTCTTTCCCTATGTCCTGACGATAACATAAAAAAGAAGGCAGTTATACCCACTGCTGAATATAACCGCCCTGTTATCTGTCAGTACACGTATCGTGTCTCTTCTGTTTCGACACTCTTATCTGAACTGTTATTTCAGACTCCTGAAAAACGGGTTCATTATACAGTATCCCAACATCTATATCAAGTGTTAATTAACAAGTTGTTGATTTTTTTGCAGCTTTTTTTGCCTGGCTCTCACTCCAGAGCTCATCGGCCTGTTTCTTCCATACCTCTGCATAGTGATCACATTTTGCGCAGAGATGCTCCGCTGTCTCCGGAGACTGAAGATCTGTAGATTTCGCTCCTGCACGCTCAACCATCTTGCGGAGAAGCTCAGGATTTTCAAGCATCGGACATGGACGAAGCATATTTTTGTTGAACGGCTGACCCTTGTGATACTCCATAAAGATCGGGCTCTTCAGCGCCTCAAGGAGTGTACATTCTTTAATGTTCGCATTGGAGAAATGAATGAATACGCAAGGATCCACGTCTCCGTTTGCATTGATATGGAGGTAACGACGACCACCTGCGATACATCCGCCTACATACTCTGCATCGTTCTGGAAGTCCATAGTGAAGAGAGATTTTGTGGCACGGAATCTGCGGACACTGTCGTACATTTTGATTCTCTGCTCCGGTGTGGGAAGGAGATCTGCTGCTGCATCATTTCCAACCGGCATATAGTGGAAGAACCATGCAAAATAAGCTCCGCACTCGATCAGATGATCAAAATACTCCTCACTGCTTACTGCATCTACGTTTGCGGATGTGTAACATGTGGAAACACCGAACGGAAGTCCGTGGCTCTTCAGAAGCTCCATGGCATGCATAACCTTCTGGTATACGCCATCTCCACGACGTCCGTCTGTAGTTGCCTCTGTTCCCTCAAGGCTGATAGCCGGAACGAAGTTTTTCACACGGAGCATTTCCTGACAGAATTCTTCGTCAATAAGAGTTCCGTTTGTGAAGGAAAGGAACTCGCAGTCCGGATTCATCTCACAGATCTTAATGAGATCCTTTTTGCGGACCAGTGGCTCACCGCCTGTGTAGATGTACATATAGGTTCCCAGTTCTTTACCCTGTTTTACGATAGAATCGATGGTCTCAAGATCCAGGTTCAGCTTGTGTCCATACTCTGCTGCCCAGCATCCTGTGCAATGAAGGTTACATGCGCTGGTAGGATCAAGAAGAATTGCCCACGGTACATTGCAGTCATTCTCTTCTGATACCTTTTCCTGCGTTGCGCTTCCCTTAAGACTGGCATTTACAATAAAGTTGCGGAAAAATGTCTGGCGTACGCCTGCATCCAGCTGATACATACGAAGGATCAGCTGATACCAGTTGTCCTTTGCCTCGATGGAGTGACGGATCGCATTTCTCTGTCCTGCATACCAGCCATCCGGTGTTACTTTATCAACCATTTCCATGATCTTCGGTATGTTTGTCTCCGGATCCTTCTCAAGATAATCCAGTGCTTTTGTTACGGTAGCTGCGATCGCTGCCTGTTTTGCTTTGTCTACGATTCCCATACTCTATTTCCTCCTATGTTATTATCTAAAGTGATTGGTTATTTTTATGTTTATGTTTAAAGCCGACTCTTGATGATCTTGATCGTCAGGATCCCGACCCATAGATTGAGGATCCCTTCCAGTAAAATGGAAAATCCTACCAACACCATCATCATAGCTGCTGCTTCAAATGGTCTGATAAAAACCAGAACTCCGATCACTCCGGTGACCAGTGCGATCAGCAGGATCTGCCACCACAACGCCAGACCGAATCTCTTCGCATCTACAGACATCTGGATCTTAAACAGGGCATCTGCCAGGATCAGGATTCCGAACACGGAAAAAATAAGATCCACTGCGAAATTTTTTCTGGCTATCAGGATCACTCCCACTGCCATCAGCAGGATCCCGAAAGCCAGATCAAACTGAAATGCCAGACAGAAAGCATCTCTCGTGAAATATCCGCTGATCTTAATAGCTCCGTACAGAATCAGCATGATTCCCATGAGCACGCACAGCATTTTTACAGAGCTTTTGGGCCTTGCCATCAGAAAAATACCCAGCACACAGAACAGTAATGACATGACGATGTAGATGTTTTTTACAAGCTTCAGCTGTTTCAGGTCATCCATACGTTCCCTCCTTGATAATTTTTTCTCATTTATTGTACTGAATTATACATCCCTGTGTCGTTTAAAAAAACAGACAAAAAAGAGCCAGTGCCTAAATTTCAGACACCAGCTCAAAATTAACCGTTTCTATACCTTAATAATATTCGAGGACATTCCTGTTTTACACTAAATGGATATTTTTAATCTTCATTTAGTTGAAATCATAGCTTTTCTTTCAGATTTTTGTACTGACTCTCAAGGCTCTTCTCGTAAATATACTCCAGCTTATGCATATCTGACAGGATATCATAATCCATATCATGCCGCAGCCAGTCCAGGATCACTCCCACAAATACACATTTATAATACCGGCTTATAAGATGCATATCTTCCTGATCCATTTCAAAGTCTTCAACCGCCCTGCTGACCAGCTCCTCCACCACACGCTCTGCGGCATGGTCCAGATAATCGGCAAATACATCCCTCTGGATCGAACGGTACAGATGTATCATGGCTTTTTTGTTCTTCTGAACTGCATTGACAAGAATTTCCATACAGTCGCTGACTGATTCCGGTGCTTTCTGATCCTTCAGAATGTCATTCAGCTCTTCCCTTACCATTGCTTCCACTGCATCCGGAATATCCCTGAAATGGTAGTAAAATGTATTCCTGTTTACTCCACAGCGTTCCACGATGTCCTTTACCGTAATCTTGGACAATGGTTTTTCGTTCATAAGTTCCGTCAGTGTATGCAGTATGATCTGTCTTGTAAAACCTGGCATTTTCTCTCCCCCATCACAAGCTTTCCTCGGGTTATCCCCTTATTATGTCACAAAAATAACACTCTTTCAAGCGACAACATGTTAGAAAATGTCCATAAATCCCCAAAAATCTTCCTCCCGATAACTGTCCCATGACCTGACTGAACAAGGTTTTGTCAGATCTCTTCTTTCTGTTCCTGCACTTTTTTCTCTGGCTGAATATGAACGATCCCCTCCACAACGGTATGGTTTCTGACCTGATTTACCACAATATCCAGGTTTTTCCAGCTGCATCGGAATTGTTCTCCGTCCTCCGGTACACGTTCCAGGACTCCACAGACAAAGCCGCTGAAGGTATCATATTTTTCTACAGGAAGCTCCACATTTATGACCTCTGCCACATCATCCAGGATCGCTCCTCCCTGTATTTTCCAGATATGTTCTCCTGTCTTCTCAATATCATCCGGCTTCGGCAGATCCGTCCTGTCGTCAATATCTCCCACCAGTGTCTCCACAAGATCATGCAGAGTGACAATTCCCACAAAGCAGCCGTATTCATCCAGCACTACTGCAAAATAATCCCGTTTTTCCCTCATTTCCCGGAAGATCAGGTTGGCACGCATGGATTCCGGTACAAAAAACGGTGAATAACAGGCATGCTGCAGAACAGCTTCTCTGGATCTGTCATCCAGGCGGAAATAATCTCTGGTGTCCAGAATATGGATAATATCATCCTGATCTTCCCCGCATACCGGATAAAAGGTGTGACGGTTCTCTCTGATGATCCGTTCCCATTCCTCATCGGAGTCTTCCATATAGAGGACAACCACATCTCTTCTGTGTGTACAGATCTCATCTGCCGCAGTATCATCCAGGTCAAAAACATTCTGGATCATCTCGCTTTCTTCCTGCTGGATGCTGCCCTGTTCATTTCCCTCTGTAAGCAGCATACGGATCTCTTCCTCTGTGGCCTGCTCCTCTTTTTCTTCCGGTTTGATTCCCATCAGATACAGCACACCATTGGCAGTTACTGTCAGAAGTGCAGTAGCCGGCCAGACTGCGATCATCGCGATCTTAAGAAGTCCTGCCAGACGCAGAGACAGCTCATCCGGATTTTTCATTCCCAGACGTCTTGGCACCAGTTCTCCGAACAGAAGACTTACATAGGAAAGCAGTATGGTCACAATGATCATGCATACGATCTTCAGAACATTCTGTGGTACATCTATCCCTGACCTTATCAGTGCCTCTGTCATCGGCTGTGCAAAATATTCTGCCGCAAAAGCGCTCTGCAGAAATCCTGCCGTAGTTACCGTTACACGGATCGCTGTCATAAAATGTGCCGGCTGTTCTGTAAGCTTTATCAAAATCTGCGCCCGGTGATCTCCCTCTTCTGCCAGCTCCTTCATCTTCGCTTCATTCATGGACAGAACCGCCATTTCCGCACCTGCGAAAACAGAATTCAGAAAGATCAGGAACACCAGTAAAACAATTGCCTGTATCATATTTTTATTCCCCTCAGTATAGTCGTCCGGAATTATCCCGAACCAATTATAATACAGAAAGCGGACCGTTATCATCCGCTTTCCTGTTGCTTACTCTGATTATTATTACATAAGATAGCATAACCCTTCCGGTCTGTCAAACCATCAACCTCCAACCAGCAATATACTATGATATAAAAAGCAGCAGATACATACAACAGAACGGCCTTTCATCTTCCACTCTGCTGCATGCCTATGAACATCATCGCTGCACGACCTATGTTCACTCTGCTGCTTCCTTTTCCATATGATGTTTCGGAAATTCCATAATGATCTCGGTTCCCTGTCCCGGTTCACTGTTAAGCCACAGCCTGCCGTTCAGAGTTTTTACCCCGTGCTTCACAATGGAAAGGCCAAGACCGGTTCCGCCGATTTCCTTGGAATGGCTTTTGTCCACCCGATAAAAGCGTTCAAAAATGCGTTCCTGATCTTCCTTCGGAATACCGATCCCTGTATCCCGCACATTCACGCGAACTGCATCCTCGCCATCCTTCAGTCTCACAAAGACCTCTCCACCCCGGCGGTTATATTTGACAGCATTATCGCAGACATTATAGAGAACCTCTTCCATGATCGTCGGCACTGTATCCAGCACTGTACTTCCGCCTTCCATATACATATGCACTTCCTGCTTTTCGGCAGCTTCATGTAAGGTAGAAAAAATATCATGAGTCAGACTGTAAAGATCCAGTTTTTCCCACTGATACGGCAATCCGCCCTCATCCAGACGGGAGATCCGGATCACATCCCCAACCAGACGGATCAGTCTCTGCGCTTCCTTATAGATGCGTCCTGCAAAAACCTTCACATCCTCATCCTTCACAAATCCATCCTGCATGATCTCAGCAAATCCGGAAATGGAAGTCAGCGGCGTTTTCAGTTCATGGGAAACATTGGCGGAAAATTCTCTTCGCAGCTGTTCCCTTTCTACTTTTTCGGTCACATCCACCAGAAGGATCACCGCACCCTCTGTTTTATTTTCTCTTGTGACAGGATTGGCGATCACCTGAATCTCACTGCCATCCAGACGAAGGATCTTGTTCTCATGCTTTCCTTCAAGGACCTGCCCAACGACACCTCGAAACTCCTCCGAGCGGTTCAGAAGATATACACTTTCTCCTGTTTTGATCTCCTTTACTTTAAGAAGCTTTCCCACACTGGAGTTAACAGAAAGTACCATGGTATAACGGTCGATCACAAGAAGTCCCTCCTGCATGTTCTCCGTGATAATAGAAAATTCTTTCTGGTGAGATTCACCTGCCTCAAGCTGCAGACGGATCTGCCGGCTCTGTCTGCCGATCTTGCTGAGAAGCGGCTGTACCTCATCATAGGCATCATTCTCCTCCGGATGCTCCAGATCAAGCCCATTAAGAGGTTCCACAACCTTCCCGGAAAGCCTGGATGCAAATACGCCGGACAGGAGCAGCATAAGTATCAGAACTGCAGCAAAAGGCGGAAGCAGCTGCAGGAGCAGCATCCATACAGAAGCCTGGTTACTGGAAACTCTCAGCACATTGCCATTTTCAAGGCGTACTGCATAATACATTGTTTTTTCGGAAAGCGTGGATGACATTCTTTCATCCGCACCTTCTCCGTTGATCTCTGCTTCACGGATCTCCTTGCGATGTCCGTGATTATCCATGCTTTCCACATTTGCCTCATTGTCGTAGATAACTTTTCCACTTTCATCCACATAAGTAATCCTGGAATCCTCATCATTCAGCTTCTTCAGATAATCTGTCCCGGTACTTTCCACGCCTCTGGAAATATACACGGCTTCTTTCTTCAGCTCACCCATCAGCTGTCCCTGAAAATAGTGATAAAGGATTCCCACGACAAATGCCAGTCCCAGTGCTGTGATCAGTGATGAAACCAGCATGATATACTTAAATATTTTTTTACTCAAAGCTCAGCCCTTTCCTTTCTCCGAAATCTATATAGCATTTTACAAAAGCAATGTAAAAATAATTATCCGGAAAAAGTTAAATCCTTGTAAATTTTATCACATTATAAAAAGTGCTGTGATATCCTTTCAATACCACAGCACTTTTTTTTGCAATAATGCAACTCTTTGCAATCTGCTCTTACTTATTTCTATTCCTCAACAAAATAGTTATCTGTATGACTGGAACCGCTTCTGTGGTTTCCTGTGATGGAATATTCCACCCACTCTGCAATGTTCACAGCGTGATCACCGATACGCTCGAAATATTTTGCAGCCATAAGGATATCCAGACCGATGTTTGCATCCGGCTTTCCGTTATTCAGGACCTCGGCCAGCTTTTCCTTAATATCATTGAAGGCATCGTCCACCTTATCATCATCGTCAATAACCTTTCTGCAAAGCTCAAGATCACCCTTTACAAAGGCATCGATGCTTTCTGTAACCATCCGGACAGTATCCTCTGCCATCTTCCGGATATTAATGATATCTCCGGTAACTGCTTTGTCCTCGATATGCTTGGACAGATCCGCAATATCTGCTGCCTGATCACCGATGCGTTCCATATCGGAGATCATCTTCAGCGCTGCGGAAATGGATCGCAGATCTCCGGCTACCGGATGCTCATGAAGAAGAAGCTTCATGCAGAGATTTTCAATCTCTTTTTCCTGTGCATCGATCTCTTTTTCCGTCTCAAAGATCTTGCCAATGAGAGTCATCCCGCCTTCACCCTGAATAGCTTTGGCAGAAAGTGAAATTGCTTTTTCGCAGAGACTTCCCATGGTGATCAGTTCCACGTGAAGCTCTTCCAGCTGTCTTACAAAACGTTCTGACATAATATCAACCAAACCTTCCTGTAATATAATCCTCTGTACGCTTATCCGCCGGCATGGAGAACAGCTTGTCTGTATCCGCAAATTCCACAACCTCACCAAGAAGGAAAAATGCTGTCTTGTCGGAGATACGGGTTGCCTGCTGCATGTTATGTGTGACCATGACAATGGTGTAATCCTTTTTAAGCTCTACTGCCAGATCCTCGATCTTGGAAGTGGAGATAGGGTCCAGGGCAGATGTGGGCTCATCCATAAGAAGCACCTCCGGCTGTACTGCCAGGGCACGGGCAATGCAGAGACGCTGCTGCTGTCCGCCTGACATTCCAAGAACACTTTTTTTCAAACGGTCCTTGACCTCATCCCAGATGGCCGCATCACGGAGAGATTTTTCCACGATCTCGTCCAGCTTCGCCTTGGAACGGATACCGTGTGTTCTCGGGCCGTATGCAATATTATCATAGATGCTCATTGGGAACGGATTGGGCTTCTGGAATACCATACCCACACGTTTACGCAGAAGATTCACGTCCATATCTCCGTAAATATCTTCCCCGTCAAGCTCTACCTTTCCTGTGATGGTACAGCCTTCCACAAGGTCATTCATACGGTTTAAAGATTTCAGAAGTGTGGATTTACCGCAGCCGCTTGGTCCGATAAATGCTGTGATCTCCTTTTCCGGGATCTCCATATTGATTCCCTTCAGGGCATGAAAGCTTCCGTAATGAAGATTCATATTATCAATTGAAATTTTTGTATTTTCACTCATGATCGATCATTATCCTTTCGCAATTTTTCTGGCTACCAGACCGGACAGTCCGTTGATAACAAGTACAAATGCCAGAATGACTACTGCTGTTGCAGATGCCTGGTTTACATGAAGTCCCTCACTGGAAAGCACATACATGTGAAGTGCCAGGGTACGTCCGGAACCCATCAGGCTGTTTGGAACTGCCGCAACAGTACCGGAGGTATAAAGAAGTGCTGCAGTCTCACCTACCACACGTCCGATGGCCAGGATCACACCTGCCAGGATTCCAGGAACTGCGGAGGGAAGTACAATCGTAAAAATAGTACGGAGCTTGCCTGCTCCAAGTCCGAAGCTTGCCTCACGGTAAGAATCCGGAACAGATTTCAGTGCTTCCTCAGCGGTACGCATGATCAGGGGAAGTACCATGATCACCATAGTCAGCGCACCGGAAAGAAGAGACATGCCCCAGTGCAGTGCAGTTACAAAGAACAGCATACCGAACAGACCATATACAATGGATGGAATACCGGAAAGTGTCTCTGCGGTAATACGGATCAGCTTTACAAAACGGCTGCCTTTTTTTGCATATTCCACAAGGAAGATCGCTGCAAAGATTCCTACCGGAGCGGCAATCGCCAGAGATACCAGTGTCATGATCAGGGTATTGATCAGTGACGGGAGAAGGGAAACGTTCTCTGAGGTATAGGTAAGGCTGAACAGACTTGCATTCAGATAGGGAATACCTTTTACAAGCACATAGCCGATCAGGAAGAACAGCAGTGCAAACGTGATCACTGCTCCCAGCAGTGTGAGAAATGCCAGGATTCCTGCACCAGGATGTCTTGCATAAGACTTCAGCTGGTCTCCTATGGTAAGTGTATTTCTTTTTTTCATGGTTGTTTCTGCCGCAGGATCTGCAGTTACTGATACGTTAGTTTGCATACTCCGCCCTCCTGTTCAGCAGTGAAAGACTTAAGTTGATGATCAGGATAAATACAAAGAGTACAACTCCTGTTGCGATCAGTGCTTCTCTGTGAAGTCCTGATGCATATCCCATCTCTGTTACGATGTTTGCAGTCATGGTACGGACACCCTGAAGAAGTCCCTTCGGCATACGTGGCTGGTTTCCGGCTACCATGATCACAGCCATGGTCTCACCGATGGCAC
>OCAK01001737.1_pt1 | contig 10826 bp, 7 predicted proteins | sample 1538301 | NCBI WGS metagenome assembly OCAK01 (sample SAMEA2580285, study PRJEB22360) | human gut metagenome | biome: human gut; feature: human-associated habitat; material: faeces | place: Denmark | collected 2008/2010 | reverse complement strand
GCTGGTCATCAAGCCGGCGCGGCCAAGATAGATCGCGGCAGTATAGCCAGCCGGGCCGGAACCGATAATCACCACATCACGCATATCATTCATGGTTGCTACTGTAATGCAGTTTCCACGACGGTTGCGGGCGGTTTTGCAGATGGCGTTCAAAAAAGCGTCAAAAAGGCGTTCAAAAAAGTCAGCTATCCGTCACGTTGTTTCACGTGAAACAAAAGGAGGGTGTGCGGAACAATCCGCACACCCTCCTTGTCTGCCGATGCGTCAGAAAATCTGCACCGAATCGATGTACAGCTGGTTGCCGGGAAGGCTGTCGAACGGCACCCACAAGAGGATGTCCTGGGTCTCCACGGCCTTGTTGAACTTGATTTCGGTGGTGCCGCTGGCGTCGAACTCGAACTGGGCGACCTGTTCACCCTGGTTCGGGCTGGACTTGGCGTTCACGCGAATGTAGCCCTGGCCGCCGGAAGAACGGATCTTGATGACCATGCGATACGCTTTCTGGGGCTGGCTGAGGTGGAGGTAATAACCGTAACCCTGTTGTCCGTCCGGATTGGACAGGAACTGGCGGTTGTCGATCTCATACGGAGTCGTGTTCTCCGGCATCTTCGGCTCCGGAACCTTCCGCACCTTCTTATCCGAAGTCACCACCTTGTCGACGTCCTTCTTGGCGGAATGGCTCTTCTTCGTGGTTTTCTTCGGCTTGCTGGAATCGGAGCTGCCGTTGTCGGAGCTGTTGGCATCGTTGGAATCGTTGTTTGCATCGCTGGCGGAGCTGCTGCCATTGCCGGAATCGCCATTATCGCCGAAAGGCACGTCGTCAAGGTTCATTTCCGGCCACGGATTGTTGGAATTCGTATTGGTGATGCCGTCATCCGGCTTCTTGGTCAAACCATGAATGGCGAATCCCAATGCGACGGCCACCACAATGAACGCGACCACAATGGCCACGACCTTGGTGGTGAGCTTGCCGAACAATTTGGCATTGGCGACCTCGGCCGGACTGGAGGAAGAGGCTTTAGGGGCAAAGCTCGGCGGCACCGCAACGGGGGTTCCGTTTTCGTTCTGATATGCCGCGTCGATCGCTTCCTGCTCCGCCTTCAACGCGCGTGCGGATTCCTCGCCCGGCTCGATGACCCGTCCGTCAGGTCCGATCACCGGAATGCGACCGGTCTTCTCCAATTGCGAATCGTCCGTATGATAATCGCCCTGCGGCGACGGTGTGGAAACACGGATGGGGAAGGAGAACGGCGAATCCACATCTTCGGAGGATCCGTCGAGGTCCTCTTCGCTGAGTAGTTCGCGGCTGTTGTTCCACAGCGATTTCACGGCACCGCCGGTCGCGGCCATACCCTTGGCCAAGGCTTCCTTGCTGTCGGAGAAATCAGTGTGTGGTTCAGGCGCTTCGAACGTCATTTCCGGAATGCTTCCGGTTTCAGCCAGCGTATCGGGCAAGGCGATGGCATCCTGCTCGAGAATCTGCAGCAGGGGCACGTTCACAATCGAGCATTCCGAATCCGCGGACGGTAACGCAATATCGGGGCCGTTAAGCTTCGCCAGCGGCTCGTAGTCGCCCAGCAACGCCTCCAATTCGGCGATGGTGGCCATCGGAACGGTCGGGAAACCGTCCTTCTCCTTGAGATCCAGACCACGCTTGCAAATCACGCGGAACTCCATCGGCACGTTCGGTGAAATCGCGTCAAGATGGTAGTTCGTGGACAGCGTCGACGGCGTGCGCGTCAGCAGGGAATACAGCAGGGAAGCGACCTGGCGAATCGCAAGCTGCTCCTGGTTTTCCACGGATTGCACGCGCGAAGTATCGGCCAGCATGATGCTTACCGGCGCGTCGGCGATTTCAATGCCGTTGCGGGTCAATCGCACGGTGTCCGTGCTGATCGAGAAATGCGTGAGATTGTCTTTCTGCAACACGTGCAGGGCTTCGACGACCTCACCAAGAATGGAACGGATCGCGGTGAAGCTCAGCGGCTTGCTGGACTGCGTGAGATACTCGCTCAACGACATGCCGGCATCGAGCTGCGTGATCACCAACGCCACCTCGCCCACGTGCTGAAGCTGCAGCACCTGCGTGAAATGGGCGTCGTGGGAAATCGCCAGCATGGAGGCCGTCGCATTGACGTCCTGCAAAGCCTTGCGGTTGTTGACGATAAAAAGCTGGCAATCCCGGGCAAGCACGTGATCGCTTGCCTTCCAAACCTGCAAGCCGGTTTCCTCGCGCAATGGCGAAACCAGCACATAGCGGTTGCTGATGGTATCTCCCAGTTGAGGTTTCATGGTTTCCTTCAACTCTGTAACGATTGTTCTACCTACGCTGTTATTCTTGGTCGCCGTTTTCGGCGGTACTTTGCTCAAGTTTACCGTTGGGGCTGGCCGTTCCGCCAGACTTAGGCTTGTTGCCAAGCCCTGGTATGCGGGCGGCGAGCATGCCCACGACCGAAGTGAGCTCCTCGGCACGCAGCGCCCACAGGCACGCCAGATAGACGATGGCGATGACGATGGTGAGCAGTATCGCGGACAGAACCGCCTGACCCCAGTTCATAGTGCCGTCGTCGGGGCCGATATGCGCTCCGACCAGCCGGTAGACGCCGTTGCGGCACAGCAGGCCAATCACGCAGGCGGCTATCGTGGCCACCAGCGCCTTCGCATAGGCGGTGATGATGCGCTTGTCGTCCACATCGCCGTCGAAACGGGAGCGGAGCATGTGCGTAAGCAGCGGATACGGCAGGATGAAGCTCACCGAAATCGCCAATCCGATGACGGTGATCCACTGCGTGGGCGGCAGAATGAACGTCGACGCGATGATGACGCCACCCTGGATGGCCATGGTGATCGCCATGAAAATAAACGGATGCTTGCCGTCTTCGAACGCGTAGAACGTGCGTTGGATGACCAAATACGAGCTGGAAAGTGGCAGGCCGATGCCCAAAGCGGCGAGCGGCGCGCTGATGAGCAGCGCCTCACGCACGCTGATGGACGGCAGCAGTGCGAGGATGATCGGCAACGGAAGCACGATGAACGCCGCTGCGAAGAAGCACATGATGAGATTGAGATTACGCAGGGCCGAGCTCAGATCCTTGCGCGCCTCGTCGATATTGCGGTCCGCGATGGCTTTCGATATTTTCGGGAAGATCGCAGTGGCGATGGACACGGCGATCAGCGAATACGGCAGCATGTAGATGGTGTACGCATTCTGATACGAGGCGTTGCCGGCCACGTCCAACTGGCTCATATGCAGCTGTTCCGAAGCCTTGAACGGCGCGCTGGTGGCCACGCGGGTGACGATGATGTTGACAATCTGATCGACGCCGACGATGCCGAGGCTCCACGCGGCGACCGGTCCCATCGAACGCAGTCCGATGCCGTGAACGCCGAATTTCGGACGGTATTTCAGGCCGATTCTCGTCAAAGGAATGAACAGCACCAGCGCCTGGAACGCCACGCCAAGCGTCCAAGTGCCGGCGGTCAGCGCGATTTTCGTCGGCGTCCAGAAGTCCAGCGGACGTTCCGTGGCCCTGCCGAACATCGCGATGAACGCGCCGAAACCGATGCAGCTGATGATGTTCGCGCCGACCGAGCTCCACGCATACGTGACGAAATGGTCCTTCGCCGCGAGAATCTGCCCGATCACCGTATACAGGCCGTAGAAGAAGATCTGGGGCATGCACCACAAGGTGAAGGAGGTGGCGAGGGCCATGGTTTCGGCGCTGCCGTTGACATACAGTTTGGTCAACAACGGCGTGGCAACGGCCATGAGCAGCGTCACACCCAACAACAAGGTGATGGCAAGGGTGATGAGCTTGTTGAGCTTGGTTTCGGCGTCCTTCGATTTCAGCGTGCGCACGATCTGCGGCACAAGCACCGCGTTGAAGATGCCGCCGGAAACCAGTGTGTAGATGACCTGCGGAATCATCGAACCGGCCTGGTAGGCGTTGGCGGCATAGCCGGTGGTGCCCAAGGCCCAGGCAAGCAGGATGGTGCGGATTTGGCCGGTCACGCGCGAAGCGGCGGTACCGGAGGCCATGATCAGTGAGTTACGGCCAACGGAAGAACTCATTCGTCGGGATCCTTCTTACGGTTGAATTGACGCCACAGTCCCACAGCGCCCAAGAGCACGGCGAAGCCGATGATGACGAAACCGCTCTTGTCGCTGATCTGCAGCGCGCTGGTGATGTGGGTGACCTGCGTGGCTCCAAACGCTGCACCATTCCTGTCGAACAGGCTGATGGTGGCGTTGGCGGTGCCGGACGTGGACACACGGATGGTGAACGCCACCTGTGCCTCGCCGTGGGGCGGCACCTGCACGGTGTCGAATCGGGACGTGACGATCTGCATGGAATCGGTCAGCGACGAGACCTTCACCTTTACCGGGTACGGGTGGCTGTTGCTGATGGTCACCGGCATTTTCGCGGTTTCGCTGACCACGTTCACGCTTTCCGTCGGCGTGATCGCCACACCGTTGATCAGCAGGGCCGCGAGCTGGTTCGCGCCTTCCGCCATCGTGCTTCTGGAAGGGCTTTCGCCGCCCAACGCGTGCAGGGCCATGATGGTGTGGGCGTTCGTCAGCTGCCTGCTCCAGGTGTTGACGTCGGATTCGTCTTTTCCGTTCGGCTTGACGAGGATCGACGTATTGAAACGTTTGATGTTGCTCGATGAGTTCGCCAGCGCGCTCAGAGTCTGCTGGACGTCGCTGCGCATGCTATCGGTAAGGCCGTCCGTTTGGGGAAGATCGGTTGACATGCTGGCCGCATCTTCGGAGATGTCGGCATCCTTCAACGTGGCGAGATCGGTGAGGTTCAGCCACGGCGACTGCTCGATGTCGCTCATCAGCGCGTCTACAACACTGGGGTCGGAATCCTCGTTCAGACAGACCAGCAGGTTGCGTTCCGCATAAGGCTGTTCCATCTGGTAGAACGCGCTTTGCGCGACGAATCGCGCCAATCTGCCGGCCGTGGTTCCCTCGCTGTCGGCGTTGGCATCGTCACTGGTCGCCTTGCCTTGGGCCAGGCCGGAAAGCACATTCTGCGCGGAAAGCACGGTGACGTCCCCGGCGTCGGTGGAGACCACCGTCTTGCCGGTACGTACGGTAGCCGCATCGTCCTCTTCGAAGTCATGCGTGGCGATGACGGTGCCGTACCCCTGCTGGCGGGCCTTCGTCAACGCTTGTAGGGTCCAATTGCCGTTGCCCTGCCACGCGTATGCGGTGATGTCCGCGTTGCTGTCGCCCAATGCCGATTGATAGGTTTTCCGGGCTTTGGCTGCGGACCATTGACGGTCGTTGATACCGGCTGCGCTGTAGGCCGGAGCGTTGTTCATGGCGCTGTAGGCGGTTATGTCGAACAATGCGGGCTGGGTGATGCCGTCGACCCGCGTTGGCATCGCCATCGCCTGCAGGTAGGTCGGATCTCCTACGACCTGCAGCATGTCGTGCTTGGCGAAGGTCTGCTGCAACGATTTGAGCCGTGCGTCGTCATCCTTGCTGGGCATGGCGATTTTCGCCAGTTTCGAGGAGGAAATACCCCCTTCATCGACCAGCTGTCCAAGCAGCTTGCTGTCGGTGGTCCACCCGTTGGCGGCCAGCGGCTGGGCGACGGTGATGTGCAGCGCCGGCGTGCTGGGCGTGTGGAGTCCCGCGCCGGTGCGCGTCACGAACGTATGCGATTGAGCAAGGGGGGTTCCGTTGGCGGAATAGCTCAGCAGCACCGGCTTCGGCCCCCAAGAGTTGATGGCCGCGAGCGATTCCTGATGGGCGTCCGCGTCGATGCTCACGTTGGCGCTGGCTCCCGGCTGCAACGCGGGCACATCGGCCTGTCCCACGGATTGCGGGGTGGGGATTCGCCCGTTGCCTTCAGACCAATCCTGGATGTCGTTGCGCGAAACGAACGTGTAGAAGGCGTTCATGGCCAGCGTCAGCGTTCCCGCGGGAATCTCCTGTCCGGTCGTGTTGGTCACCGTGGCGTTCAGATGGTATCCGGAGGTGTCCGTCAATACGGCCGTGGAAGAGTTGATGGACAACATACCGTCCGTCGACTCCGCCGATGTGGTCGATTCCATGGCCCTTGCCGATGGCGTGGGTGCGTATAACAACATCAACGCCATGGTCAATACCATGGCGAGGATGGATGATAACGCGCGAAGGCCACGCGAAACGTGCCGTTGTGCGGATTGATTCACTATTACGCCTGTCTGTTGAGTTTCCTTGCGTACAACCATGCTATCTTCCGTTCGTTCGGATAGCTCAGCACATCGTCCAAATCAGCAAAATCCACCCAAATGGCGTCTTCGGCCTCATGGTCGGGATCGCCTTCGACGGTCAGCTCGCCGCCGATCTGCCACATCGGCCAGGGTGGGGTCCCCCTCCGCGGGTCAGCCCGCCGCCGATCTGCCGCAACGCGAAGTGGTGCACCAGCTTGTGCACGCGTTGGCTGGTACCGGTGAACCAATAGTCGATGGTGGCGATGGAATCGACCACCTCGCCCAGAATGCCGGTTTCCTCATGCACTTCGCGCACGGCCGTCTGCTGCGGCGTTTCGCCTTTTTCGATATGTCCCTTCGGCAGGCACCATTCCAAATGCCCGCTGCGTGAATGACGTGCGATGATCGCCACGCGACCCTTGTCGTCGAACACCAGCCCGCCCGCCGAATACTCGCGCACCACCGGCAGCTCCTGCGCGTCAAGCGATGCGAACGTGGTCGGACCATCCGCGGTGCGCCGGCGCGGCATCATCGCCGGCGTAGGCGCGCTCGGCGTGATAATCGTGCGCTGCTGCAATTGCTGTAGTTGTTGCAGCTGCTGCAGCGAAACCGACTGCGATGTGTACAGCAGTTCGTCCGGTTCCAGCGGATTTTGGGCATGGTCGTCCGCAGCATGGGCAAGCATGCGTGCAAGGTCTGCGGGCGTAATCATGATTCCAACCATACTCAATTCTGTGTGCAGGTGGGGTAACGGTATGCTGGTAAACGGAAAACTTGTGGTGTTGAAAGGTATGGCGTGAACTTCGAAGTGTGGCCAGAGGCCATTGAATTAGGACGTATGTTTGCTGCGGAAGGCTACGAACTGGCACTGGTCGGGGGTCCTGTCCGCGACCTGCTGCTGCATCGCAAATCGCATGATTTGGATTTCTGCACATCGGCGCGTCCCGAGCAGTTTGAGCATATTCTGCGCCGTTTTGGGCATGATGGCTTCTGGGATATGGGCCGCAAGTTCGGCACGCTCGGCGCGATGCGCAGGCGTGAGGACGGCACCGAGGTGAAAGTGGAGGTGACCACCTACCGTTCCGACACGTACGACCCCGACTCGCGCAAGCCGGAAGTCAATTACGGCGACACGCTGGAAGGCGATCTTTCCCGCCGCGATTTCACCGTCAACGCGATGGCGTTGCGTGTTCCGGAACTCGAATTCGTCGATCCGTTCGGCGGTGCGAACGATTTGGCCAAAGGCGTGCTGCGTACCCCCGTCGATCCGCGGCAGTCGTTCGACGACGATCCGTTGCGCATGATGCGCGCCGTGCGTTTCGTGGCGCAGCTCGGCTTCCGCATCGAGCCGGAAACCGCCGAAGCGCTGTCCGACATGGTCGATCGCATCGAAATCGTCTCCGCCGAACGTGTGCGCGACGAACTGGTCAAGCTGCTGCTGTCCGATCGCCCGCGCGCCGGCATCGAAGCGTTGGTCGATTCTGGTCTTGCCGACATCGTGCTGCCGGAAATTCCCGCGCTGCAGCTGGAAATCGACGAGCACCATCGCCATAAGGACGTGTTCGAACACACCATGATCGTCATCGAACGCGCCGTCGCCCTCGAAACCGGTTCCGACGGTCCGGTGCCGGCCCCGGACCTGACGCTGCGTCTGGCGGCTCTGCTGCACGACATCGGCAAGCCGAAGACCCGTCGTTTCGAAGCGGGCGGCAAGGTGAGCTTCCACCGTCATGACGCCGTCGGCGCGAAGATGACGCGCAAGCGTTTGAAGGCACTGCATTTCGACCACCACATGGTCGAGGACGTCAGCGAGCTGGTCAACCTGCATCTGCGCTTCCACGGCTACGTGGAGGAGCCGTGGACGGATTCCGCGGTCCGCCGCTACGTCAAGGACGCTGGCCCGCTGTACGAGCGTCTGAACCGCCTTACGCGCGCCGACACGACCACACAGAACAAGCGCAAGGCCATGATGTTCTCGGCGGCCATGGACGAGATGGAACAGCGTGTACGCGACCTGAAAGAAAAGGAAGACTTCGACGCGATCCGTCCTGACCTCAACGGCGACGAGATCATGCAGCTGCTAAGCATCGAACCAGGCCCGATGGTCGGCAAGGCGTACAAGCACATGCTGGAATACCGCCTCGATAACGGTCCGGTGGAGCGTGACGTGGCCGTTGCCGAGCTGGAACGCTGGTACAAGGAGCAGGGCGAATAGCGATTGACATGCGGTGGTTTCGCCGCATGCATGGAACAGTGTGCTTGGAACAGCTCGAATACGAAAACCCGCGTTCCCGATTGGGGGAGCGCGGGTTTTTCATATTGCCTATATCGATTTCGATTGGCGGTCAGCTTTGCGGATTCACCGCATCATGCTCGGGCGCCTTGGGCAGGTCGGTCATCTTGTCCACCGCGACGCAGCCCTGGATGCCGGTGATCGCCTTGCCTGCGGCGGGAACCTTCTTCGTATCCTGCAGATTGTCGAACGTGGCGCCCACGATGACGTCGATCAGCTGGTCCTGACGGTCGTCCATAACCAGCATGGCATCGGTGAAATTGCTTGCCACGGTGTACGCCTGATTCACGCCGTTCTTGCCGAAGACGATCATCGTGCGATCCACCTTCTTGGTGTAGTTGCCCGGCGTCTGGGGGTTGAACTCGCGGTTCTGCAACGCGTCGCTCACCGCCTTGGCGAAGCCGGAGAACTTCGTGCCGTTGAGCACACGCAGCGTGATGTTGCGATTCTCCACATACTTGGCCTTGTTGCCGTCGCCTTCCTTGATGGGGCACGGTTCCGGCTGGCCGTAGTTCGGCTGTACGGCGGCCGACTTGACGTTGCCCAGGCCTCCGACATGGAAAAAGAACAGCAGGGACACCACCATGGCGACCACCATGACGGCTCCGACGATGCTGAACACCGTCTTCTGACGGCGGCGAATATACTCTTTGCGCGCGGCGCGCTCGTCGTTAGCCTGGGTCATTTACGAATTCCTTTTGAACAAACCAATTGCCATCAACTTTACTGTCATGCGGTGATATGTGTCATGCGGTGATATGCACAATCGGTCGGGCTGGGGCGTTCGTGGCGATGATGCGATCGACGCAACGGCTGTCCTGCCATGCCCGCTGCACGGCGTCCGCCGCATCCTCCGTCGGCACGAACGCGATGACGGATGGGCCGGAACCGGAGACGAACGCCTGGCTGGCTCCCGCACGCAAGGCTTCCTCGATCGCCTGTCCGCTACGCGGATGCAGGGAGACCGCCGCCTTCTGCAGGTGGTTCTCATCGCCATCGCCGGCACCGATCTGATCGAATGTGGCATACACTTCCGGCGTGCGCAGTTCCGCACGGTATGCGCCGACCAGCAGATGGCCGGTAAACCCACGTTCCGTAAGATCGCGTACGATATCGCCATCGTCATCAAGCTGTTCGATGCGTTCGCCGAAACCGGTGCCGCGCGCGTAACCGCCGGTCAGACAGAACGGCATGTCCGCGCCCAGCGTGGCCGCGACTTCCTGCAGGCGTTCGATCGGCCAATCGAGATCCCACAACGTGTTCAATGCCAGAATCGTCGCCGCCGCATCGGCGGAACCGCCGGCCATGCCCGCGCCGACGGGGATGCGCTTGTCGATGTTCAACGCCACGTCCGGCTCATGGCCGCTCGCTTCGGCCATGGCGAACAATGCCAGCACGGCGTGGTTGCGGCGCATATCGCTGCCGGAAGAGGCCAGGTCGCCCAGATACGCGCCCTCGAGATTCAGCGAGAAGCCGCTTCCCGGCGCTTTGCGCGTGGCGGTGACGGTGTCGTATACGCCGACCGCGCAATAGATGGTGTCGAGTTCATGACGGCCGCCCCATTCGGCATGCGACGGGCCCACATGCAGGGTCAGATTCGTTTTCGCCGGGCAGTCCACGCTCACGGCGTTGATGGTGGCCGTTCCGATGGCGGGCGAATCAATGGTGCTCATGACGCGAACACCTCATCCAACGCGCGTGCCAACGCTACGAATTCGTCGATGGTGAGCGTCTCGCCACGACGGGTCGGGTCGATGCCGGCCTTCTCGAACGCTTCGGACGGCACGATTTTCTTCAATGCGGCGTGCAGGGTCTTGCGGCGCTGCCCGAAAGCCGCGTCGATCAAACGGAACACGGTTTCGCGATCTACCACGGAACCGTCCGCATTGTCCGCGGCGGGGGTGTGACCGCCCGGGTAGCGCTTGAACAGCACCAGCGCGGAATCGACGTTCGGGGCCGGCCAGAACACGTTGCGGCCGATGACGCCCACGCGTTCCGCGGTGCCGTACCATGCGAGCTTCACGCTCGGCGTGCCGTAGATCTTCGAACCGGGCTTCTCGCTCAAACGGTCCGCCACTTCCTTCTGCACCATCACCAGGAAGGTGCCCAGATTGTCGAAACGTTCCAACAGGGTGAGCAGAATCGGCGTGGCCACGTTGTACGGCAGATTGGCCACCAGCGTGAAGGAATCGTCATCCTTGAAATCGGGCAGATTCTCCGGATTGACGGTAAGCGCGTCGCGGTTGACCACACGGAAGCGGTCCACGGCGTCCGGCATGAATTCGGCGATGGTTTTCGGCAGGCGTTCGGCGACCGGCGGGTC
>OCAK01001736.1_pt1 | contig 10831 bp, 9 predicted proteins | sample 1538301 | NCBI WGS metagenome assembly OCAK01 (sample SAMEA2580285, study PRJEB22360) | human gut metagenome | biome: human gut; feature: human-associated habitat; material: faeces | place: Denmark | collected 2008/2010 | reverse complement strand
AGGCGGAGATGGTGCCGCTGTACGGGTACTCCCCCTGGAGCAGCCGCAGGAAGGTGGTCTTTCCCCGGCCGTTCCGCCCGGTAAAGCCCAATTTCCAGCCGCTATCGATCTGAAAGCCCACATGGTCAAAGATGAGCTCCGGACTGCCCTCGTATCCAAATGTCAGATTCGAGACGTCGATCATGGACATATCGCATTCCTCCTTTGCGCAGACCCTCATGTGCGGTCTGGCGCACCGCAGACTTCGGCAAATGCCGCGCACATGAGCGTCTCATCCGTCATTTCCGATTCGCCGTGCTTTTGCGCAGCAAAAAACGGCCGCGGGAGAGCAGACCTCTCCCGCGGCCGGGCATACGGCATTCACCCCGCATCCGGGGCTGTGCGATACCTGGGTGAGATCAGCGGTCTGCCTTCCCTGCAATGGCATGGAAAAAGACGCTGCGTCTTCGCCGCAGCAACCCTCTATGCCAAAACACGAAGGTCAGATCCGCATCTTCACACCCCTCCAATCATTCATCAATCTCCGGTTATCCTAGCACACTTCCGCCGGGATTGCAAGCCCCCCCTCATGCTCCCGCCTTCGGAAAGGTAAGCGTAAAGGTGCTGCCGTGGCCCGGTTCGCTGTGGAGCTCCACCTGGGCACCCAGATAGGCCGCCCCGTGCTTGACGATGGAGAGCCCCAGTCCCGTGCCGCCGGAGGAATGGCTCTTGTCCACCCGGTAAAACCGCTCGAATACCCGGCCCTGGGCCTCCCGGGGAATGCCGATGCCGGTGTCCGCCACCGTGATCCGGGGGCCGAAGGCGGTATTTTCCACCGTGACGGTGACGCTGCCGTTCGCCCGGTTGTAGGCGATGGCGTTGTCGCAGAGGTTGTAGACGATCTCCTCCACGATCTGGGGTACGCCCCGCACCAGAGCCTCGCCGCCCTGGAGCCGGGTGGTCACCTGTTTCCGCTGGGCCGCCGGAGCCAGCTGCTCCAGGACGGCTCGCGCCTCCTCGTACAGATCCACGGTCTCCCACTGGCCCAGGCCGCCGCCCTCGTCCAGGCGGGACAGCTTGATGATGTCGTTCACCAGCCCGATGAGCCGCTCCGTCTCCCGGTGGATGTTCCCGGCGAAGTGGGGGACGTCCTCCGGCTTCACCAAACCGTTCTGCAGGATCTCCGCCGTACCCAGGATGGAGGTCAAGGGCGTCTTCAGCTCGTGGGAGACGTTGGCGGTGAACTCCCGCCGCAGCCGCTCCCGCTGCTCCTTCTCCGTCACATCCAGGATCACCAGCACCGCACCCGCGATCTGGCCGTCCTGTTCCACAGGACTGGCGATGATCTGGCGGCAATCATCGTCCTTTTCCAGCAGCTGCTCACACCGCCGACCGGCCAGAGCCTCCTCCACGCAGCGGCGGAAGCCCGCCTCCCGGTTCAGGGCGTAGACGCTCTCTCCCTCCTCTGTGGGGACCTGCGCGTAGAGCAGCCGCAGCACGGCGGAATTGTAAGTCAGCACCCGCGTCTCCTGGTCGATCACCAGGAAGCCCTCGCTCATGTTCTCCGTGATGGCGGTGAACTCCTCCTGCCGGCGCTTTAAATCCCGCATCTGCCGCTGGATCTGCCTCTGCTGGCTGCGGAGCTTGGACAGCAGGGGCGTCAGCTCCTCATAGGTCTCGCTGCCGGCGGGGTCATTGAGGTCGATGGCGTTGATGGGCTCCACCAGCTGCCGCGCCACCCGGGAAGCCAGCGCCATGGCCAGGATGAAGGCCAGCAGCATCATCAGCGCCACCGGCTGCAGCGCCTGCAGTACCAGGACCCAGACGGAATACTGGGCGCTGGACACCCGCAGCACCGTTCCGTCAGCAAGCCGCTGGGCCGCATACAGCGTCTGCTGGGAAAGCGTGTCCGAATAGCGGACCGCATGTCCCTTCCCCAGGATCAGCGCCTCCCGGATCTCCTCCCGCTGGGCGTGGTTCCCCATCTCCTCCGGGTCCTGCCGGTTGTCGAAGAGCACGGTGCCGTCCGCATCCACCCAGGTAATCCGGTAGCTGCCGGGCAGATCCTCTGTGAGATAGTCCGTGCCATTCTCCTCTACCCCATGGGCGATGTACTCTGCCAGACTCTCCAGCTCACCGGAGACCCGATCCTGGAAATAACCGTGGAGCACGCCCACGATCAGCACCAGGCTGGCCAGCAGCACTGCCAGGGACACGCCCAGGATGGAGCGAAAGATCCGTTTCGTCATGTCTCTCCAGCCCTCCTGTCAGTTCACAGGGCTGATCTTGTAGCCATAGCCCCGGACCGTCTCGATGTAAGCGCCCGCCTCTCCCAGCTTCTGGCGGAGGGTCCGCACGTGGACGTCCACGGTCCGGCTCTCGCCGGTAAAGGCGTAGCCCCAGACGTTCTCGATCAGCTGCTCCCGGGAAAGCACCTGGCCGGGGTTGCGCAGCAGCAGGCACAGCACTTCAAACTCCTTCTGGGTCAGGATGGTCTCCTGTCCCCGGACCCGGACGATGTGCTGCCCCGGATCCACCTCCAGAATGCCGCAGCGGAGGGTGCCGTTCTCCGTCTCCGTCCGCCGCAGCAGCGCCCGGATGCGGGAGAGCAGCTCCATCATGCCGAAGGGCTTGGCCACATAGTCATCGGCGCCGCCGTCCAGACCCACCACCTTGTCGTACTCCGTGCCCTTGGCCGTCAGCATGATGACCGGCAGCTTGGCCGTGCGGGGCGTGGCCCGGAGCTTTTTCAGGACGCTGAGTCCATCCTCCTCCGGCAGCATGATATCCAGCAGCACCAGGGCAGGCATCTGCTCTCCCACGGCCTGCCAGAACAGGGAGGGCAGCGGAAAGCCCCTGGCCTCCATACCCTGGCTGTTCAATGTATAGATCACAAAATCCCGGATACTGTCGTCATCCTCCAGCAGATAGATCACAGATATCCCTCCCCATTCAATCTCTCCGCCCCGCTGGAGGGACGGAGGGTGTCTCCCTCCGGCGGCCGGTCAGATCAGCTGCTGCTCGTTAATCATCAGCTTGAACTGCAGGCCCAGCTTCTCCGCTGCCTTTCGACAGAGGAGCATCCGGCCCATGAAGATCTCAAAATAGTCCATGACAGAGCCGTACTTCGTGTCCACGGACAGCTTCAGCTTGATGAGCGTGTGCTCCTCGTTGATCTTCAGGACGGACTTCTTCACCGAGTAGTTCACCCGGTCATGGATGTCGAAGCTGGCCATATCCGGATTCCGGACCCGGCTGCGGCGGACGTCGGACTTGTCCGCCAGGATCAGTGCCGCCGCCACGGCGTTCACCGGCATGCCGGTGCCCTCGTCGTGGTTGCCGATGGCGGTGACGATGGTGGCGATCTCCTCCGGAGGACAATCCATGTTGTCCAGAATGCGGAAGGCCATGACCGCACCGGACTGGGAGTGATCCACCCGGTTCACCAGGTTGCCGATGTCGTGAAGAAACCCGGCGATCTTTGCCAGCTCCACCGTCCGCTCCGGATACCCCAGGGTGGAGAGGATATAGGCGGCGTTTTCCGCCACCGCCGTCACGTGGGCAAAGCTGTGCTCCGTATAGCCCAGAGCGGTCAGAGACTCGTCCGCCCTCTGGATATAGGTCCGGACCGCAGAATTGTTTTTCACATCCTCATAGGTAAGCATGGCCCCTCCCCCTTTTCAATATCGGCGCCGCGCCTGTGCGCAGGCCGCTCAGTTGTTGGAGGGGTGATTCCCCGTAATGGAGTACTCCACCCACTCCGCCACGTTGGTGGCGTGATCGCCGATCCGCTCCAGATACTTGGCCACCATGATGAGATCCAGCCACAGCTCGCCGGAGTCGGCGTCTGCGGCGATCAGCCCGATCAGCTCCTTTTTCACCTGGTTGAACAGGTCGTCCACCTGGTCGTCTTCCCGGCAGACCTCCCGGGCCAGCTCCAGATCCCGCTTTACAAAGGAGTCCACACTGTCTGTCACCATCCGGATGACGGCCTTGGACATCTCCTCGATCCGCTGGCGGCCGGGGCCGTCCGGCAGACGCACGAACCGGGTCAGCTCCGCGATGTCCGCCGCCTGGTCCCCGATCCGTTCCAGATCGGAAATCATCTTCAGCGCAGAGGAGATCTCCCGCAGGTCCCGTGCCACGGGCTGCTGCTGCAGCAGCAGCTTCAGGCAGAGGTTCTCCACCTCCCGCTCCTTCTGGTCGATCTCCCGCTCCGCCTCCCCGGCGGCGCGTGCCAGGTCCTCGTCACCCTTCATCAGGGCCTGGGCCGCGGCAGAGATGGCATCCTCACACAGGGCGCCCATCTGGATCATTTCCACGTGCAGCCGCTCCAGCTGCTCGCCAAATCTGTTTCTCACCTTACGTCCCTCCTTAGCCGAACCGGCCGGTGATGTAGTCTTCTGTGCGCTTGTCCGTGGGGGTGGAGAACAGTGTCTCCGTCCTGCCGAACTCCACCAGATCCCCCAGCAGGAAAAACGCCGTGTTGTCGGAGACACGGGCGGCCTGCTGCATATTGTGGGTCACCATGATGACAGTATACTTGCTTTTCAGTTCCACTGCAAGGTCTTCGATCTTGGAGGTGGAGATGGGGTCCAGGGCGCTGGTGGACTCATCCATCAGCAGGATCTCCGGCTCCACTGCCAAGGCACGGGCAATGCACAGCCGCTGCTGCTGGCCGCCGGAGAGGCCCAGGGCACTCTTCTTCAGCCGGTCCTTCACCTCGTCCCAGATGGCGGCGGAGCGGAGAGAGTTCTCCACGATCTCGTCCAGCTTGGCCCGGGAGCGGATGCCGTGGGTCCGGGGGCCGTAGGCCACGTTGTCATAGATGCTCATAGGGAAGGGATTGGCCTTCTGGAACACCATGCCGATCTGCTTGCGCAGCCAGGTGGTGTCCACATTGGGGGCGTAGATGTTCTGCCCGGCGTAGTTGACCTCCCCCTCAATGCGGATGCCCGGTACCAGGTCATTCATCCGGTTCAGGGTCTTCAGAAAGGTGGACTTTCCGCAGCCGGAGGGGCCGATCAGGGCGGTGATCTCATGCTCCGGAATGTCGATATTCACACCGTGGAGGGCATGGTGCGCCCCGTACCACAGATTCAGGTCCTTTACTTGAATGATGGTGGACATTTCGTATCCTCCTCGTCAGTTTTTCTTCAGCTTCCGGCCCACCAGATTGGCGGACAGGTTGATGACCAGCGTCAGCAGCATCAAAATGGTGGCGATGGCGAAGGCGATGTCTGTCTCGCCCCGCTCACTGGCATACACATACAGGGCCACGGTCAATGTGGCGGAGGAGGATTCCAGCGCAGTCACAAAGTTATTGAGCACCAGGCCGAAGCCGGCGGTGTACAGCAGCGCCGCGCTCTCGCCCACAATGCGGCCCACCGCCAGGATGCAGCCGGTGACGATGCCGGCCACCGCGTTGGGCAGCACCACAGTGCGGACCATGTGCCATTTACCGGCGCCCATGGCCAGGGCGCCCTCCCGGTAGGAGTCCGGCACGGTCTTCAGGCTCTCCTGGGTGGTGCGGACGATGGTGGGCAGGATCATCACCACCAGGGTCAGGCCGCCGGCCAGCACACCGGTCTTCAATCCCATCATCTGGATGAAGAACAGCATACCCACCAGGCCGAAGATGATGGAGGGGATGCCGGTGAGGGTCTCGGTGGCGAACTCGATGACAGCCACCAGACGCCGGTTGGTGGCGTACTCCGTCAGATAGATGGCGGCGCCCACGCCCAGGGGCAGCACGATCACCATGGACAGCAGGATGATATAGAGCGTGTTGAGGATATTGGGCAGGATACCGATGGTGTCGTTGATATAGCTGGACTGGGTAGACAGCAGCTCCCAGCTGATGAATGGGACGCCCCGGTAGAAGATATAGCCGATGATCAGAACCAGCAGCGCGCAGGTGAGGAAGCCGCAGAAGTACAGCACCACCCGCAGGCCCTTGTCGTACAGCTGGCGCCGGGGGGACAGGGTATGAGATTCCATGTTCGGTCAGTCCTCCTTTTTCCGCTTGATAAAGACGTTGAGGAACACATTGATCAGCATGATGAAGAGGAACAGCACCAGGCCGATGGAGAACAGGGCATTGCGGTGGAGGGAGCCCACGGAGGCGTAGGACATCTCCGAGGCAATGGCGGTGGTCAAAAACCGCACCGGCGTCAGCAGGCCCGGCATATTGGCCACATTGCCCGCCACCATAATGATGGCCATGGCCTCACCGATGGCCCGGCCGATGCCCAGCACAATGGCGGTGGCGATGCCGCTGCGGGCAGCGGGCACGCTGACGCGGAACACGGTCTCGATATGGGTGGCCCCCAGGGCCAGAGACGCCTCCTCATACTCCCGGGGCACGGCGCGCAGCGCCGTCTCCGACACGGAGACGATAGAGGGCAGAATCATCACCGCCAGCACGATGATAGCCGCCAGGAGCGTGGCGCCGGAGGGCAGGTCAAAGGCCACCCGGATGGCGGGCACCAGCAGGATCATACCCACCAGGCCGTACACCACGGAGGGGATGCCGGCCAGCAGTTCCACTGCCGCATGAACTACGGCGGCAAACTTAGGCGGCGCCACCTTGGACAGGAAAATGGCCGTCATCAGGCCGATGGGCACCCCCACGAGAATGGCCCCCGCCGTGCCCGCGAAGGAGGTGAGGATGATGGCGAAGATGCCGAAGTCTCCGGTAGAGGCATACCAGCGGGTCCCGAACAGGAAGTTGATGGGCCCGATCTCCAGAATGGCCGGCAGGCCCGAGATGATAAGGTAGATGCTGATGAGGAGCACGAACGCCACAGCCACCATGCCGCAGATAAAGAAGAGGGCATTCATCACCCGCTCCATGGCCTTCAGGGCTTTTTTCCCGGTCATGGGCTCCTTTTTCCTGTCGGCGGTGCCGACCAGCGCGCCGTCCATGGCGGCCTTCACAGCCTGCCCCGCGATTTCATGTTCCATAAGGTTCTCCTTTGTTCCCGGACAAGGCGTCCGTCCAGATTTCAGCGGAACGGCCGCCGCCCCAGTGGTGGGCACGGCGGCTGACCGTATATATGAGGGTGGAAAACAAGCGTTGTCTTACTGGGCCACGGGCACGGCGCCGGCGTTGGCGATCAGGTCGCTGGCGGCGGTGGAGGTGGCGAAGTCGAAGAAGGCCTGGGCCGCGTCCGACAGGGCCTCATCGGTGCGGGTGGCGAACACGAAGGGACGCTGAATGGCATAGCTGCCGTCCAGGACCGTGGCCTCAGAGGGAGCCACGCCGCCCACAGTCAGGACCGTGATGCCCTTCTGATCCTGCACGGCGGAGAGGGAGGCATAGCCGATGGCGCCGGGGGTGGTACGAACCGCCTCGATCACGGCGCCGGTAGAGCTCAGCTCCTGGGCCAGCACGCACTGGTCCTCAGTGCCGGTGATAGACTCGAAGCCGTCACGGGTACCGGAGCCGGACTCACGGCCGATCACGGCGATGGCGCCGGCGTCGCTGCCGAACTCAGACCAATCGGTGACAGCGCCGGTGTAGATGGAGGCGATCTGCTCCAGGGTCAGGTCGGAGACGGGGTTCTCAGCGTTGACGATCACGGCGATGCCGTCCAGGGCCACGATGGTCTCAGTCAAGCCGCCCGCCTTCTCGTCATCGGTCAGTGCGCGGGAGGCCAGGCCGATGTCGCAGCTGCCGTTGGACACGGCCTCGATGCCGGCGCCAGAACCGGTGGGGTTGTAGGTGACGGACACGCCGGAGTTGTCGGCCATAAACTGCTCACCCAGGGCGCCGATGACCTCCTCCATGGAGGTGGAGCCGTCGGTGGCCACAGTGCCGCTCAGCTCAGCGGTCTCCTCCTGGGCGGCGTCGTTGGAAGCGGTATCATCCGTGGTGTCGTCAGCCGTGGTGTCACCGCCGCAGCCGGCCAGCAGAGCCATGACCATGGTCAGGGACAGCAAGAGCGAAAATACTTTTTTCATATCGAAGATTACTCCTTTTCCTATGTCTGTTGCTCAAGGGACGGTCTTAGTATAAACAGCCGGAAGTAAAATCCGACACCAGGACTCTGTAAAGTCTATGTAAAATCCTTGCAAGCGCATACAAAGGCAAAAAAACAGCTCCCGGATTGCTCCGGGAGCTGTTTTCAAAAACGAATCAGGCATTTTCAGGCAGCGGGGATGGTCAGCACCTGCCCGATGTGGATCATGCCGGGGTCACGGATGGTATCCCGGTTGGCCTCGTAGATCACAGTCCAGCGAGTGCCGGTGCCGTACACCTCATAGGCGATGTTCCACAGGCAGTCTCCCGCCTCCACGGTGTAGGTCTGGGCCTGGGGAACAGGCTCCTCCGGCGTCTCCTCCGCGGGAGCCTCGGTCTCTACCGTGTAGTCCTTAGCCAGGTTCGCCTTCAGGGCGGTCACCTCGTCTGCGGTCAGGCCGGCGTCCAGCATATAGTCCTCTGCCGCAGCGGCCAGATCCACAGTGGTCAGATCCGTGCCCTCCGCAGCGCCGGTGATGTTGGTGAGGATGGAGACGATGTTGCTGTTCTTCACCGCCTCATACTGCTCGCCGCCTTCTTCCAGGTGATAGTAATTCACATAGGTGGTCATGTAGTCCGCCACAACCTCGTCATAGGTGGCGCCCATCAGGCACTCCAGCAGGGCGGAGACAAAGCCGGCCCGGTCCTTGCCCTCGGTGCAGTGGACCAGATAGGGCCCCTCATTCTCCGCGAAGAAGCGCAGGCCCTCCGCCAGGCCGGACTTGAAGTCGGCAGCGGTGAAGTCCACGCCCAGGTTCAGGGCCTTCACCTTCCCCGCCTCGTACAGAGACTGGTAGTAGGGGGAGTCGAAGCCCTCGGCGGCGATGTAGCCCTCGATCAGCTCGTTGGAATCCGCCAGGTTCATGACCGCCTGGATGCCGCCGGCCTCTGCCAGGTCATCGGCATAGGAGGCGCGGCCCAGCTCGTTGTTCACGGGGCTGCTGCTGCGGAAAAAGGCGTTCTCCCCCAGATCGCCCACAGCCACGTTGCGGAAGTTGGCGAACACCGCGTCGGAGGCGTAGTCCGCCCGCTCGTCGGTGCGGGTCAGCTGGTGGATGAGGTACTGGTCATAGTAGCCGCCCTGCTCCTTCATGGAGATGGAGACGGTGATGCTCTCCAGGGACTGGCCCTCGGGGAACTCCCAGGTGTAGGAGCCGTCCTCGGCGGTGACCTTGGCGGCCAGGCCGTTGCTGGTCGCAAAGTCCCCCATGTTGATGGCGGCGATCAGCACACCCTCGCTGTCCCGCAGCACCAGCGCGCCGGTGTCCACATCGGAGTAGTTGGTGCACAGGGGCATGTCATACCCAGTGCCGTTGACGGTGACGGTCAGCAGGTCGCCGTATGTGTAGCCGCCGTCCTTCAGGTCCGCCGGATCGATGTCCAGGACGATGTTGCCATACTTCTGGATCTCGGTTACGCCGCCCTCCAGGGTGGGGTACTCCGTCTCCGCAGCGGATGCGGGCAGCGCCAGGCTGAGCATCAGCACCAGGGACAGGAGCAGGGACAATGTCTTCTTCATACGCATTCCTCCCAAATTCTCGTCGGTCCTGTTGCGGGACCTTCTGTTTCGTATCATAGCACAGGCGCTTCCGCTTTTCCAGAGGGTTCCCTCCTTTTCACGCATTTTTTCAGGTCTTCCCGGAGCTGGCATCCGCTCTTGCGGTCCGCTTTCGGGTTAGATATAATAGAGGGGTATTTCATGGAACCTGGGAGGCACGACTATGGACTTCACGGAACTCCGCCATTTGGCGGAGCAGATCGAGACAGAGTGCGGCAAGGCCATCATCGGCAAGGGTGAGCAGATCCGCCTGGTACTCACCAGCCTGTTTGCCGGCGGGCACGTGCTGATTGACGATATCCCCGGCGTGGGCAAGACCACGCTGGTGAAGGCCCTCTCCGCGGTGCTGGGCTGCGGCATGGTGCGGGTGCAGTTCACCCCGGATCTGCTGCCCTCAGACATCGTGGGCATGAACATTTACAGCCAGAAAACCGGGGAGATGGTCTTCACCCCCGGCCCCATCATGACCAACATCCTGCTGGCGGACGAGATCAACCGGGCCATCCCCCGTACCCAGTCCGCCCTGCTGGAGGCCATGGAGGAACGGCAGGTGTCCGTAGACGGCGTCACCTATCCCCTGGCCCCACCCTTCATGGTCCTGGCCACCCAGAACCCCGTGGAGACGGAGACCACCTTCGCCCTGCCCGCTGCCCAGCTGGACCGCTTCCTCTTCAAGCTCTCCATGGGCTACCCCACCCCCAGGGAGGAGGCCGCCATGCTCCGAACCGTGGGAGATGGAGCCGCCTTTGCGGACCTCCGCCCCCTGCTCTCCCCGGAGGAAGTCAATCGGTTCACCCGGGAGATCCGGCAGGTCCGCCTGTCCGATCCGGTGGTGGCGTACATCGTGGAGCTGGTCCAGGCCACCCGGGAGCAGCCGGAGCTGGCCTGCGGCGCCAGCCCCCGGGTGTCCCGGGACCTGTTCCGGGCCTCCAAAGCCTATGCCGCCCTCTCCGGCCGGGACTATGTCACCCCGGACGATGTGAAGTATCTGGCCCGCTACGTCCTGCCCCACCGGGTACTGCTGTCCCATCAGGCGGCGCTCTCCGGCCTGGAGGCGGCCGGCGTGGTGGAGACCGTACTGGCCCAGGTGCCCTGCCGGGAGACCGGGGAGGTCCTTGCCCATGGCCAGAACGCCTGAGTCCGCTGCAGTGGACTTCGCCGAGTCCAGCCTGTTCACGGGGCGCTTCTCCATCCTGGCCCTGGCAGCCTGCGGAGTGGGCTTCAGCCTGAGCGGGCGGCTGCCCGCCGCCATCTTCTCTCTGGCGGCCGCC
>OCAK01001734.1_pt1 | contig 10835 bp, 9 predicted proteins | sample 1538301 | NCBI WGS metagenome assembly OCAK01 (sample SAMEA2580285, study PRJEB22360) | human gut metagenome | biome: human gut; feature: human-associated habitat; material: faeces | place: Denmark | collected 2008/2010 | reverse complement strand
GAGTAGCTGACTACGGATCAGCCGGTTACAGGTTTGAATCCTGTCGCGGTCACATAAAAATAAAAAGCGTTGAGATACTATCATCTCGACGCTTTTCTTTTTATACCTACTTCTTATCATTTCAGTTTTTCCTTTTGCAGTGCATTTTTTAATATAAGTTTATCCAGAGATTGATTTTTCTGATTTACTGTTGCTAATGCACACCGTCTGACTACGTTGGCTATCGAACCTCCCGAAAGTTCTGTTCTGGCAGCCATGGTAATCAGGTCTTCGTCTACATCCTTCGGCCAACCTTTCAGCATCTTTCGCCATATTTCAGCGCGTAGTTCTTCAGTCGGCATTGGAAAGTAAATCACTGATTGGAAACGGCGGGAGAATGCTTCGTCGATGTTCGAACGTAAGTTTGTTGCCAGAATGACCATGCCGGGAAAGTCTTCTATACGCTGTAAGAGATAAGCCACTTCCTGATTGGCATGACGGTCATTGGAGGTGTTGGTGGAAGTACGTTTGCCAAACAGGGCGTCTGCTTCATCAAAGAAGAGAATCCAGTTCCTGTTTTCAGCGAGATCGAACACTTTAGCCAGATTCTTTTCCGTTTCCCCGATATATTTGGAAACGATCATGGATAGGTCTATCCGGTATACATCCATATTATTCTTCTTACCCAGCAATGTCGCCGCGAGTGTTTTCCCTGTACCCGGAGGACCGTAAAACAGCGAACGATATCCGGCTTTCAGGATACGCGACAACCCCCAGTCTTCCATGATGGTCTTACCGGAAGAAATCCATGTATTGATCTCTTCCAGTTCAGTCGTCACCTGGTAGTCCAGCACCATATCTTCCCAGTCCAGTTCCGTGGTGATACGTTTGGCAGGGAAGCCGGTGGTATAATCGGGCTTATATTCTACATCGAGTTGTACGCGGCTCAGGAATTCCTCAGATACACGGAGTTGGCTGCTGAGCAGTGGCTCTCCTTCGCCTGCACCTTCCAGCCGCAGGATATTTTTTCCGTAGAACCAGTGGCTTTTTGAGAACATATGGATAACCTCCTTACGTTTCTCCACGTCCTCCCCGGCAAGGATGAATGAAGCGGTTTCACCCGTAGGAAGGAATCCTCCGTGCGACAAACCTTTCCAACCGCCGAACTCGGTGTACTGGCGGTCAAAGTTCTTGTTCTGCACAAAGAAGATGTCCAGTATTTGCGGACAGATATGGGGCATCAAGGCAAGCATGATAACGATTCGTTCTTCAAAATTGGTGTCCATTTGTCCTGTCACCGCCTCCATCCAGCCGTTTCGGGGCGGATACACATCCTTTAGCTGCTTGTACTCAGATTCCTGATGGAAGTAAAGCTGGATGGCGACAGTTAATACTTGGTTGAACCATTCAATATACTCACGCATAATTCTTCATTAAAGACTGTTCGCTTTTGCGCCCATCACGTCGGCTTCGTGTTCCAGTGCGACATTGTCATTCACCGGCATTCCGCCTACTTCGGTGGTAGGTTCCACACGGCCAGCCATCTGCTGGGCCACGTGCCATGCCTCATGGGGTAGGTGTTGTTCCTGTCCCGGAGCTACATGGATGTCCGTACCTTGTGTATAGGCGAGCGCCTGTACTGTAGCCGGCTTGTCCGAATTATAATGTACTTTTACATCATCCATCGCGAGGCCGGAAAGTTCTTCCACGCCGACTTTCAAGTGGTCGGGCATGCCGGTTTCATTCTTTTTCTGAACGGGAGCTTCAAACCGGCCTTGCAGGGCGGCTTCGTCTTCATCTACTTCGCGCTGGACTGGCTGTTCGAATTTACCTTGAAGCATGTCTTCTTCATCCTCTTCCCGCTGGAGAGCTTGATTGAACTTGCCTTGCAGGGTATCTTCTTCGTCTTCTTCCACCTGTTGCAAGACCGGGTTCATCGGACGGTTATCCACGAATTGCATTGTGCCGCCACCATCCAGTTTCTGCTGGATGGTGCGTGCTGTCTTCTCTTGATATACTTTTTCAGTTGCCATTTTATATATTTTATGGTCCGTCAATTTATTGGAATTTTTGTTTCTCGTGCCACATGACCTGTACATATTTCTTTAGCCACGGGAAGCGTATCTGCCTGAAGCTCCACGGGATGGATTCAAGCAGGATGTCATGTGTCTTTTCTTTCATCGTAAGCAGCCACCGTTCCTCCTGCTGTTCCAATGTACCACTGCGGGCAAGGAAACTCTGGCGGAAGCCCCTTACCGATGTGCCGTCCATACTTGGCCAGTTAGCCTTTATGCCTGCCACCATGGAGTCGACGGTCTGCTTTTCTTCACTGGTAAGAGGCAGCTGTTTCGGGATCGGTATATGTTGGAGCAATCCGACAAGTAGCCGATTGAAGACCAGTTCTGTTTCTCGGTATTCCCGTTCCTCTCCGTAGACGATATATTGAAGTAGGAATACGGCGCGGATTTTCAAAGCCGTATTCCTGAGCGATTTCCGTTCATCATCCAGATAGTCGAGTATAGCGAACAGTCGGCTAAGCCAGGGGGCGAGCAGGCAAAGGCCTGCATTTTCCACCAGAAGGAATTCCGGAGTTTCTGTCGCTTCGTCCGTTCCGACTCTCCCGTCCTTTGACAGCTGCAACATCTCACAGAGTTGCAGCAATAATTCCTCCTTCACGACTTCCTTCTTTTCCGGCAGTGACTGCACCCATGAACGGACCGTTTCTTCGGGACTTCCATATATCCATTCATCCGTACGGCTCTTTATGATGTAGGTAGCCAATGCCTGTCGCAATTCGCTCTTCTGAAATGTATTCCTTTTTGACAAGTGTTCCAGAATCTGCCGGAAAAGCTCTGCGTCGGAAAGAGAAAGGCTTGCCGCCAGACGCAGCCAGTCTTCGATATCCAGCCATGCTATCCATTTGTCCGGCGGCAACATATTTTGCGATACCGTTTTTTGTATATATTTCAGCAATTCTTCCGGTTGGAAACGCATGTAATTGCGCAGCCATCTTTTTCGGGTATCTTCCGGTAGGCCGTTGTCCGCGATCTTCTCCAAAGGTAACGAGATATTGGATTTACCGAACAGACGGGAAAAGAAAAACGCTTCCATTTCATCCGGTGTCTGCCTTTTCCAGTCCGTTTCTTTAACCCATGACAGCAACGCCCGGATAAATCCGGTGACAGATATCCTGTCGGAAGGACCATCAAGAAACCAGGAAGTCAATCGTTGGAACACACCGGCTTGTTCGAATCCGGCTGTAGTGGACAAACAGACTGTCCATCTCTTTGCCATTATCCGGTCCGAAACGAAAGCAATCCGTTCTATTTCAGACAGGTTGGCATCCTTCTCTAACCAAGTCAGCAACTTTTCCGGTTGTTGGTCTATCAAGAAGTTGACAGATTGCTGGAATGTCGCATCACTGTTGCTTGCATTCGACAATATTTTGTTTATATCGTCTGAAGCCATGTTGTTTTCACTACTACTCATATTTGAAATAATTTTATTGGTAAATGATATCCATAATATATTATTGTGATAATCTGTTTTGCCGGTTTGTATGAAATAAAAGAAGGCAAGGAACTTTCCTGCAATCTCGTTAGCCGTCAGTGTTCTGCCTGATGTATCGCGGTCCTGCAAGTAAAGCAGCAGAGCTTTCGAGAGTGCAAGTGGCAGGGAAAGACTGCTTCCGACAATCCGTGACAATTCCTCCTCCTGATGTTGCAGCTGCTCCATCAACTGCGATAATACGGAGGTCTGGTAGAAATCCGTCTTCGCCATGCCCTGTAGCATAAGCGGGGCAGGTACATATCCGGCGATTGCCGTTATGTATTGACTCTCATGCGGCAAATCGCGGAGCAGGTGTATCCACTTCGCCGGTTGTTCCGTTATGGTGTGTCGTAACAAACCGGATTTATTCTCATAGGGTATGGAAGTGTCATCCATCCTTGTAATCGGTTTTCATAAGCCGGATTTGCCGGGATTCATTATCCACCAGCAGATGCAGGATTTCTTCTGTGGCAGGAGAGTCCGTATGTCCCATCTCTCGCCAAAGAGCAAGAATGACCTCCGATATTTCTTCTCTGCCAACAAGGTCTGCGAATAAAGAACGGATATATTCCACTACCGGTTTCTTATGTGTCTCTTGTAACCGTATCGTTTCGACCAACCATACAAGTAGGCGAGCTTTCAAAGGTTTTGAACCTCCTTTCCAATAAGAAGACAAAGCACGTTCGTGTGCCATCAATCCATCGAAGAGGGACAATAACAGGGCGGTATTTTCGAGTCCTACCAGCCGGACGGTGGACTGTCGAAGTACTTCTTCCCATATCGGTTGGCTTATCAGGCGGCAGAGGGAGTTCGATAATCCACATGCATGGAGCAGTCGTACCGCTTCAGCGTAATCCTTTGACGATTGTTCCAGAAAACAGACAAGTAATTTGCGTTTTATATCATCTGTCACGACAGACACTGATAATATTTCTTGTAGTCTCTGAATACTCCATCTTCCGCTCTGTTCGAGACCTAGTCCTTCTTTTATTTCCTTCAAAGGCTGGGAGGCGGATAATCGGGTAACGATTGCTTCATCCTCCTTGCCTGTCAATTCCTGATAAAACAGATTCAACAATTGGTCGAATCTGTTTGGTAGCCGGTAGTATCCTTTCCGAATCCACATCAGTACCGATTGTCGGAGCAGAAGCTCCAACTGAGTTTCGGTTATGCCTTTTAACCAATCACTTTCTTCTGAATATTGTTGCCGCAGGTAATTCCTCATCACTTCTACCGCTTGCAGGGTGTTAAAAGAAAGAGCGGCAAGCATACAGTTCATTGTATCAACCTCGATCAGAGCAGCTACAATAGCTATTCCTGTCATATTTGGGGTTATTCCCAATCGGAGCCATTGGATGAGTATCTCCGGTTGTTCTTTGACGATTGTGCGGATGAACATTCGTTTGTCCGCATCGCTACATTTAGCATCTTGTAGTATATCCATAATGTCTGTCGGATCTTTCAAACCGGACGATGCTTTATCTTCAACGGACAAAGTGTTTTCCTTTGTTACGGCTGGTTGGTGTAGTAGGGACAACTGCAAGAAGATGCGGTACAGTTCCTGACTGAAATACCCATCATGCGTAGGCGAACCATCCGCACGGTAGGGTTGGAGATAGTAGATAGTATTCAGTACATCAATATAATAAGTCGGACCAAACACTTCCAGAAGAAAGCTAACGGTCAACTCCGCCTTTGAAAGGTAGAAAGAGTAGTTACGTTTCCGTATAAATATCAGCAGCCGATGATGCAGGTGGTTAGTAAACTCCGCCTTGCCACCGAACATAGCAATGCCGTTATAGGGATAATAGCGTATCAGCCACTCAGTTATTTGTACCTCCTTACTCGCCTGGGCTGTTTTAATCATTGCCGGGATTTGTTTGCTGCAATATAGCAGATATAACAAAAAGGTCATACTTTTAACTTCCATAGCATGGGTTCTTTGTTTAGTTTCTTTTTATAATAGCTGGTATGAAGGACTCTTTCTTTTCAAAAAGATCGCTCTTATTCCCAGCGTGAACAGTTGGGCTTTCACATTACTTACTCCTTTGTTTTACCTGTATTTTCGTTTCAGGATAACTAACCTGTTACCGGATGCACGGCAATGGAGACGGCATCTGCTTCTCCCTGGAGTCTTGATCGGCGTTTATATCGGGATGACTTTGTTCAATCCGGTTCCCGATAAGCTAATTTATAGCTGGTCTGAATTCGGACTCAATAGTTCTGTCTGGTGGCCCTATTTCCGTATTGGTTGCTATTTATCTTTAGCTGTACAATTATTAGTTTATCTTCCACGTATTTTGAATGGAGTAAATGATGATAATACTCCACAAATGCAACTTATTAGAAAGGACTTATTCTATCTTTTATGTTTCTATCTTATTTCTATAATAAGTATGTTTACTTCCTGTTATATATGTAATATTCTATATAATATATCAACTATTTTTATAGGTGGATATCTGTTGAATCAATCTGTATTTTACCGGACTGTAAAACGTAAAATAGGTTTTTATCTATTACCCCATTTTTTCACCAAAACCAGACAGAAGAACGAGATCCCCATTCCACTTACTCCGGAAAAAGAAGAAGAGGAGGTGATCCGTTTATTAAAATCACCCAAATACTTGCATAATCCTAATTTGACACTTAAAATATTAGCAAGTGGACTAGGAATGAATGCGACTTCGTTAAGTTTATATTTCAGTCAGCAGTTGGGAATGCGTTTCCCTGAATATGTAACCGCTCTTCGTTTGGATGAAGCGGAGATATTACTTTTGAATTCAGATATAAAGGTGATCGATGTTTCTGAATTAGTCGGTTTTCAAACGTCATCATCATTCTATCTGGCTTTCAATACCCGACATCATATGCCTCCTTTGCAGTGGAGAAAGAAAATGAAGGCGAAGTCCTGACAAAGGTATTCTCAAATTATATATTTCTTTCTTAAATCGTAAACTTATACCATTTGATATATAATCATAGTCTCTTGTTAATCAATCAAATATACGTAAAATTAAATAAGAAATCCATTGGAACTATCCGACACCCTTTCCTAGTACCTTTGTATACATAACCGGGGCCCATAAAGCCTCTTTAATATGATACAAAATGAATACACTCAACTTTGACGAACGAACATTACAGGAGGCTACTGCCAATGCTGTAGGAGGTGTGGATAAAAACGTAGTGGATAGTATATTTATCAGAATACAGGATCACTTCCGAAAAATATTGTTCAGTGATATCCTCTATATAGAAGCATCAGGCAGTTATTGCACTTTCTATTTACAGGCAGGTGCTAAAGCGACAGTTGCATACACACTGACGGATACAATGCAACATCTGTCGAAAGATTTGTTTATCCGGGTACATCGTTCTTATATTGTCAACAAGAATCATGTCGTTGGTTATATCGGTAATATATTTTATATTGGCGATCAAACGGTCCCTATCGGCAGACAATATAAAAAAGATGCGTTATCTCGTTTCAATATGTTGGGAACAATTAGTTGAATAACAGATCTAAAAAACAATTGAATAAAACGAAGATTGTAACCTAAATTGTTAATATAAGAACGATAATTATGGTAGAACAAAAACAAGATACTACAGATGCTTATGCGATAAAACTTGATGCGCCTGCTTTTTTGGAAAACAACAAGGATGAAGTCGAATTTGAAACTATAGAATTCACATATGATAAGTTAGAACGTAAACAATAAAAAATTATTACAATGGAAAATTCAAATGCACAGATTTTTAAAGTGAAAAATGCCGGGATCGTTTTAACAACTCCCTTTTTACCAATGTTTTTTTATCGGTTAGGATATTTAGCGGATTCCCGTAGAGAGTTTATTGATAAAGAAAAGCAGATTCGGGGAATTTTTTTGTTACAGTATCTGGCTACATATTCATTAGAGGTAAAAGATTCTGAATTAATGTTATTTAAGATAATGTTAAATTATCCGCTATCCGATCCCTTGCCTTGCAATATTGAACTGACAAGTAAAGAAACTTCTTTAATTGATGAACTGTTGAACAGCCTAAAGATAAATTGGAGTAAAATGAAAAATGTTTCTAATAGAGGCTTTCAGGAAACATTCCTGAGACGGGAGGGAGTATTGGAGGATATGTCAGATTATTGGAACCTGAAAATGGAAGAAAAACCTTACGATGTTTTGTTGGATTCAGTTCCCTGGTCATATTCAATGGTGAAATATCCTTTTCAGGAAAAACTTATACGGGTTAATTGGAGAAATTGATATTCTTTCTAATATAGAAAAAAGACATTATTATATGTAAACAAAAATGCTATGTATTAAATGAGACATAGCATTTTTGTTTTAGCAGATTTAATCTGCTTCGTCTGTTACACTATTCATTTTAAATTCAGCACACTCTTATCGCCTGTAATTTCTACTTTTGCAGGAGTAGATTTACGAGTGCAGTAGTCAAACTCTGCCGATTTATCGCCGCTGAACGATTTCCATTTCAGTTTCAGCTTAACAGTCTTACCTTCTGTGTCCGGCAGTTCATCCAGTTTGAAAGCGACCAATCCGTCACCTTCTGTTCCGTAGACATCTCCGTAAGCATTATGACGAAACTCTACTTCATAAGGATTAGCCGGATCTTTACTTACCAGTAAGTTTACGAAATGAGCCTTGCTACGATCTCCCCACAATGTTCTGAAACGGAGTGTCAGGTAGCCATCTTCTGCAATTGTTACCCAGTCCTTAATCATTTCTACCGGGTCTGTTCCATATACAGAATCGTTATCCACTCCCAGATCCGGAGCGATTTGTTTTGTCAGAATACTGTCTATCCAATTAACATGGACAGCTTTAGTATAGCCTTCACTAGGTTCGTTTACTACACTGAAATTGACCAGTGCTCTAACTTCTTTATCTCCGTAAGGCGAAGAAGTCAGGTTTGCCGGTAATAATGTTGTTGAGTCATCCAATTGCAGGAAGAATGAGTTATCACTAACCGGTTTTACTGTCACAAGGGCGTTTGGCGTTAGATACCCATAATAATAGTTATCATCATCATCCAAACAAGATTGAAAGGTTAAAGAAGTAAATAAAACTCCCGTGGCCATTAAAAATAATTTCAACGTCTTCATAGCTTAATATCACTAAATTATTAAATGTTTATACCAATGAAGATGGATAAGAGCCTGAAAATGCTGCAAGAGAAGTTGATAAAATATATTAATAGAAATTTATACACCTATTGTATCTCCTGATCAAAGAGAAAAGGTATGCCTTGTAGTCCTGCGAAAGATTGTGCCACTTTTTCATGTGCCTGAACGTGATTGTTAATGTGCGTAAAAAAAGGAAAGAGAGTATATGAAAAATACGGTAAAAATAAAAAACGTAGAGTTTGAACGACAGTTTGAATCTCAACGGGAAGAGAAAAAAGCGAAAATACCTTTCTTTTATAAGAAAGAGAGTTTGACAAAATGTTAAAACGGTGCTTTTGATGTAGTAAATTAATGATAAAAGGATGGCAAGTATAGGACAAAAATTAGAAACGAAAGGAGTTATAATGACACTCTTATCACTGGTATTAATAAGTACAGGTTGCGAAGACAAAATCGACTCTCCGGCGGTGAATCCGTTGGAAGGAAAGACGGTGGAAGTAACGCTCAATCTTGGTATTGCCGACGAAGAAGACGGGGCAGGAGCAACTGCGTCACCGACCAGCAAGGCAAGCAGTAACAGCGGTTCGGCTTTGGAGGTCGTTCCTGTGTCTGATGTACGGACCAAATCAGGGACAGATATCCCCGATCAATTTTACAATCTGGAAATAATACAATATAGTTCCACCGGTAGCAAACTCACAAATCAGAATCTAACTGCAACCACCGGAACCACTTTCATAGCAAGCCTGCAAGTAGCAAATAATTGCAAATTGCTTCTGATCGCTCGTGGCAGCAGTAACTACTTTAGCGGTCTTTCCGGTAAAACAACCCTTGACGATGTACGGTCGACTACTGATATAATAGTGAAAGCAAAGACCAGCAGTATCAACGGGATAGCAACCGATGCTACCGGTTCTGCTTTAGCTAATATGCCCTATTATCTCCTGCTGGAAGATGTCAATATCATTTATGAAGATGACCGATATAAAATCCAAAGCCCCCAAGGCAAAGATGTCCGCCTGTTACTCAAACGTTTGGCTGCGAAAGTTCGGTTAGATTGGATATTAAACTCTAATATGATTACTAACAACTACAAGCTGAAAGAAGTCAAACTCTGTCAGGTTCCTGCCCATTACCGCTTGATCCCTCGAACAGAAGAGACCAAATGGGGCAACGTCTATCCGAGCTCCGTTGCCGAGTTTGTCGATGTTTACCGCTTGACAGGAACAGAACTGGATAATGCCAACAGCGCGAAGACCGTTTGGATTCCCGCCAATGCCCGCGGCATATCTTCCTATTCCAATTCCCCTTATTACCGTAATAAGACGAACGCCAACCCAGCAGCCACTTATGCCGAGTTTGTGGTAGACAACAGCGAAAAGAAAGAACGCCTCTACTACCGTGTCTATTTAGGCGGCAACGAAACCGACGATTTCAACCTACTGGAAAATACCAACTATCATTGGACAGTCAATATCAATAAGGCCGACTATGTCAACGACCCACGCATCCAGTTGCTCGACCAGACACCGGTAAAAAGCACCAACGAACAACCGACTTCCAACTGCTTCATGATGCTTCCGGGTACGAACATCTGCTTTAACCCCTATAAACATGAAGCGGGAGTGAATGGGTGGAATACCGAACTGACAACCGATGGTTCGATCAAGGATGGAAAAGAAATTAAAAAGGTGAAAATACTCTGGCAAAACAAAGATGCCGGAACCAGTGGTGAACTGGTAATGGGTTATCCGATAAGTGAGAGTGACCACAGTAATCTGGTGAAACTCACGAATGGAGATATTGCGAAAGATGCACGTATCCATCTGAAAGTACCCGTTACCAACGGAGGAAACGCTTTGATAGCCGCATATGGTACGGATGACAAAATCGCTCTCTGGAGCTGGCATATATGGGTTTCAGATTACGTGCCGGCATTACTTGGGAGTTTTACTGCTGGTGATGCTACTAGCCGGACCAAGGCTATCGAAGCAGCTCAGAATACCACCCGGGGCGGAATAGTACATACTTATCAAGGTGCCAGCTGGACACAAGAGTCGGGTGCTTTCTATAAAAAAGTCATCATGGACCGTAACCTGGGTGCTATCGAGAACTCGGATGCCCAGTTCGACCCGGCTATCCACAAACTGACATTCGACAT